>Ga0207421_10008325_pt1 | contig 10795 bp, 9 predicted proteins | sample SodLakKL_010_SED_4_FD_187542 | JGI IMG/M metagenome (GOLD analysis project Ga0207421, IMG submission 187542) | Alkaline sediment microbial communities from Lake Tanatar, Kulunda Steppe, Russia - 8KL_010_SED (SPAdes) (version 2) | ecosystem: Environmental > Aquatic > Non-marine Saline and...
GCGGCCCGCCGGTCCGCGAGGGTCGCGGCGAGCGCGTCGACATCGAGACCGTCGGCGTCGACGTCGATCCCCTCGATCTCGACGTCGTAGTTCCGGAAGAGCCGGAGCGCCCCCATAAACGTCGGCGCCTCACAGATCACGAGGTCGTCGGGGTCGAGAAACGCCTGTGCGACCGTGTCGATCGCGTGGGTCGCACCGTTGGTGAGGTGGACCATCCCGGGGGTACAGTCGATCCCTCGCTCACGGGCGCGTTCGGCGATGATCCCGGGCAACGACATCGCATAGCCGGGACCGGTGTACTGCAGCGCCGTGTCGGGTTCGGCCGTGAAGAGGTCCGCAACCGCCGCCGAGAGGTCCTCAAGCGGAAACGAGTCGGGGTACGGAAAGCCGAAACTGAGCGGGACCGCGTCGGGGTCGGTAAAGGAGCGCCAGGCGCCGTATCCCTCCTCGTCCATCGTCTCCCGGATGGGCCGTGAGAGGAGGTGTTCAACGCCGAATCGGTCATCGTCGGTCGTCATTCACCCGTACGTGACACGGCGGCGGTGAAAACCACGCCCGTCGGCGATCATCTTGCCGGATCTTGGTCGATACTGAATTGAGGGTAAACGAACGGTCAAGTGAGCGAGTTCAGACAGGTGGATCGATCACCGCGGCGTGCCGGGGCGACCCGCCCACCGCTTATTCGAACTCCTCGATCAGCGCGGGGACGACGTCGAAGAGGTCGCCGACGATCCCGTAGTCGGCGATGTCGAAGATCGGCGCGTTCGGGTCGCTGTTGATCGCGATGATGGTGTCCGAGCCCTTCATCCCGGTAACGTGTTGAACCGCACCAGAGATGCCGACCGCGAGGTAGACATCGGGGGTGACGACCTTGCCGGACTGGCCGACCTGCCGGTTCTTCGGAAGCCAGCCGCTGTCGACGATCGGTCGGGACGCAGAGAGGGTCGCTCCGAGCGCCTCCGCGAGCTCCTCGACGAGTTCGAGGTTGTCCTCCTCCTCGATGCCGCGGCCGACGGAGACGAGCACGTCCGCGTCCGCGATGTCGACATCGCCGCCGCCGACCTCCTCGAAGCCGGCCACGCGTGCGCCCGACTCGACGGAGTCGATCGCGACCGGCTCGATCGGGGCGTCACCCTCGCCCGCCGCGGGCTCCCACTCGCCCTCGCGGATCGTGAGCGCGAAGCGGTCGCCCTCGACCGCGACGCTCGTTTCGACCTTCGACCCGTACATCTCGCGGGTGACGGTCAACCCGTCGTCGTATTCGAAGTCGATCGCGTCGGTCACGAGCGGCAGGCCGTGCTGCTCCGCCACGGCGGGCGCGTAATCGAGGCCGTTGACGGAGTTCGGTGCGACCACGGCCGCGGCGTCCGTCCCGTCGAGGACGGCCGCGATCGCCGCCTGATAGACGTTGTGGTCGAACTCCTCGCCCTCGGCGACGGTGTGGATGGCGTCGACACCCTCCCGGTTCAACTCGTCGGCAAAGGTGTCGACGTCGCCGGCGACGACCGCGAGGTGGAGATCGCCGCCGAGCGCGTCCGCCAGCTCCCGGCCGGCCATGATGACCTCGGCAGAGACATCGCGGAGTTCGCCGCGGCGGTGTTCGGCGACGGCGAGCACGTCGCTCATGACGCACCCACCCCCTTCTCGCGCAGGATCGTCGCAAGGCGGGTTGCGGCCTCCCCGGCGTCGCCCTCGATGAGCTCCGCGTCGGACTCGCTTTCGGGCTCGTACATCGAGGTGAGCGTCAGGGCGCTCTCGACGTCCTCGGCGGTCAACCCGAGGTCGTCGAGGGTGGTCGCCGCGATCTCCTTGCGCTGGGCCTGCCGAATGCCCCGGAGGCTCGCGTACCGCGGCTCGTTGAGCCCGGTCTGGACCGTGAGCACGGCGGGGAGGTCGACCTCGGTCAACTCCTCGACGCCGCCTTCGAGTTCGCGGTGCACGTTCGCGAGGCCCGCGTCGGCGTCGAGGTCGAGGTGGTTGACGACGGCGGCGTGCTCGAAGCCGATCCGCTCGGCGAGCGCGACGCCGGTGGCCCCGAAACCGTCATCGGCCGCCTGCACGCCCGAGAGGACGAGGTCGGGCTCCTCCTCGGCGACGACCGCCTCGAAGACGTCGACCTTCGAGGCCACGTCCGGAAAGCCCGTCGCGAACGCGTCGTCCCAGACACGGATCGCTCGGTCGACCCCCTTCGCGAGCGCCATGCGGATCGTCTCCTCGGCGCGTTCCGGGCCGATCGTGACGCCGACCACCTCATCGGCGACCCCGGCCTCCGCGAGCTGGACGGCCGCCTCAACCGCGTAGTCGTCCCACTCGTTGAGGTCGTATTCGAGGTCGCTCTCGGCGATCCCGGTGCCCTCGATCGTGAAGTCGTCACCGGCCGATGCGACCTCCTTGACGGTTACGAGAACCTTCATGATCCCTACTCCGGTGGACGGGGTGTAAGGGTTTTCGGAACCGGTCGTCGGTGGTTGCGCGTTGATCGCCTGGATGACCGGGTATCGGCAATCTATACGGTCGAACGGTGATCGGTCGGTAAACGACCGTAACCGGCTACACCGTACCGCTGCCCGTCTCGCTCGGGCTCTCGGACTCCCCGTTATCCGTCCCCGTCTCGCCGTTCTCACCGCTCGTCCCCGTCTCGCCGTTCTCACCGCTCGTCCCCGTCTCGCCGTTCCCATCGGTCCCACGAGTCGCCCCTTCCTCGCCGTCCGGCAGGGAGATCAGGTTCTCCCGCCCGAGTCGAAGCTTCTCGACCTGTCCCGCCTCGGCCATGCGGGAGAGAAGCTGTGAGACTTTCGCGTCCGACCAGCCCGTCTCGCGGACGATCGCCGCCTGTCGCATCCGACCCCCGTTGCGGTCGAGGAGCCGCTCGACCCGCTCGTCGTCCGAGAGTAGCGAGAGATCCTCCTCCGGGGCCGGATCCGCGTCCGCACCGACGCCGTTGGATCCCTCGCCCACGGAAGCCCCCGCGTCGGTCGACCCGGTCGGTTCCGCCATCCCCGGACCGGGTGCGTCTCCCGGGCGGGTTACATCCTCCGCGGGGGCCCCGCCGTCGCCCACGTCGGACCGCCGGTAGCCGAGGAGGCCACCGGCGATGAGCAACGCCGCGACGACGATCCCCCCGACGATCAGCGTCCTGGGGAGGTCGCCGGCCGCCGCGACGCCGGTCTGTGAGTAGACGACTTCCACCCGCTCATCCGCATCGAACGTCACCGGCCCCTCGATGATCACAGCGCTATCACGGATCGGGAGGGACGTCACGGAGACCGAGTATCCGCTCGGGGGGGTCACCTCGATCGTCTGTCCGTCCTCCAGCGACCGAAGCCACGTGCCGTTCGTCGGGGTGGTGAGCGCGTCGCCCAACACCAGGTCGTCCCCGTCCTCCTCAAGGAACGCCGTCCACGTGAACGTTAGCCGTAGTTCGCCGACCGCGACGACGTCCTCGGGGACGTCCATGTCGTCGAGGTCGCCGTCCTCCTCGTCCAGAACGGCGACCGATCGATCGACGTCTTCGATCGCCATCTGACGGTCGGTGTTCTCGCTCGCGCCGGCCGCGAAGTTCTCGAAGAGCGATTCGCTCGGGCCGACCTCGCCGTCGAGGTATCGCTCGGCCACGGTCTCGAAGGCGGCCGTCTCGTTCGCGTCGGTGAGCTCATACCGGACGATGACGGTCCACTCCGCGTCGCGGTCCGGGTCGAGTTCGACGCGCATCTCGGTCTCGGTCGCCGGGTTGAATTGCACGGAGGCGGGTTCACCGCCGGAAAGCGCCGGAGGAGCCGTGTCATCCGCCGAGACGGCGGCGCGTTCGATCGTCCCGGCGGACGTGTCGCCGTCTATGGAGGGTTCGTCTATAGAGGACTCGTCTATGGAGGGCGTCGAGAGGGCTGTCGTCGCGTCCGGTGCCGTCAGGGGCGAGCCACCGGCGTCGCTCGCGGCGACGCCGCCCGCGGCCAGCGCGACGGCGAGGAACGCGACGAGGAGGAGGTGAAAGGCGGGACACCGCATACAACGTGTCGTCTCGGCGACCGGCCAAAACCCTTTCCATGGGGTGGTGTTTCGCCCACCTCGGGGACGATCGGTCTCCCCTCCCGCGGTTCCGGACGGATCGATCGACGGGGATGACAGGATCGATCGGCGGAGGCAACGGGGTGGAGCGACGTGGGGGAGGCTTTTTGACCGATGGGCACCGAACGGCGGAGTATGCGAGCCCTCCCCGTCCTGATGGCGTTGGTGATGCTGGTCGCGGGAGCCGCCGGTGCGGTCGCCTCGACCGGCGGTGCCGGTGAGACGTCGGCCGTGACGGATCCGATCGATGACGCCACCGTCGGGGGGACGAACGACGATGGCGACGGGGACGACGGTAACGGGAGCGGAGATGGCGACGGCGGAAGCGGCGACGCGGCGCTCGGACAACTCGAGGAGATCGACGCCGGGAGCACCTTCCGGGTGCTGTCGACGCCGGCGGACGCGGAGGTCAGAAGCGGCGGAACCGTTCACGACGGAAACCTCGGGACCTCGATGAGCTTGGCGGTCGACACCGCCGACGCGGAGATGGAGACGGCGGTGATCACCCGACACATCGAGAGCGCGGACTCGGACGCCGACCGGCAACGCCGGATCCTCGCGGCGGTGAACCGGGTCGAACAGGACGAGGTGAGCCTGCACGACCGGCAGATGACCGCGGTCGACGCACACGCGAACGGCGAGATCTCCGATCGTGAACTCCTCAACGAATTGGTTGAGGTCGCCGCGATCGCCGAGGAGTACGACGAGCGGCTGGACGTCCTTGACGACCTCGCCACGGAGACCGAAGGGTTCAGCGCGCCGAGCCGCCTCGACGAGCTACAGGTCCAGTTACAGGTCTACGAGGGACCCGTCCGTGACGAGGCGCTCGCGGCCGTCCGCGGGGAGACCGGCGGGAGCGACATCCACGTCGAGACGAGCCAGGACGCGGTCGTGCTGGCGACGATCGATGAGGAGGCCGGCCAGTACGTTCGTGAAGCCACACGAAACGATCGCTGGGACCGCGGCGGCGGCGAGGTCACCGGCGATCGGGCGATCAACGTGACCGCCGAGAGCTATCCCGAAACCGTCGCGCTCAGGGAGCCAAGCGCCTTCGGTGCGGGTGCGGTCCATCGTGTCACCGTCGGCCACGAGTTCGGCGAACTGCGGACCTTCGTGAGCGGCGGGACGGATCAGGTGTTCGTCGAGCATCAGCGGATCGACCTCGCCGAGTTCCCCGACTTCGAGGCCGAAAACGCGGTCGGCGACGGCTACAACGTGACCGTTGATCGGAGCTACGTGGGCGGCCCCGTGGTCGTAACGGTGGCGGACGCCGAGGACGGTGACCCCGTCGACGACGTCACCGTAACGAAGAGCATCGGCGGGGGCGACAGCGAGACGATCGGAACGACCGACGCCGACGGAACCCTCCGGACGCTCTCGCCGTCCGAGACCTACCGGATCACCGTCGTCGACGAGCCACGCGTGGCCATCGTCGATGGCATCGAACCGACCGAAACGCCGCGGCTCACGGACGACTAGGCGGACGGGACGCTGGAACCCCTTTTACCCGATGACGACGCAGCGATCGGCGTGAGCGGCGGACTCGAGCGGCCGGACGGAGACGAACCGGTGGCGGTGCCCGCGAGCGACGCGGCCGATCGGGGGCTCGCGCCGGTGGGCGTCGTCCTGCTCGTCGCCATCGCGACCGTGCTCGCGGGGTCGGTCGCGACGATGGCGTTCGGGGCGACTGAAGCGCTCTCGGCGGATCCGACGCAAACCGCCGCGATCGGGGCGACCGCCGAGGGCGATCGGGTGATCCTGACACACAGAGGCGGTGACCGGCTCGACGTGGACGAACTCGACATCCGGGTCGCCGTCGACGGCGAGCCCCTCGAACACCAGCCGCCGGTCCCGTTCTTCTCGGCGACCGGCTTCCGTCCCGGGCCGACGGGACCGTTCAACGCCGCGAGCGACGATGACTGGGTCGCCGGCGAGTCGGCGGCGTTCACCGTCGCGGGGACGAACGACCCGACCATCGCGACCGGGCGGACGGTCGAGGTGGAGGTGGTCGTCGACGGGAGGCCCGTCGCGAGCGCGGAGACCGTCGCGGAGCCGGGGTGAGCGAGAACGACAACCGAACGCGATCAGGAACATGGCTGACGAAGGGGGCCGGTCGAAGGCAACGGCTCGAAGGGAGTCGAAGGGGGTCGAAGGGGGTCGAAGGGAGTCGAAGGGGGTCGAAGGCTACTCCTCGGGGACCTGCGCGACGGTGGTGATCGCCCGCGGGCTCTGCGGCGTAGCGCGTTGGATGTGGTGTTCGAACGACTCGAAGCCGGCCTCGGTGAACATCCGATCGGCCTCCTCCTCGTCATAAAAGAGCATGATCGCGTCGGCGACGCGCTGCAGCACCCGGTTGTGCGGATAGTCGGGTCCGACGACGAGCACCTGCCCGCCGGGTTTCGCCACCCGACGGATCTCCGAGAGCCCGGCGACCGGGTTCGGCCAGTATTCGATCGACCCGGAGGACCAGACGATATCGAAGGTGTCGTCGGCGAACGGGAGCCGCTCGGCGTCCCCGCGATAGAAGTTCACGCGGTCGTGCTTGCCGAACTTCTCGAACGCCTTCTCCATCTGGTGAATGCTCTGATCGAGCCCGTGAACGTCGTCGGCGTGTTCGAGCAGCCCCGTGGTGCCGAACCCGGTGCCACAGCCCACGTCGAGGACCGTGTCGTCCTCGCCGAACTCCAGCCACGACAACGCCTCGGTGCGCATCTCCTCGGTCCAGTTGAAGCGGTTGACCTGGTCGTAGACCTTCGAGAGGTATTTATAAAAGAGTCGGGCGTTGGATTTGTCCTCGAGGATCCCCATTTGCCGATCCTTGGGCCGCCCGTCAAATAACGACACGGATCCGCGTGCGTTGGTATATAAATGCGCGCGGGATACCGGGACGTCCCCCGCGGCCGACGGTTTATATACCTGTGTGGCCGCCGGACGGTTCGGTACGGTCGGCGGAGCCGCATCGAACCGATGAACCCGGGGACCGAAGCCGAGCGCGGACCCCCGACGATCCACCTCTCTTAAACCGGTACGGGCCCGATCGAACGGTATGCAACCGACGACGACCGGCCGGTTTCGGGTCCACGACCGCCGACAACGCCCGGACGTCGACGAGTCAGCGGAGGAGTTCACGCTGGTCGAGGTTCCGCCGGAACCGATAGATCCGAGCGCCCCCGGGGCGGCGAACGCCTTCGACCCGCTCTTCGTCTCGGCCGAGGGCTACGACGGCGAGCTCGAAACGCAGGTCGACGCGCTCGTGCCGGGTGTGGTCGTCGACGCGACGCTGGCGTGGGATGACGGAACTGCGTGGTTCACCGAGGTGGCCGTCGTCCGGGAGGATCGGTTTCGGTTCGCCGAGGACGTCACGGGGATCTTCGAGGCGGCCGTCGAGGCGTGGAACGCGCTCCGTGCGGACGGCGAGGCGTTCGGATCGGTGACGACGCGCTCTACCGACGGCGAGCCGAACGGCGCGCTCTACCTGTTCGCGGACGGCCCCGGTGGCGACACCTTCGGGGAGCTCCGGGCCGGTCGGCTCCCGATCGAGCCGCTCGTCGCCCGCGTGAACGAGCGGCTCGCGGACGACCAGCCCCGGGAGGTGTTCGTGTTACGGCCCGCCGACCATTCCTTCGTCCTCGTCCACGTCGTCTTCGATCGGGACGGCGTGCTCGCACGGACGATCCGGGACACCTACGACCTCGGGTCCGGGCTTGCGTCGGGGCTCACCGAGGGCAACCCCGACATCGACGGGAAGGAAGCCGACCACGACCCCGACATCGACGGGAAGGAAGCCGACCGCGACTCCGACATCGACGGGTTCGACCTCCGGGATCGGCGCTGATCGGGGTGAAAAGGATAGACAATTAAGAGCTTTAACGCGGTATCGGTGGTATCGACCCGATCGACCACGGCCGGAGGAATGGCCCAGTCCACGAGGTGACCGGCGGGACCGACTGGAGCCACCTCCTCGCGACCGGGACGGTCGAAGTGGGGGGATATCAGATCAGCGTCTTCGTCGCGCTCCTGTTCCTCGCGGCGGGCGCGATGGCGGTCGTCGGCGTCGTCAGTTGGCGCAACCGCGAAGTCACCGGAAGCGACGGCTTTCTCGCGCTCGTCGGTGGGATGATCCTGTGGGCGGTGTCGTACGCCCTCCAGATCGCGAGTACGACGGAGGCGACGGCGATCCTCTGGGCGAACGTCAACCATATCGCCGCCGCGGCGGTTCCCGTCGCGTGGATCGCCTTCGCGCTGCAGTACACCGGCCGCGACCGGTTCGTCACCCGCTACACCGTCGGCGCGTTGTCGATCCCCGGGGCGATCTATCTCGTGCTCGTCTGGACGAACCCGGCCCACGGCCTCATTCGGGAGTCACGGGGGCTCGAAGCGGTCGCAGGGACCCCGTTGTTGCTGCTCGATCAGACGTTCGGGCCGGCGTTCTATGCGCACGCGGCCTACGGGTACGCCCTCATGGCGGCGGGCGTCGTCCTCTTCGCACAGCTGCTCACGTGGGTGCCGTCGGTGTACCGCAGACAGGTGTGGCTGCTGCTGGTCGGCGCGCTCGCCGCGATGGTCACGAACGTCTCGTTTCACGCGGGCGTGTACGCCCCACAGCGGCTCGACCTGACGGCGTTCAGCTTCGTCGTCACCGGCGTCCTGTTCGCGGTCGCGCTCTACCGCTACCGACTGTTGGACCTCGCGCCCGTCGCCCGCGAGTTCGTCGTCGACACGCTGACCGAGGGCGTCGTCGTGGTCGACAGGGACGGGCGGATCGTCGACTACAATCCGGCCGCCGGGGAAATACTCGACGACGACGAATCCCCCGCGCCGGCGATCGGGAGGCGGATGGCCGACGTGTTTCCGTCGTACGCGACACACGACGGGACAGAGCAGGATCCCGATCGGGGGATCGGCGGAACCGATGGCGCGGACCGGGGCCAAACGGCCGGCGTAGAGCAAGCACAAGCGGCCGATGGTGGACGAGACGAGAGAGCCGGTAAGAGGCAGGACGGAGCCGTCGAGGGGGAGACGGTTCGGACCGTGGACGGCGAGGAGTTCGTGGTGGCGTACACGGTCGTCCCGCTGTACGACCTCGGTGGCGACCACATCGGTCGGACGGTCACGATCCGTGACATCACCGAAACCCACGCCCTCAGGGCGGAGATCGATGCACAGCTCGCGGACCTCACTCGAACCAATGCCGAGCTGGCGGCGTTCACCGGAGCCGTCTCACACGACCTCCGTGGCCCCGCCCGAACCACCGAGCGCTACCTCACACGACTGGCGGCCGAGAGCGAGGGAACGCTCACCACAGAGCAGGCCGAGCTCCTCGAGGTCGCCCGCGGCAACGCCGCACGGATGCAGGAGATGATCGCGGACCTCCTCGAGTATTCATACGTCGGGGGCGACGGGACGGCGTTCGAACCGGTGCGGCTCGATCGCGTCGTGGAGGACGCCCGAGAGAGCCTCCGATACACCGTCGAGGACGCGAACGCGACGGTGGTCGTCTCGGATCTCCCCACCGTATACGGCGTCGAGCACCTCCTCCAACGGGCGTTCCAGAACCTGATCGCGAACGCAATAGAGCACGCCGGCGAGGCCGCCGTGACGGTCCGGATCGCCGCCGAGCGCGACGGGACCGACCACGTCGTGACCGTGAGCGACGACGGGCCAGGGATCGACCCCGCGGCGCTGGAGTACGTCTTCGAGCTGTTCTATCGGGGCGACCCGGCGGCCGCGTCGGGAACCGGAATGGGCCTCGCGCTCTGTCGGAAGATCATCGAGGAGCACGACGGAACCATCGGGGTCGACTCCGTACGGGGGGAGGGAACGACGGTGACGATCCGCCTGCCGCGGACGCCGGACGGGTCGTGATAAGCAGGACGTGATCGGCGGGTTACGGACGGTTCGTGCCGCAAAACAGTAGGTCACGGACGGTTCGTGCGGAGTCGACAACGGGTTCAAGTACGCGCTCGCCGAGGAGTCGATCGAATGGAGCCGCCCGAGATCGAACGGTTGGACGAGCGAACGATACAGCGGATCGCCGCCGGAGAGGTCGTCGAGCGGCCCGCGAGCGTGGTGAAGGAACTCGTCGAGAACGCCCTCGATGCGGACGCGAGCCGCGTCGCCGTCGCGGTCGAAGCCGGCGGCACCGAGGGGATCCGCGTCCGCGACGACGGCGCTGGGATCCCCGCCGATCAGTTGGAGGCGGCCGTCGCCGAACACGCCACCTCGAAGATCGGGACGATCGAGGACCTCGATCACGGGGTCTCGACGCTCGGCTTCCGCGGCGAGGCGCTCTACACCATCGGCGGCGTCTCCCGGATGACGGTCCGATCGCGGGCGATCGGCGCGGAAACGGGCACGGAGATCACCGTTGAGGGGGGCACGGTCGGGGAGGTTCGGCCCGCGGGGACACCACAGGGGACGACCGTCGAGGTGAGCGATCTGTTTTATAATACCCCCGCCCGCCGGAAGTTCCTCAAGCGGGTCGCGACGGAGTTCGACCACGTGAACACGGTGGTGACCGGATACGCCCTCGCGAACCCGGACGTCGCCGTCTCGCTCGAACACGACGGCCGCGAGACGTTCGCGACGGAAGGCAACGGCGACCTCCGATCGGCGGTGCTCGCCGTCTACGGACGCGAGGTCGCGGAGTCGATGCGCGAGGTGTCATGGACGCCGGGCACGGCCGGGGTGACCGATGCCGAGGGCGACGGCGACGGCGACGACGGCGACG
>Ga0207421_10008326_pt1 | contig 10793 bp, 7 predicted proteins | sample SodLakKL_010_SED_4_FD_187542 | JGI IMG/M metagenome (GOLD analysis project Ga0207421, IMG submission 187542) | Alkaline sediment microbial communities from Lake Tanatar, Kulunda Steppe, Russia - 8KL_010_SED (SPAdes) (version 2) | ecosystem: Environmental > Aquatic > Non-marine Saline and...
TAAAGTCGACTAGAATGTTATCAACTATTGCTTCTAACATTCCCATCCCCTTACCCAGGGATGGGTTTCTAATTACTTAACTCTTAACTGAACAGTGCCCTTTACGTCCGGTTTATCTATTACTCAGGGCTAGGACCTCTTCCTTTAAGGAGAGGCGGATGTCACATATTGAACAGGTCAGTAGATAGATACCTCTCGCCAGTATCTGGTATTATAACAACAACGATCTCATCTTCGTTATTGCTTTTATATTCCTCTGCAGCACTTACGGCTGCCCCAGAGGATACACCAGCCAGTATACCTTCTTTTCTAGCAAGCCTTCTCGACATTTTTTTCGCATCTTCTTCTTCTATTTGTACAACTTCATCAATGAACTCGGTTTCCAATATTTCAGGGATGAAGCCCGCACCTATCCCTTGTATACCGTGAGGACCTGCCTCACCACCTGAAAGCACCGGAGATCCGGCAGGTTCTACTGCAACTGCAGTAAAATCTTCTTTTCCTTTTTCCTCTTTTATGTATTCAGATATCCCTGTTATAGTTCCTCCTGTACCGACTCCAGCAACTACCGCATCTACTTCTCCATCAGTATCTTCCCATATTTCCCTACCAGTCGTTTCTCTATGAACCTTGGGGTTAGCGGGGTTTTTGAACTGTTGAGGCATAAAAGCGCTTCCTATATTCCTGCTATCGATTATTTCCTCAGCCCGTTCTACAGCTCCCTTCATTCCTTCTTCTGCCGGTGTCAGAACCAGTTCAGCACCGAGAGCCTTGAGCATTTTCCTCCTTTCTTCGCTCATGGATTCCGGCATTGTCAAAACTAAATCGTATCCTTTTGAGGCGCACACAAACGCAAGGCCTATCCCCGTATTTCCACTGGTAGGTTCTACAACCGTAGTTCCATCTTCTTTATTTAGCAAACCTTCCTTCTCTGCTTCTTCGATCATTGAAAATGCTATCCTATCTTTGATCGATGACATGGGATTAAACTGCTCTAGTTTCCCAAGTAAATCTTTATCTATCGAATTCAATCTTACCAACGGAGTTTTTCCTATAAGCTGAGTAACATCTTTTCCTATCTTCATCTAAAACCCTCTTTTTATCAAATATTGCTTTTTACTCCGTTTTTACATTCAAATCTTATTACGTATCTTCCGTATCTCTTTTACTAGCCTTATACTTTGCTTCTAGGTCGTTGGAAATCTCCATACCGTTTTCTTTTTTATACTTGTATATTGCTTTATGTACTCCGCTGGCAGCCAGATTGGAGCAGTGCATCTTTACGCTAGGGAGTCCTCCAAGCGATTCAGCCACTTCTTTGTTAGTTACTTGCTCGGCCTCATCCAAAGTTTTCCCTTTCACCATCTCAGTAGTAACGGAAGAGGTTGCAATAGCTGCAGCACATCCGAACGTCTTAAATTTTATATCTTTTATCGTCTTTTCGTTTGATTCATTCTCCCCAATTTTGATGTATATCTCCATAAGGTCGCCACAGTTGTGCAACGAAAGGCTACCCGAAACGAAGGATCTGCTATTTTCTACCTCGATGTTGTTTACTCGACCCTCATAATTTTTCGTTTCAATTTTTTTAATAGGCATATAGAGGTTTCCTTCCTCAATCCATGAGGATACGTCTTTTCCTATATCTGACATTTCCTCATTGGCCTGATCTTCAATATCAATAGGTTCATCTAAAATCTCAGATAGTCTTTTTAAAGATTTGTTACCTTCTATACGTATCTCATACATTTCTCCTTGTAACTCCTGTCCTGACCCCTTGTTTGAACCCTCGTATTGAGAGTCATCAAGATTTCTTACATCTCTCTTATTTATTGAAGGAATTATCCCTTGCCCCAAAAATAAAATCTTTAGCTTGTGAATGAACTCATAGGGTCCAACAGCACAAACGGACTGAACGTTTTTTTCATTATTAGGTCTAAACAGGGCATCCATCTGCCAAAGTTTTCTAATCAAATATTTTTGAATTTTAGATGGAAGGTAGAAAAATTCGTCCTGAATATCTTCCATACTGAGCTCATTAAAAAAAGCTTCTACCTTCTGTACGTATTTTGAGCTTATGGGCCTATCATCACTTTTTTCTGCTCTCTCTCTTTTAAGTTTTTTAGGCACACCTGTAGCTTCTATATCTCTCTCCGGTGCCGGATAAACAACTATGTCTCCCTCATTGAGTTCAATTGCATGATGCCAAGCTACCATATCTGTAAGGGGTTTAGATCTTTCAATTTCAAGCGAGTTCGGCACCTTTATTGCCCTCACCATATGATCAGGTGTCAAGTATTCAGATCCGAGCCTGTTCTCTATTCTAAACAGTTTTCCGTTGTAGCTACCACTCGTAGTAGCTTTTATTTTTTCGTACTCTCCTTTGTGCCCAAGGACTTCTTCACCTGAATATAAACCTTCGATAGGTCTCAAAGATCTCGATGCATGCACAGAAGTCTGCGGAACCACGCATGATGGATTTCCTACCTTTGCAGCTACATCTGGATCTTCCATTTGTCCCATGTTTTGCGGGTTCTGGAAATGCTCCATTACTTTATCCGAATACAAATACATCACCCAATTTTCTCTTATGTTTTTACAAACCAGCTTTATACTACTTTCCTATTTTTACTTTCTTTTATTGCATAAAACACTCAACAATAGAGTTATACTGCAGATATAGATCTCAACGTTTCAACTTCTTCCGCTATAGCCTGAGATATTTTTTCTACATCTTCCATATCGTTGAATCTGCCCAATCCAATCCTAAGCGAGGAATGGGCCATCTCTTCAGAAACACCTATTTCTTCCAAAACATACGATGGTTCAAGGCTGTCCGATGCGCATGCGGATCCTGTTGAGGTCATTATACCTCTATTATCCAATCTGAGTACTATTGATTCACCTTCAACGCCTATAAATGAGAAGTTTGCATTTCCGGGAAGCCTTTCTTCGCTGGAGGGGCCATTTAACATAATATCTTCTACGTTTTTCTCAACTAACTCAATAAGCTTAGTGTGCATTTTCTTTAGCCTATTAGGTTCCTCATCAATATTTTTTTCAGCTATTTCAGCTGCCTTCCCAAAACCGACTATGTGTGGGATGCTTTCCGTACCCGATCTAATACCGTTTTCTTGTCCTCCACCATGTAAAAGTGGATCAATTGAAATATCTTTATCCACCCAAAGAGCTCCCACTCCTTTTGGGCCATACATCTTATGCGCATTTAAGGTTAGAAGGTCTACTCCTAGGCTGCCTACATCAATTTCGATTTTACCTGGTACCTGGGCAGCATCCGTGTGAAATACCACATCTGACGGGATGGCTTCAGATATTTCCTCAATAGGTTCTATTGTACCTATCTCATTATTGGCCATCATGATTGACACTAATGCAGTATCTTCTCGAACCGCATCCCTCACATCTTGAGGTGAAACGTAGCCCCTACTATCTACTGGAAGCTTTGTCACTTCATAACCCATGGTTTCTTCCAAATACTCGTATGTTTTCAGTACTGATTTGTGCTCTATTTTAGTAGTTATAATGTGCTTATTCTTTGATTCTTGCATATCCGAAAAAAGTGTTCCTAAGATTGCCTGATTGTTTGATTCGGTAGCGCACCCAGTAAAAACAATTTCTTCAGGTAAAGCCTCTACTAGGGATGCAACCTTCTCCCGGGATTCTTCTAACGCAGAGGAGGCTTCTCTCCCTTTTTGATGTAGAGAGTTCGGATTCCCAAACTTTTCATCGAGGTATGGCTCCATAGCCTCTCTCACTCTGGTATCTATAGGAGTAGTAGCATTATTATCCGCATAAATTAGATCTTTATCGCAACTCATCATTTTTTATTAATCTTTCACCCTTTTTAATATTTTTAACACTTGTTAATAAGTTAGGATAAATCTACCAGAATAAATTAAACCTAATAAGATGGAAATGATATTACGAAGAAACCAATATACAAATAAGGAACTAGAGAGTAAAGACATTAGAAGTTAAAGAGATTTTAACGATATATGTCAAAATGGAGAAAAATGCTGGAAAAGGGAAAAGGATGAATGAAGAAGAGAAAAATAAGGACAAAAAAGCAACTCTCGGGCCCACGGGTACATATAGCGAGATGGCTGCAGAAAGCTGGTCTGGAGAGGGTGTCCTGCTTAAAGATTCGCCCGAGGAAGTTATAGAACATGTAGAAGAGGGTGGCGTAGGGATCCTACCAATAGAGAACTCCATAAATGGAACTGTTTTAAGGACCGTGGATCTGCTCGCAAAAAGAAGTGTGATGATAAAAGGCGAAATGCTCGCAAAGATCGAACACTGCCTTGTAGGTAAAAACGGGAGTAGAAATGTAAAGAGGGTGGTATCGCATCCACAGGCATTAGCCCAGTGCAGGGAATACCTAATGGAAAAATTTCCTGATGCCAAACTTCAAGGCGTGGAAAGCACAGCTGAGGCTGCCCGCATAGTAAAGAAAGGAGAGAACAGGGTGGCCGTGGCCCCCTCAAATGCGGCAGAAAAATACAACCTAAAAATCTTGGAGAAGGAAATCCAAGATGTCGAAAACAACGTAACGAGGTTTTTTGTATTGGATTCAGAGGATGCCGAAATCACTGGAGATGACAAAACGACGATTATATTTTACGTTAAAAACAGGCCTGGGGCTCTTTACGACTCATTGGGAGCTTTTGCCAAAAAAGGTATAGATCTAACCAAACTGGAATCGAGGCCATCCAAGCAGGAGCTTGGAGATTACTTCTTCATAGTTGATTTTAAAGGTCACAGAGAGGAGGAAAGGGTCGCATCAGCCCTCGAAAAGCTAAAGGATTATGCGAAATACGTAAAGATGCTAGGCTCATATCCTCAAGGAGAAATGGTGACATCCTTCTCTCCATGAAGGTAGAGGCTTCCACCATTCACACTTTTTCAATCCAAGGTTGATATGATACTGTGTAACTGAAGTTAAGAGTCACTGGACCGTTATAGATATCTTTTAAGGTTCTCCTCCACTCGCCAACTTGATTTACAGAGGTTGGGTCTTAGCTACGGAGATCTAGGCGCTGTCATTAGTACTCTTCGTCCGTAGCTCATGAGGGATTTCTTCCGTGGAGTTCTAACGCTTTTCTACATCAATTGACTTGAACTAGAACAAAAAACCTTGTTTCAGGCTTGCCGTGAACCCGTTCGGAAGTGGTATTGAAACTACTTAATTGTTAGGATGCACCCTCTAGAAAGAAGAGGTCTTACCCAATTATTAAGATAAACAATTAAAAATATTGTTGGAAAACTAATTTAATACACAAGTCACGTCAAAACAATTAAAAACAAAATTATGATTTTATAATTAGGAGACTTATATTATGCCGGAACTCAGAAGCAACCAAATAAAAAAAGGCCTTAATAGGACGCCACATAGATCGCTCCTTAGAGCTTGTGGGACAACAGACAAAGATATGGATAAACCATTTATTGGGATAGCAAATGCCTACAGCGATATTGTACCCGGGCATCTCCATTTGAGGGAGCTTGCCGAATACGTTAAGAAGGGAATATCTTCGAGAGGGGGGGTTCCTTTTGAGTTTGGATCGATTGGGCTTTGCGATGGAATAGCGATGGGCCACGAGGGAATGAAGTATTCACTTCCTTCAAGAGATTTAATAGCCCAATCAATCGAGGTGATGGCTGAAGGACACAGGCTCGATGGTCTGGTACTGCTGGCTTCCTGCGACAAAATATTGCCCGGCATGATTATGGGTGCTCTCAGAGTAAATATACCCTCAATAGTCGTCTCCGGTGGACCTATGATGAGTGGGGAGCACAAAGGAAAAAGAACCACTCTAATATCAGTATTTGAGGGTATCGGAAAATACAAGGCCGGGAAAATGTCCAAAGAAGAACTCGGAGAAATAGAGAAAAGTGCTTGCCCTACCTGTGGAAGCTGTCAGGGCATGTACACTGCAAATACAATTTCCTGTCTTACAGAAATCATGGGACTGTCTCTACCATTTTGCGCAACCTCTGCGGCCACCTCTTCAGAAAAAAGAAGGATTGCTAAAGAGAGCGGTGTTAGAATAGTTGAACTGATTGAGAGTGGAGTTAATATTAAAGATATAGTTGACGAAAAATCCTTGAGAAATGCCATACGTGCCGATATGATGCTGGGAGGGTCCACTAATACTACCCTACACATACCGGCAATATCTGCGGAAGCAGGACTTGAAATCAAGCTAGATGATTTCGATAAATTGAGTAACGAGGTTCCACAGCTAACCTCCATCGAACCTAGTGGTGAATACCTAATCGAAGACCTGCATGATGCAGGCGGAATACCTGGAGTTATGAACGCTGGATCCGAACTTTTCGAAGATTCGGAAACAGTTTCAGGAAAAACCACTTCAGAAATCTCAAAAACCGGGAAGGTTGAAAACCGTGAAGTTATAAGAACGCCAGACTCTCCAATTAGAGAGTCGGGCGGAATCTCCATCCTAAGAGGTAACTTATCTCCAAACGGTTGCGTTGTAAAATCCTCAGCAGTAAGCGACGAAATGATAGAATTTGAGGGAAGAGCAAAAATATATGGGGGCGAGAATGAAGCAGTTGAAGCTATTTTGAACGGAGAGATAAAAGCTGGAGACATAGTTACAATTAGGTATGAGGGTCCAAAGGGTGCACCAGGTATGCCCGAAATGCTGGCTCCAACTTCTGCAATAACTGGTATGGGGCTAGAAAAAGAGGTAGCACTTATCACAGATGGTCGATTCAGCGGTGGAACAAGAGGGCCTTGTATAGGACACATATCTCCTGAAGCTGCAGATGGTGGTCCTATAGCAATGTTAAAAAACGGAGATAAAATAAAAATAGATATAGATAATGGTGAAATAGACGTCCTGCTTAGTGACTCAGAATTAGAAAAAAGAAGGAATGAAACCAAGATAAAAGAAGTGAAAGCAAGTGGTTTACTCAAGATGTTCTCAAAGCTTGCGGGCCCAGCAAACCTTGGTGCTAGGATGACATTTGAAGAAAATTAAAAAAATAAAGAACAAAATCTCCCCACTTTTAAAAATAGCGGGAAGATATCTTTATGCAACTATTGTCCGAGTGAGAGATCAGAACCCTTATATTTCTTTCTGTCTTGGAGCTCTTGTTTCTTAGCTTCGTTCCAGCCTCCAACTGATTGTAGGTATCCAGTAACTCTTGATATGTAATCTATATCATCAGATCCACAAGTCGTACATATATCTTTAAGTCCATTTTCTACGTTGAAGTCCTGATTACATACAGTCATATCTTTGGTGTATGCAAAATATCCGGCCTGAGTTTTATTTGCTATATTTTCAGTAAAGCTTCTGAGTCCATCAGGGTCTGGATGAGATTCACCAAGCCATATGTGCATTATATTTCCACCATCAACTACAGGGAAGAACTTGTGCTCTATATCTATTCTTTTACCTAAAGATACATCCGCATCCACAGGTACGTGGGTCCCATTGGTATAGTAAACGGGCACATCTCTGCTATCTCTCTTGAGCTGACCCTTAGCCTTTTGGAAGTCTCCCCTAACAACTGTTTTAGCCTTATTTTTGAAGTTCTCGTTGATTAAATCGGACACGGCGAACCTTTGGACGGTGCTTTCCGCAGGTGTCCTTGCAAGTGCTATATCCATCCCATGTTCTTCTTCGAGGTGCCTGGCATATTTTTCCATCTCTGCCATAACTCTTAGGGCAAAGCGTAGCGAATCCTGGGATTCGTGCATCTGCTCCCCAGTATGGTAGTGAGCCATATCGTTTATTCCGAGAACTCCAATAGTCCATACAAGCTGAGACAGGTCCGCAGCAGGTTTTCCCTTTTCCCTAGTGTTAGGGTCTTTTGGCCTCTGCATTGCAAATGGTAGCCTTCTATTCTCCTGCATAAGATTCATCCATCTTTTCTTCGTATTGAATATGTCTACAGCAGTGTCCATCTGGTGTTTGAGTTCCTCAATCAACTTATCGTCGTCCCCTTCGGCTCTGTACGCTGCTCTTGGACAGTTTAGCGTTATTACTTGCCATCCACCCATGGTAAAGTGGTGTCCGTCTTCAAAGTGAAGTTTTTCCTCAAATTTTGAATCTGTTTCATCACTTGCACTGAACTGGTATGCACAGCAGTTTCCTGTTATTATACCTGAACCGTTTGAGAAGTTGTGGTTTCCTTCCACATCTACCAAGTCATATACATATCCAGTGTATTCGATCCTGTTTATTTCTTTCACTGAGATATTGCATACTTTATTTTCAGATATGTTTTCCATAAGTCTAGCTTGGCTTGCTAGAAGCTGCTTTCCTTTGACTCTTTCTTGTATTGATTCACATTCAGCTCCATTATACCCTTCTTTAAACTTATCTTCTGATAGTTCACCCATAGCCGGTAAAAAGTGACCCTCTTCAATTTCATCAGCTCTAGTTTTCTTGAATATTCCTCCTTCTAGATGGAAAACTGGGTGATCGGGTGTTACTTTAATTCTTCTATTTGAGTCCAAAATTAGCTCCACGAGCTCGCCTTCATACTCTTTTCTCATGACTCCGGCAAACGGTTTAGTCTCTAGTTCACCTTTTTTATTCATGCTGGGAGCCTTTACCTCTTCCAAAGGTGCAAACTCTACTCCAGTTGGGTCTGTATCTATGCCATTTTGCTTGGCCCTCTCGAATAACTTATCTATCCTTTCAATATTGAGATCTCCATCTTCCTCAAAAGCAACATACTCATCTCTGGATAGGCACTGGTAGCATGATATACCTTCATCACCTCCTCTGTAATCAGGAATTTCGTTATCGAAATACGGTGTACCGTACTTCGCCGCAAGCTTGTACGCAAGATCCCACTGCTCATCGTATTCAGGAGTTAAAAATTCTTCCTTTATATTCACCTCTGGCTTAGGGAAGTTGAAGGGTTTGCCCCAATAGTCACCTTCTATCATGACTTCCATAAGTGCAGAAAACATTTTCTGGACTTCTTCATCATAAGATCCATAAGTATCGGGCCCAACCTTGCCATGCTTAACGACAGGCTTATCCTTCCATATATCTGGAACACCGGGAGTTAGCTGAACGCTGCTGAATACAAGCTGCCCTCCTCTGGCAACCATCATCTGAGTCATCTCGTAGACAAACATCTGCATAAGCTGCTTTATCTCACCGTAGGAAAGACCATCTACATAAGGAGCCAAAAATGTAAGGAAATTATAAAAGCCTTGGCCTCCGGCCCAGTTAGTTTGTGCAGATCCAAGTGCCTTTACCGCGTGCAGTATTGCAACTTCTGGCTTCTTTGCAGGACCGGCAACGCTTGACTTACGGCCACTTCCATCAGGCATCAATCCATAGTATAAAAAGTATCTCAGATCCCAATCCATGCAGAATGGCCTGGTAGCAAAATATTCCAAATCATGAATATGGAGGTCTCCAGATAAATGAGCATCCGCAAGCTCCGAAGGCATAGTTAACAGGTACTGCTCCTTACTTATCTTATCAGCCTTTTTCTTATGAGATGTCTCAGGATTGCCTATAAGGTTGGCATTCTCATTACTTTCGAAACCTGTCCCAACATCCATATGGAAGGCATCATATACGGGAGTACCTACCCTTGTAGAGACATTTCTATATGCACGCCCACCTCCGTTTTTCCTTCCATGCTCTAGGAGGATGTTGTTTACTACCTCACGTATAAGTGGCCCCGAAAGTTGTTCAACATTTAGTCTCCTTATTCTTCTCTCAGCTTCTTTTGCAACTTCTTCAGCAAGCTCCTCAGATATAGGCGGTATATCAAAAAGGAATTCGGTAAGCTTTGTTTCTTTCGTCAACTGCTTAACTATCGCATCCCTATCCCACTTAGTTACATAACCATCGCTGGTTCTTACCTTGGGTAATCCTTCGGTCGGTTCACCACTTATATCAAGCTGCGTGTAATCAAAATCGTAGTCGGACTCTTTACTCATTCTAATATATCCTCCTCTTTCAATGCCTCTTCAACCTTCTCTTCATCGAGCGATACTTCATCAAAAATATCATTAATTGTGAAAAAGCTTTCTCTTACTTTTAAAACTGGTGCAGATGTTACAAATACATCATTCATCGCTAGTTCGGCTCTCGAATCTGGGTCTGCCATATCTTCTTCATCATAATCGGCCCCAAGTTCCGATAAGAACCCCTTGAGTTTATCGCAACGTGGGCAGTTATCTGTAGTGAAAATTTTTATTTCTTTAGAAGATGTCATTATTTACGCTCCCTATTTAATTTTTATACATTAAGCTTGTTTCCGTTTTTCGTTTTTCTGCATTTTTGTTTTTTGACGCCTCTTTCTTGTTGAATCAGTTGGAATTCAAGATTTTTATTAGGATTCGAATCAAGGCCTAAGCACCTTATGTATGAGGAATGCCAAGCCTAAACTACCGATTGAAAGTTTTTTCTTCCCAGTTATTACCTAAGTTTATAGATACAATTAATAATAATCAAGGGGTCAGTGAAAGTAATTTTTAAAACACGGCTTCTCTTTTGGATTTCGTATAATGCAGACTATCATTACCCTAGTTCCGAAACTATTATTTTATCAGGCATCTGAAGTATTTGAAAGTACTAATTATTAGGAACCACAAGTCCAAATAATTATGGATTGAGTTGTTTCAAATTGCTATCGAATTTTGGCTAAAAAAAAATTAAAATATAAAGTAGGGGTGTGCGAATTAATTAGCTTTTATTATTGATGACTTTATATCTTCCTCCTATGGAAGCACACCAACTAGTGAGAACCGTTATCAACAAGACCAT
>Ga0207421_10008327_pt1 | contig 10792 bp, 12 predicted proteins | sample SodLakKL_010_SED_4_FD_187542 | JGI IMG/M metagenome (GOLD analysis project Ga0207421, IMG submission 187542) | Alkaline sediment microbial communities from Lake Tanatar, Kulunda Steppe, Russia - 8KL_010_SED (SPAdes) (version 2) | ecosystem: Environmental > Aquatic > Non-marine Saline and...
CCCGAAGAGACCGATCCTAAAGCCAAAGTACGTAATCTGTTCAAGCGTTAATCCCTCCCACCACCGATAATTATATTAAGGGTAAAAATAATGTTTGATTAGTATGAGTTTCAAGTCTACCTTGATAGACGGTTTATGTCGGTTGTTAGGTAAGACCAAGTACAGCAAGTTGCGTGATAAATACACCACATTGCGTAAGCACTTTCGCATTTCTCCCGTCCGTCATATAGTCAAATTGGACGATGATGAGGAAAGTGTTATATTTATACAATTGAGGGAAGATTCAGATCCACAGAAGTTTAAATCATACGTTGAGCAGAAGTACCGTAAAAAAACAGGACACGAACCAAAGGCGTTGATAGTGATCGTTAACCACATGGAAGACATCAAACATTTGGATGATGTGGATATAGACCAGTATATACCTAAATATAAACGTGAGGAAGATGGATAAATTAGGATACATAAAAGAAGTTTGCGAAAATGAGTTAGAAAAGTGTGATGTAGAAGGATGTCCTGCTTGTGATATATTTGAAGATTTTTTAGAAGTGATTAAAGGAGATGAAGAATAATGCCAGTCGTAAGCATTCAAGGAGAAAACGGTGTAGTTTCAGCATCCCCCTCCCGTACACAACCCGTAGCATGGGACAAGGGGAAGGAATTATGGAAAGATTGGGTAGATAAAGAGACAGAGGGTAAAGTGGAGAAAGGAGATCCGCAGGGTGTAACCTCTCAGTTTGCCAATGCGTACGAAAACAAGAAAAAAGGAATACCACGTGCTGGAGACCTGATGACTATACGTCTGTTGGAGCAAACACACACAATATCCATCCCGATGAATGTTATCACTCGGCAAGTTACGGAGACCAACTGGTCTATAACCCCTAAAGAGGAAGATGCAGATGAATCAGTTGAGGAAGCCGCTGAGCAAGAAGAGGAGTGGTTGAAAGGTAAGCTTAACAAAACAGATCGTAACAAATTTGATGATATTCTCAAATGCTGGGTAAAAGATATACTCTCCATAGATGCTGGTGTTTTGGAGAAGGTATATGGGGATGCGGACGAGTATGTGGAACAGTTATATCCGTTGGACGGTATGACGGTACAGAAAAACGTAGACGAGCATTCAAGGTTAATTGAAGATGAAGCTTATATACAGCATTCCTCCCCCCATTTAGCCGCTTACCACAACATGGAGAACGACTACCTGCGTGATCTATATTATCAGCACTTATACAGGTTTAGATACAAAGCTACCGAACCTAAGAGATTCCCAAAAGATAAAATCGTGTATACGGAAGAGAACCCCTCCAGCTGGTACGAGTACGGTTATGGACGTGTGCAGATAGCTCACCGATTGGCTGAAATAGTTTTAAACCAAGACTTAGTAAACCGTAGATACTTCTCCGAAACTGAAGTACCTCAAGGTATTATGTGGGTGAAAGGTGGTGGAGAGTCCGACTTACAACGTGTTAGGCAGGACGTTATAGAGAGCCAGAAGGGTGAGCATCACAAGATAGCCGTGATAGGTGCTCCTGAAGGTGGGGAGTTTCAAGAATTACGGGGTACTAACAAGGAGATGCAGTTCCTAGAATCTAACGAAATGTACAATAAACTCATTTGGGCTACGTTTGGATTATCAGAACATGAAGTAGGAATAGCGGCTGACATGAACCGGGCGACAGCGGCTGTACAGGATATAAGTATTTATAGGAAAACAACCAAACCCCTCCTAAAATTATTGGAAGATGAGATAAACGAGAAGATACTGAAAGATAGGCCGGGTTATGATGAAACAGACGGCGGTATTGAGTTTAACTGGCACTACGAACATCCCGAATTGGAGAAGATGGAGAAAGAGGAACAGATCAACGATTTACAAGCTGGTCTTAAGACAATCAACCAAGTGTTAAACGAGCGTGGAGAAGACCCCGTTGAATACGGTGATATGACACTCAATCTTTACAACCAATTAGTACAGACCAACCCTGATTGGGTATTCGAGCATTTTGTAGACTCCGACGTAGAACCACCTGAAGCACCGGCACAAGAACCTGGAGGTCAATTGTTCAGCATAACTCCCCACGAGGACGAAGACGATGATGAAGGGGATGGTAACCCTTTTCGGAAAGACGAACCGATGAGGAACGAGCGTGAAGACGATCACCCACCTGTAGTTGGTGATATTGAAGAGTTGGAGGAAGATTTAAAACAAACTATACAGCAACAAGTTGAGGTAGTCTATGATGCCCTTGACGATGTGATGGCAACTAAAACTAAAGACTTTAAAACAACTTTAATTCCCTTCGATCAAGTAGTAGGGAAAATCGCTATAGCTAAACCTTTACTAGATCCTTTGATAGACGGTATATCGGATTCAGTACAACAGGCCGCAGAACATGACAAGGCAAAGGTTGAACGTGAGTTGTCGGAGATGACAGGTGAAGACGTGGAGTTAGACTTGGACGTTGATTGGAAAGAGACCAATACATTTGACATACTGAAAGACGAAGCCGCTACTAGGATGGAAAGCGTAGAGCAGGACGTGCAGGAGCAGGTTAGAAATACTATCCAGGACGTTGCGGAGGAAGATGGGGATATCAACGATATGACCAAAGCGTTAGATGACCGTGTACCCGAAATATCAGAAAACAAAGCCCGTACAGTTGCACGGACTGAAACTATGAACGCTAGTAGGGCCGGTTCACAGGCTCTAGCGGAATCTAGTGAATTGATAGCCGGTAAACGGTGGGTTGCTACAGATGATAACAGAACTAGGATGTGGCATAGTGAGATGGATGGTGTTATCGTGGAGAAAGACGATGAGTTCACAGTACCCAGCGTGGGGGATGATGACCAACCGGACGATTATCCCCGCAACACGTACATAGTCGGTGGAGATCAACCGTTCAACTGCCGGTGTTCCCAACGCTCGGTTTTGGAGGAAGATATGCCAAGCGATCTTAAATCCTTACAGAAAAAATATGAAGAGGTGAATGTGGTTGGGTAGGCGTGAAGAGTTACTGGAAGAATTTGGTAGAGATGGGGAGACTTTTTGCGGTATGATAGTCAGGTACGAACATCTGGCAAGAGCTAGACTTTCAGGTTATTCACGGTGTCAGGTGATAGAGGAATTTCAAGTATCTAAAACTACTTATTATAACTGGTTAGACGAGTTCGGTCTACGTAGGTAAAACCATACGTCATTATTCCCACCCTAATCTTTTTATACAATAAACGTATTCTGAAGGTGATGAATAGATGGAAGTAGCCCATATAGTACAACAGGATGTTGACGGAGTGGGGAGTTCCGAACAGGCCAAGACGATGAACGATGAGATAGAGTATTTCACTAACATCCCACTCGATAAAAACCAGAACGCTGATGATATTTACAACAAGGTGAATGCAATAGATCCTGACGTTGTATTCATCTCCACTTTTGCCCCACAACTATCTACCGCTCCCGGTAAGGAGGTACAGATACACGATAAATGTGGGCAGTCGGTACAGACTAGAAAGGACGAGGATGGCAATAAAATATTCCTATGCCCCAACTGTGACCAACAGATAGAGGAAAGTGAATTAGAGGATAAACAACTTCCACCCGGAGCTATTTACAAACTAGCAGAGGAATATCCTATAGCGGCTAGAATAAGCATTAACGAAATCGAACTAGGTCTAGGTACAATAATCCCACAGCACAGATTCACTTATGCGGATATAAAAAGGGCGATGAGGAAGATAGACGTGAACATCCCTTCCTCAGAGGCACAGAGACGGCAGTTAAAGGCACAGGGGTATCATAACACCTCCCAACCCGTAGAGCCCATGATAGACCTCTCACGCTTCGCAGAATACCGACAAGCACAAAAGCCGGACTTGGTATCATTTATATCAAGAGTCGATCCCGTCAAAGCACCGCATTTGAACTGGTCTGTAGGGGAAGCTGTAGCACAGCGAGTACCATCAGCCCAATTTTGGATGTGTGGCACAGGTATGATGCACAACAGCGTACAATACTACGGGCAGATGAACGCCCGTAACAACAGGTGGCGTTTGATGGGATGCGTTGAGCAGGAGAAGATATACTCCAACTCTAAAGTCGTGGTGCAGATGTCTCTGTCGGAGAATCACAGCTTAACTGTACTGGAATCTAGGGCCGCTGGAATACCCGTTGTATGTTCGGACATACAGGGTCATATGGGTGATGTGGTTAAAGTCGGGCATGAACGTATAGAGGAAGCTGTTGATAAAATCGTTCGTTTACTTACGGACGATGCTTACTATGAGACAAAGGTTAAAGACGGGGTGAAGGGGTTGGACAGGTATAATCCCTCCCATGTAGCCCGTAAGTATGACCGTATATTTAAAAATATGAAGGAATTGAAGGGGTTTAAAAAATGAGACCGAAAGTAGAGAATAAGATGGAAGAGTACAGGGATAAGGGGATACTTGTCCCACAGGCTCTCCCCCATAACAGTTTCGTGAAGGATTATAAAGGGGAGAAAGTTGTGATGGTACACTTCGATGCGATGAGATATGACTATTTTGAACAGATGTATGATGAATACTTCAATGGCAAACTGTGGAAGTGTTACAATGGAGGGGTTAAGTTTACCCATGATTGGTTTTCCATGCATTGTCAACAGGAGATGAATTGTACTCTATACACCGCAAGTGCTGTCAATATAGCCGATTGGGTAAACATACACGGGAGTTATGACACGAAAAAGTGGTTTCGTAACATCTATGGTATGGAAGCCGAGGATTACAGCGAAGAGTTGGAGATATGCCTACCCGAACAGATAAACGAGTACGTACAAAAATATCCTGACGATACATACCACTACTTCGTCCGTTACTTGAAACCACACCCACCTCTAGTCCACCCCGACCTGCACTTACCTTGGACAGCGGGTGAGACCAAGTGGAATGTAGAGGAACGGATACAGCGTGGGGAGACTTCGGTTGAAGAGATAGTGGAAGGTTATAGGTTGAATTGTGAACTGGCGTTTGAAGGTGCTGTTGAATTGTATGAAGATATGGGAGAACCGGATAACTTCTTCATCACAGCCGATCACGGTACGGCGTTGGGAGAGGCCGGTTACTGGTGGCATTCACGACAGTACCCACCGTTGGAGTGTTTGACCGTAGTCCCTTGGTTTGAAGTAAAAGGAGTTGAATAACATGGATGTTCTTGTTATAGGTTATGATGGATTCACAGGCTATCCTTTAGCACAATATCTTCTTGATTCAGGTTATTCAGTCTATGGAATAGATGATTTATCAAGGAGAGAAAGAGTAAGTGATCAAGATTCAAATTCAGTTATACCTATAGCTAAATCAGATAAAAGGGTTGAAGGATTAAAATCATTAGGTAATTTTCGACACTCAAATTTTGATATATCAAACAATGATGAAAAGTTAGGAAAAATTCTAGAAGAAAATGATTTTGATTGTATAGTTAACCTTGCACAGATCCCTTCTGCTCCGTACAGTATGAAGTCTTTTGATAATGCTTTTGAAACTATAAAAAATAATCTTGGAGGGCATTTAAATGTCTTGTGGAATTTGAGAAAAAAAGGAAAAAAGAAAATTCCTCTTGTCCATCTAGGTACGATGGGGGAATGGGGACAAGGAGTGAATATGCCTATTCCTGAAGGTTTTTTCAAGGCAGAATATGAAGGATATGAAGATATAATACCTTTCCCACGTCAGACTGGATCGGTTTATCATTCTAGTAAAGCGATGATGAGTGATCTAAGTTGGTTTGCCTGTCGTATTTGGGAATTGAGAAATACAGATATACATCAGGGAATTATATTTGGAACTAGATCACCAAAAAAGATGGAAGGAATATATAGAACTAGATTGGATCAGGATGAATGTTTTGGTACTGTCATTAATAGATTTGTCCTATCGGCAGTAAAAAATTATCCCCTCCCCATTTATGGGAGTGGAGAACAAACAAGGGCTGTCATACCACTTCGAGATTCAATCAGAGCAATAAAATTGTTAATAGATAATCCTCCGACTGATGATGATTCCCATCATTCTTATAGAGTTGTAAATCAATTTACTGATTATTATTCTATAAATGATATAGCAGACATAGTACAAAAAGTAGGAAGGAGATTTGGGTTGGATGTGACCAAACAGCATATCCCCAATCCTAGGATTGAAGATGAAGTGCATTTTTATCAACCTCAATCAGAAAAACTAGATAGATTAGGTTTTGAATCTAAGACAACATTAGAGGAGGAGGTAGAACTTGCATTTGAAGATGTAATACCACACAAGGATAGGATAGAGGAAAAAAATTTTATACCTAAAGTCAAATGGAGGGAAGGTTAAATATGAATGAGAAAATACAACAATCGCATAAATTTATAGAGGAAAAAATCAGCAAATGGGATAATCTAGGTTTTATAACAAGTTTTGGTAAAGATTCTATGGTTGTTCATCATTTGTTGAAACAGCATGATATATCTGATATAGAAATTATATGGGTGATCCCTCCCTTTTTACCTGATGAAATGATAGAATTTGCAGAGAATGTTATCGATAAATGGGATATAGATCTACATAGATACAAGTCAATATATGCTAAAAATGATAAATTTATGGAAGATGTAGTAAAAGGAGACAATGGGATTATGCCATTATATGAGAGAGACCCGGAATCCTGTTGTCAAATATTTAAAGTAAAACCAGTACGCCGTGCTGTAAAAGAATTAAATTTAAACGCTTGGTTTTCTGGATTGAGAGGTACTGAATCAGAAAAAAGGAGTAAATATACAAAAAAATGGAAACAAGGAAAAAATAACGTTGTTAAGTTGCACCCAATTCTAAATTGGACTGAAAAAGAGGTATGGAAATATATAGAAAAGCACGATATACCTTATCTTCCTTGGTATGATAAAGGGTATCGGTCATTAGGTTGTGAACCATGCTCTTCACCCGGTGGTAAAACTGAAAGAGCAGGTAGATGGAAAGGTACACAACAAGAAGGCGGCGGCTGTGGAATACATTGCAAACCTCACAAAAAATAATCTGTATTGACAAATTCCCACCTTTCTCTTCGATGTACTTTTATACGTGTAGTTCTATAACATTAATTGATGCCATTTGGAGATTATGAGACTTTCGAGCAATGCGTTCAAGATAATCAGGATAAAGACTCTCCTGAAGGATTCTGTGCATGGTTACATTACCAGTCAACCGGTGAGTGGCCGTCAGAAGTAGATACACCTGATGGTAAAAAGAAAATAACACATATACCGGACAGTAAGAACGTACAAGTTGTGGAGAAAGAGGACGGCGATCATCTATCCACCCCGATAAGTTCTTTATCCGAGGACAGGGACGGCGATCAGTTCAGTATGGACGGGCTTAAGTCGATGGCACAACAGATAAATGAATCCGTCAATGGAGTGCCTTTGTACGAAGATCATGGGGGTTCAACCGGAGACTATCCAGCATCCGAGATGCGTGGTAAATTTGAAAAAGCCGAGATTGAAGACGGTAAGCTGATGGGAGACGTTAAGTTTGACTCTGAGGACGAACAGGCAGAATGGATCAAGGGTAAGATTGAGCGTGGATTACCGATAGGGTTCAGCGTAGGATTTACACCCACGTCCAAACGCAAGAAGAAAGATACAGACGGACAAATATTTGATGAAGTGGATTTATTGGAAGTATCGGCGGTTGGCATCCCATCCAATCAAGATGCGATAAATCATTTAAACTATGATGTTAAATCAATAGATAAGTTAGCAAAAACGGTTAAAGAAAAGTTAGAGAAAGGAGAAAAAAATACTATGAGTGAAGAAGACGAAGAGAAAGAAGAGGAAGAGACAACTGATGATAAACTATCGAAAGATGATGTACGGGAGATAGTCAGGGAAGAGCTGAAAGATGCTCTTGAAGAGGACGAGAAAGACGAGGAAGAGACTGAAGATAAACAGGATTACGATAGAGAGAAACTGGAGGAGATGATTAGAGAGATAGTGCAAGAGGAACTAGGTAAAGAGGAAGATGAAGACGAGGATGAAGAGGACGAGGAAGAAGAGGAGAGCAAGGATGAAGAGGAATCAGAATCTAGTGAATCAGAACCCAAAGGAGCTAGTTCCCCACAGCCGGAAGGTGAGGGTGAGATGGAAACTAAAGGGATAAAAAGTCCCTCAGAGGTGATGTAAATATGGTAAATCAAAAGCAAGTTGAAAATTTTGGAGAAAGACTGTTCAAAAGAGATCCTTCCAGTACGTTCAAGGCAATTTGGAGTAGGTTTCTACCCAAAGATGCTATCAGGAACGAGGACTATGGGAATGTAACCGCACCGTTGCAAAAACTAGTAGAGCTTGAAGATTCACAGAAAAACAAAGGTGACTTCTTAGAGTCAGCTACCACAAAATTGTGTGGTACTACAGTCGGTCAAGGTAACGGCGTATGTGGAGCTACCCCGTTAGCTTACGATCCCGAGATTGTATCTATATACAATGACGAAGCACCAGGACTGCAAGAGATTCCACAGGAAGGTTACGACGGCTTTGTGATACAGGTTAACAGGATCGATAACATACAAAATCCGATGGGATTTACGAGTGAAGCTGAAGCACAGGATTTGTCCGAGAATGAAGGGTCTGGTTTCACCCTATCCAACAGCCAATTTGATATGAAGATATACGCCGATACGCTGGAAGTCAACGATTTCAGCCAAAGAGCCGCAAGTCACTACATGGACTTGAGAGATACAGCGTTAGGTGATAGAGTAGCCGCCCATGCCCGTTACAAGGAACGAGCCGTATTGTACGGTGCTCCCGGTTGTGGTGCGACTGATGGTACGTTGTTTGACGGTAACTGTTTCTCAGGCGTAAGAGGATACTGTTCAGATGTAGGCAACAGCATAGACAAGTCAACTGCGGACATAAGCACGACCAACGCTTTGCTGGAAGACATCAAGTCGGAGATTAAAGACCTATTCCAGAGTCAATATAACGTCAATATAGGAGATTATAGGATCATAACATCACACGACATGAAAGATGCATTAGAGAACCAACTAAGCCCCGGTACACGGATAGACGTGAACACAAGCCAAGCCGATTTTGGAATTGATACTGTACGTATAGGTGGAATCCCGATAACGGCGACACACAACGTCAGGCAGTTGGAAGATACGGGTACTACGTACAGCACAGGTGATCCAGGTGACGTGTTTATAGTCAATACGAGAGACATCAGATACAGGATGTTAGCCCCATTCACCACGATTCCGTTAGGTAGGCTAGGTTTGGCTGATAGGATGGGTCTATTTGAATACGGTACAACTGTGGCACGGGCAAATGGTAACTTCAGCAAGTATCTATCTGCGTATGACATCTGAGGAGGGATATGAATGACCTTCTCAGGCTATGTTAATGACGGTAGAACTACACCCGGCTTAGATCGGACAGATGAGATAACAATCGGGACGTTCTCATTAACAGGAGATTCTGCTAGTGGTACGGTAACTTGGAGTTTTACGGGAGACTACAGCGAAAGACCAGAGGTATTTCCCGGTACACCTATTTGGGTATGTGGAACAGACGTACCTTACAACAACGCCTTAGCTCACCCTAGAGCTGTCAGTATATTGTCAGGAAATATAAGCACAACTGGTGCAAGTGGGATAGTATTTTTAGGTGGTAAACTGAGTGGTGCAAGTTCGGGAGTAAAATACGATATACCGTTGAGAGTCGTAGGTAAATCTAATCCATAGGTGAACACATGAGCATACAGTCGGTGGAAACCCAACCCACCACATTCTCTCCTTTCTCTTATAAAGGAGTGAGTGCTGATGTATAGGTGTGGATTATAATGGGTAAGAAGATGGAGTTTAAAAACGGTAAACCTGTAGACAGGGAAGAAGACGATAGTGAGAGTGAAAACTTTTTAGCTAGATTTTTACGTAAATGTAAGCAACTTAAGGAGGAATCATAATGGGAAAGATAGGACAAGGCGGCGAAGAATACAACATACAGTTCTCAGGTGCAGGTGGAATTATATACGCACCACAAGACGATCCAGATGCAAACTATTCAGGGTTTGATATGAGAAACAGAGACGAGATTATGGTTAAAGTAATGAACGGTACTAAGTCAGGTGTAGTTGCGACGTTGTACGGTGCTACATTTGATGACGAGGATATGAAAGAAGAAGCATCTTTTTCAGATGCGTTATCCGGTTTGACGGTGGATGGTAATAGCGGTGTCACAACCGTACATAGTGACCTGAACTACGCCTATGCCCGTATGCTGGTATCCGGTACGGTTGCCGGTGAAAGCGGTGTTATAACCGTTGTATTCCAACCCAACAATTACGGACGTAGTAGGTGAAAGGCGTGAGCTGGAAAGATCGGCAGTCGGAAAATACAAACATAGATTCGGACGAATGGAACGAGATGGTGTCCGGCGTTGTTCACCAATCAGGCGTACAGGGGAAGATGGAACAAGACTTGGATATGAGTGGTTTTTCTATCAAAAACGTGAATAGTTTGAGTGGTGTAGATATAACGTCAGATGTAGTCCACCAGTCAGGATTACAGGCTAAAATGGAAGATAATCTTGACATGAGTGGGTATGACGTGCAGAATGTTGGTACGTTGAGTGGGAATACGGTAAATACAGATGTATTGCATACAAAAGACCGAGCACCCGATGTGATTGTCAGACAGGTAGATGAAAACGAATACATTGCAGTAGGGTCAGAGGAAACGATCGATGAAGGAGCAAATGGTATGCAAGTTCTG
>Ga0207421_10008328_pt1 | contig 10792 bp, 9 predicted proteins | sample SodLakKL_010_SED_4_FD_187542 | JGI IMG/M metagenome (GOLD analysis project Ga0207421, IMG submission 187542) | Alkaline sediment microbial communities from Lake Tanatar, Kulunda Steppe, Russia - 8KL_010_SED (SPAdes) (version 2) | ecosystem: Environmental > Aquatic > Non-marine Saline and...
TTATCAAGCCGAGATCGGTAAAAGCAATTTTACTGCGCCCAAAACATATGACACAGACATGCGTTAGCAGCAAATTAAGTACGCTTGTTTAAGGTCTAGACTTAAGCTTTCGCAATATTGACTTAACCTTGCTCCACATGTTCTCAATGGGGTTCAAGTCAGGCGAGTCATTTCTGGTAATCATTAAAACAATTAAGAATAAGAGTTGATTGACAAAGCTTAAAATGATAGGAGTGTCTCCATGTGGATATTTATGCTTTATGCCATTGCTTATTCGCTTACGGGTGTTATGGCACCGGGAGCGATTACCGCTGCGACAATAGCCCACGGTGGGCGTAACCGCTGGGCAGGGGGATGGATTGCTATCGGCCACGGCATTCTTGAGATTCCGCTGATTTTTGTTTTGCTTTTCGGCCTGGGTACAGTGCTTCAGACGCCGGCAGCGACTATTTTTATAGGGATTTGCGGCGGCTTATTTTTGTTGTGGCTGGCAATAAGGATGTTTCAAGACATCTCCAAGCAATCGTTCGACCTGAAAAACAATTCCAACAGCATAGGACCTTTGGCAACGGGGTTTTTTCTTTCAGCGACCAACCCCTATTTTCTTTTGTGGTGGGCCACAGGAGGATTGTTGCTGGCTCAGCAGGCCGAGGGTTTCGGCATGACCGGCTTGCTGCTGTTTGCCGCTGTCCATTGGAGCCTCGATCTGATCTGGCTTACAATCCTGTCACTGTCTGCATTTTACGGGACTAATATCCTCAGTGATCGAAGCCAGAAGTTGATGATTGGCTTTTGTGCGTTGGTACTACTGTTTTTCGGCATGGTCTTTTTTATCAGGGCATTAGGGTTGCTTCTGGCAACAGCGGATTTGATTTGAAAATTTAAATCTTTCCCGCAGAACTTTCAGACACAGAGCAGTAAGCCTATTCTCTACGAGCGCACATTTCTACGCACCCGCCCCCTTTCTTTAAACTTGAACGGAGAGGGGGGGATTCGAACCCCCGGTACCCTAAGGCACACCGGTTTTCGAAACCGGCACGATAAGCCGCTCCGTCACCTCTCCAAGTCTTTGTTTAGCAATGGATTATGCAATACAAACCAGTTTAGCTTTTAGCCCAATACAGCCACGACTAAATCAGGTTAGGATAATAATGAGCTATCATTGCATGTCAAAACTTATGTAAGAATGTATGATTATGTCAAAAAGCAGTAAAAACAACCAGAAAACGCTTTGCGAGAAGTTCCTGCTTAATTTACACCTAACATGCCAATATTGCAAGAAATATCAGAGGCAAGCTTTACGATTTCCCAACAAATAAATATCAAGAGTTATAGCGATATCTTGAACAGGTCAGTTGTGCAATTGCCTCGGGTTGATTACTGTCATGGCACAATAGCAATATAGTGCAAGATATTGGCGATATTGTTTAAGAATTGCATTTATAGCATATGTATAATGGTAGCTGTTGTGTTTGTAACCACCATAAGTGACAATATAGTTGCAAGGATTTTGATATGACAGGTAAAGACAGAGTTTTGAACGCTATTAAATGCCAGGATGTGGACACTGTGCCATGGGTGCCTTTTGTGGGCTGCCACGCTGGAGCATTGATTGGTAAGGATGCCGAGACATTTTTGAAATCAGCGGACCTTATCGAACAGGGGGTAAAAAAGGCGGTGGAATTGTACCAGCCCGACGGAGTGCCGGTAATGTTTGATCTTCAAATTGAGGCCGAAGCTCTGGGTTGCGAGCTTATCTGGTCCAAAGAGAATCCTCCGGCTGTAACAAAACACCCACTGTGCAATGGAATGAAGCTGAATGATCTAAAAGTGCCCTCGCCTGATACCGGCCGCGTTGCAGTTGCTTTGGATGCTGCTAATCGTATTCGAAGCAACCATCCTGATCTGGCTATTTACGGTCTGGTAACAGGTCCATTTACGCTGGCTCTACACCTTTTGGGAACGGATATTTTTATGAAGATGTTTGACAGCATAGACGAAGTTAATCAATTGCTGAGCTTTTGTCGGGATGTTTGTAAGGCGATGTCCAAATATTATGTTGAAGCAGGCTGCGATGTGATTGCGCTGGTGGACCCTATGACCAGCCAGATCGGGCCCGATCAGTTTGAGCAGTTCGTTACGCCTTATGTAAAAGATATTTTTGAAGATATTGGCCGCCGCGGTGCAGCAAGTTCTTTCTTTGTCTGCGGTCACGCTCAGCAGAACATAGCCGTGATGGCCAAGACAGGCTGTGACAATATCTCCATTGACGAAAATATCCCTCTGGACTATGTAAGAGATGAATGCCAAAAGCACAATATCAGCTTTGGCGGCAACCTGCAATTGACCAGTGTACTTTTGCTTGGCAAGCCTGTCGATGCACAGAAAAATGCGCTGGCATGCTTGGAAATTGGCGGCCAGAAGGGCTTCATACTTGCTCCGGGCTGCGACCTTCCTTATGCGACTCCGCCGGAAAACCTTCAGGCTGTTCCCGAAATCATCCATGATGAGTACAAGCGGGATGTTGTGCGGCAAATGGTAACTGAAACACCGGATGAAGATAGTATGGACATGCTGGAGTACGGCCAGGCTGACAAGGTTGTTGTGGATGTTATTACATTAGATTCCGAGGCCTGTGCCCCATGCCAATATATGGTCGATGCCGTAAAACGCGTCGCCCCGGAGTTCGATGGCATAGTTATCTGGCGTGAACACAAGATAAAGTATCGCGAGTCGCTTGTTTTTATGACATCGCTGATGGTTCGAAATGTGCCGACGATTTGTATTGACGGCGAGATCGTCTTTGTCTCGCGTATTCCGCCGAAAGATGAGCTTATCGCCGCGATACAGAAACGCATCAACGAAAAGTTCCGCATGAAGATTCAAAGCCGAAGAGCTTCACTATACCTTCTGGGCAAAAACGATAACAAAATGCAGTTGCTGCGCGAAAACATCGACCAGGCGATGGCGGAACTGGGTGTCTCTGATATTAACATTGATCAGATTGACGAGGATGAGGCTATTGCCGGTTTTGGAGTTGCCCCGAGCCAGACGCCAGCAGTTGTGATGGCAAAATATCAGGCCAAATCGTTAAACCGCGTTCCGGAAGTTGTAGTCATTAAGGAATGGCTCAAAGATATATAACAGGAATCTGCCATGAAAGAAACATCAATTACTGACCCAGCCCCGATCGATGTTTGGATTTTAAGCGGCTATCTCGGCGCCGGCAAGACGACTACGCTTAACTCGATGCTCAAGTCCGAATTTTTTAGCAATAAGAATCTTGCTCTTATTATAAACGAATTCGGCAATATGGGTATTGACGGCAAAATCGTCGAATCCAAAGAGCATCCCAAATATGAAATCAACAAAGGCAGCATCTTTTGTATATGTACAAAAACAGATTTTATACGCTACATGACCGAGATATCCGAAAATGTTCGGCCGCAAGCTTTGCTTATAGAGGCCACCGGCATAGCCGAAACTCGTGACATTGAAAGTTTTGTCAAAGAGCCTCATTTGAAAGACAGGTTCAGGGTTCGCGCGAATATCTGCATCGTTGACGCAGTTAATTTCACCAAGGCCGCTGCGTATTTCAGGCCTGTTACATCTCAGGTTCGGTGGGCTGACTGTGTTATAATAAATAAAACCGATTTGATCAGGCATGAAGATGTTGAAACTCTTAAAGAACTTATAACCAAATACAACAAGCAGGCCAGAATATTTGTTACCTCACACGGTAATATTGACATGGCGCTGCTCAAAGACATCCGGCATATACAAAGAAAGGGCGAAGCTCTTGACAAGCCCCCTGAGCCGATATTTGCAGTGTCTTTTGAAACTGGCCAGCCGATTGATGAGAAGCGCTTTCTTGAGGTCATAAGAAAGCTTGGCAATAAGTTACTCCGGCTTAAAGGCAATGTGAATTTTGCACACGGCAGCGAGTATTTTGAGGTTGTCGGCAGTGAGATAATCCGAAAACCGCGGTGTGACAATTTGGAAAAAACAGCTTTCGTTATAATAGCCTGGCAAACAGAAAAAGACCATCTGACAGAGATGTTTGAATCTTCTTATGAAAAACCTCTCGAAAAATAAGATGGGCTTGTCGAATTACAAATCCTGTCCCGGCAGGTGACTTTCCTGCCGGAATTGTCTCGGTGTCATTCCTGAAAGTCTCTTAAATGTTCGGGTGAAATAACTCTGATTATTGAAACCGACGCTGTAACATATCTGGGCACAACTGCTGTCGGTAGTAATCAGCAAACGCTTGGCGTGATTAATTCTGATCCCGATAAGATAATCAATAGGAGATTGCCCGGTCTGCTCTTTGAACAGATGAGCAAATCTTGAGACACTCATGTACGCCGCTTTTGCGATTTCATCAAGAGTTATCGGTTGATCGTATTCCGATTCCATCAAATCTATCGCCGGCTGAATTCTGCTAAGCGCCGACTTGTTCTGTTGCTGATAAACGCTCTCAATAAACTCATTAAGCGCAGCACTGATCCATGCACACAAATCCGGCTGAGAATTTACCGATAACGCTTTTTGAATGTAATCCAGATTTTTCTCAAGAAGGCCTGTAATATCAACTCCTGTTTCAGCGGCAGAGCGGCTTAATATGCTCAAAAGCTCCACGGCCCGTGCCTTGAGAATACCGAGATCTCCGGGGTTCTGAAGAATTATGCTGCCCAGTATAGAATTTAATATCTCCCGAGCTCCTGTGCGATTGCCGATACGAACATTGGCCATAAGCTGGCGTTCGATATGGTAGGGATACTTTATAGCATCCTTATCAGCTTTGCTTTTCTGTATAAAATCGCTAATCTGGGCCTGTTGCCGGCTCTTGAGCCGTTGCCACCTCACCAGCCGGGGATCGAGATTAGTGTTCTCATAAATCAGGATATAAAGAAACTCTGATGCCTTATGTATAACTCTTGAATTTACCACCGGGACATTAATCGCCGCTTTGATAATCTCCTTCTCATCAAACCCAAGAGCCCCCAGCCGCTTCAAAATATCGTCAACAGCAATTTTATCTACAGCTTCGGCGGCACATTTGCCAATGAAGTATCCTCCAAGCCGTTTGTGCCCGTCCATCACCGGCACACATACCGAAAATATACCGGCATGACAAATGCTAATATAAGGCTGACCTGTTTCAAAAGCCATACTGAGGCTGCGAAAATGATCCTGAAAACAGCGATTCCGCCCCTCCGGCAGACTCCTCACCAGCCGGCAAAGTTCGCATAACGATTTTGGGTTGGCCGGAGCCCTGAGTTTTTTATCGGAAACACTCAGCGTCTCAATATCAAAGTCAAAATTAGCGGCAAAAATCTTTTCAATGCGTGCAAATTCATCCTTTGGTACCAGGTAATCAGTATTTGTCCTTTTTATCATCGCAGTGCCTTTTTACCGAAACCGTAACAGTGCCAGCGTAGCAAAATCCTATTATAACAAACATCTTGTGCCTTTCCAAGGCTAATGGGACGAGATAGATTTTTGTTTCAGCGAAAAAAAAGTAGCATGATAGTGCAAAACTATGGCAAAATAGTTTGCGAATTTACTGGATAAGCACATTAAAATACGCATAGCGATCGCTATTTCGAAAAATATGAACGCAAAGATTAAAGAAGTTTTTCAAGGAGATATAAACATGGCTGATATGGAAGGGCTGGCACAGGCGATAATTTCAGGCGATGCGAAATCCGCAGTGGAACTAACACAGCAGGCGATTGAGGAGGGTGTAGGCCCACAGACAGTATTGAACGAAGGCCTTGTGGCTGGAATGGGCGTAATAGGCAAGCGGTTTAAAGCTAATGAAGTATATATTCCGGAGGTGCTAATTTCGGCCCGTGCGATGAAATCGGCTATGGAAGTGCTCGAGCCTAAACTTGCAGCGGCAGGAGTAGAGCCCATTTCCAAGGCTCTTATCGGCACTGTTCAGGGCGATTTGCATGATATTGGTAAAAACCTTGTTATTATGATGCTTAAAGGCAATGGTTTTGAGGTTATAGATGCCGGTGTGGATGTTTCACCGGAAGCCTTCGTTGAAAAAGCCAAAGACAGCGGCGTAAAACTAATAGGCTTGAGTGCTTTGCTTACCACGACAATGCCTGCAATGGAGAAAACAGTAAAAACTTTAAAAGAAGCCGGAGTTGACGCAAAAATGATGGTCGGAGGAGCCCCCGTAACTCAGGCCTACGCTGATAAGATTTCAGCCGACGGTTATGCCCCTGACGCGGCCTCGGCTGTGGACCTTGCCAGAGAACTGGCTGGGCTTTGATAGATCGCGCAAAAAAGTCTAAGCATAATCCGGGGCTCTATTCATGAAATATACCAGTACATAAGGGATTTGCCGGTGGTGGCAAATAGAGTCCTTTCCTGAATTTATGCAACAGGCTCTGGAGTTTATTTGTCAGGCAGTTTCGCTAAAAACTCGTTCAACTGTTTCTTGAGATGAAAGCCTTGTGGGTTAAACCACCGGGCTTTTTTTATGCGTTTGACGGCAGAGATGAGCTTGTGCTTTAATATTTTTATCGGCCCGTTAAAATGACTTCTGAATATCTTTTTCCTTGTTGATTAGGCAGATACTACAAATAAAATACTTTTGGTGGTGGCAGTGCCAGTGTTACTTGCTTACGCCAAAGTTAAGCGAACTGGCTAAACTTTGTTTTGTATATCACGATCTGTGGTATGTTGTGTGATTGTTTAATAATAATTTTAGTGAAAGTGACAGATGATTGTTGGTGTTATGACAGTTCAGTTGCATCTAAGCGGTATCAGCTCACTTAAAGAAAAACGCAGTATCGTCAAAAGCGTTATTAGCCGATTACGGAATCGTTATAATGTTTCTGTGGCAGAGGTTGGCCATCACGACAGTAAGCAAAGCGCCATTATAGGTTTTTCGGCTGTGGCTAATGAGACTGACTATGTAAACAGCCGGCTTGACGAGGTTTTGACATTTATGCATCGCGACGGCAGGTTCTATCTGGGGCAGGTTGAGCGGGAGACTTTCAGTTAAGGCAGCGGTAGGGCGGTTTGGAAATTAAAATAGGTGGTCCACAATAAATACGGCTCCATAAAAGATATCAAGGCCTATTACCCCGATCAGCATTGCCCATCGCAGCCATTTTAATCGCCAGTTCGCCTTTGCCAGTAGGAACACCAACCCGCATGTTACCGCAGCCAGTAGATACGCAATAGTGCCGGTTATGAAAAGCTGTTCATAACGCCCCCCCAGACCAGCGATTATGTCGCCAAATCTGGCGGCAAATGCCATCGAAAGTCCCGCTAGCACGAGCATTATCGCCATAATTATCAAAACATACTTTTTATCGCTGCCGCCGGTGTATGCCATTCCTTCTATCCCCGCCGCAGCCAGCACCGAACAGCAGACGGCTGTTATTGAATACCATATTATTGGGCTGACATTCAGTAAAGGCCGCGCGCTGGAAAAAACCGCACCCGAAACGAGCAGCAGAATTATTCCATATCTTTTCGATGCCAGCAGCATAAAAAGCCCCATTAGCATTGCCGCCAGCGCGATGTGGTAAAACCCGACAGCTTGAAGAGAATGGGCGAATTTCGGCAGGGGGGCGACAATAGCCCAGAAATCATCGGCGATTAGCCCTGTCTGCAGCGACGGATTGAATACTCTTAGATGGGCGGTTAACTGGAAAAAACCGATCAGTGCTGCAAATGGCAAAATTGCCACCAGCCAGGCAAGGCCGCGATGTTTTTTTGATGCTAATGCAGCCGGCAGCAGCAGCCAGGGTATCATCGAGGCCACAAAAGCCATTACAGGGTGGTGGCTGGTCAGGCTGAACATATATGGTCCAAAGCCGTAAATCGCCCCGCCGATCAGGCACCCGGGCCAGGGCCTTACCCATCTTTTGCATAGAAGAAAAGTCCCTGAAGCGGCAAACGAAGTATTGAAAAGAAAGAAATCCTGAAGGCGAATTTGTCCTAAACCACGGAAATATATGTGGTAGAGGTAAAAAGCAAAGGCAAGGTAAGCCGCTACAGCAACAATAAATGACAATAGCTGAATTTTGCGGTTTTGCCGATAAAAGATGTCAGCAGCCGGGTTTTTCATTTCGCCTACTTTAATATTACTTTGCCAGTGCCGTGAGTAATATGGCCGATATTATAGACCGTTTCACCATACCGTCGCAGCTTTCTACTAATAGAATCGGCAAAATCTTCGGCAACTATGAGTACAAAACCGATACCCATATTGAAAACCCTGTACATTTCGGCTTCTTCGACCGGGCCGGTCTTTTGGAGGAAGCTGAAAATATCATTCCTGCACCAGGTAGATGTTTTCAGCACCGCGTCAAGATTTTTCGGCAAAACGCGCGGAATGTTTCCAACCAGTCCTCCGCCGGTGATATGTGCCATTGCGTGGACTACTTTTTTTCTCTTATATTGCCCCAGCAGTCGAACGATAGGGCGGACATAAATGCGAGTTGGTTCCAGAAGCGCCTGGCCGACTGTATGACCTGACAGTTCTTCAGGCGTATCGGTCATTTTGAGGTTCGCTTTTTTAAAGCAGATATTTCGAGCCAGCGAATATCCGTTGCTGTGCAGCCCGCTTGAGGCCAGTCCGAGGATGCGGTCGCCTTCTCGAACATTGTCGCCTATTATAATGCGATCTTTTTCGACTACGCCGACTGCGAAACCTGCCATATCGAGGTCGTTTTTTTTATAAGTATCAGGCATTTCTGCTGTTTCGCCGCCTATAAGCGCGCAATCGGCCATCTTACACCCTGTTGCCACACCCCTGACAAGCTCTGCCATAAGCTCCGGTTCGAGCTTATTGACTGCCAGATAATCGAGGAAGAAAAGCGGCTCGGCGCCCTGGACAAGCATATCGTTGACACTCATTGCGACAAGGTCGATGCCAATGGTGTCATATTTTTTAGTTTTTACAGCAAGCTGTATTTTGCTTCCCACGCCGTCGGTACAAGCCACCAATACCGGATTGCGGTAATTTTTTTTGAAAAGTTTTTCATCATAATCCAGACGAAACATACCAGCGAAACCCCCGGACAGGTCCATAACTCTCGGACCAAAAGTGCTCGCTACAGAAGACTGTATCTGCCTGACCATTTCGTCTCCGGCAGAGATACTCACCCCCGACTCTTCGTAGCTGAGGTATTTACTCATCGTATTGAGGCATCTCGTCAAACATTTTGAGCTGGTAATGCTCCATTGCCATTTTTGTCAATTGTGCATCGACCGCAATAGGATACTTTTGACTCCAACAGGCGGTACAGTAATGGTCGTCAGGCCATTTAGCGCAGCTAAGCAGCCCTTCAAGCGACAAATAGCCGATGCTGTCAACATCGAGAAATTCCTTTATTTGTTTAAGGTCTCGATTATTAGCCAGCAACTCCTCTTTGGTTGGAAAATCCACACCGTAAAAACACGGTGATCGCAATGGCGGGCAACTTACCCGCATATGAATTTCTTTTACCCCTGCTTCTCGAAGTGTTTTTATTTTGCCGCGGGTAGTCGTTCCTCGGACTACCGAATCGTCCACCACCACCACTCTTTTGCCCTTTACAACCTCGTTTACTACCGCAAGTTTTGTACGAACAGCCATCTCTCTGGATTCCTGCGTAGGCGCGATAAAACTGCGTCCGACATAATGGCTTCTGACCAGTCCCATGTCGAACGGTATGCCGCTTTGCTCGCTATAACCTATTGCTGAGCTGGTGCCGGAGTCCGGCACAGGGATGACCACATCAGCTTCGACCGGATACTCACGCGCAAGCTGTCTGCCGAATTTCTTTCGCAGTTCATGTACACTTTCACCAAAGACCAAGCTGTTCTGCTTTGCGAAATATATTGGCTCGAATATACAATGTGCCGGTTTTACCTTGTCAGGATGGACAAAATATCTGCTGTGCAGCCCCTTTTTGTCTAGCCTTACTATCTCGCCCGGCTCGACATCGCGGATAAATTCTGCCCCGATGGCGTCTAAAGCACAAGTTTCGCTGGCGACAACATACGCTCCTTCGGGTGTTTGCCCTATGCTCAAAGGGCGCACCCCATGTGAGTCTCTGGCAGCGACAATATGGTCGTCGAAAAGAAACAACAGCGAAAACGCCCCTCGCAAATGATTAAGAACATGCGCAAGTGGATCGGGCTTGCTGATATGTGTGGGCTTTGCAAGCAGGTGAATTATTATTTCCGTGTCCGAGGTGGATTTGAAGATACTGCCGTAAGCTTCGTATTCGTCCCGCAACACTGAAGCGTTTATAAGATTGCCGTTATGCGCAACGGCAACTTGCCCGCGGCTGTATTCGCTCATAAAAGGCTGGCTGTTAATTGGGTTTACCGAGCCTGTTGTCGAATATCGCACATGCCCGATAGCCATTGGATTGCGAAGCTTTTCTAGAGCGCCTCTGCCGGGTCTGAAAACCTTTTTTACTGTCCCGATTCCGGTGTGGCAGTGTATATATTCCCCGTCGCTTGATGCGATGCCCGCTGATTCCTGTCCGCGGTGCTGTAAACTGAAAATTCCAAAGTATGTCTTTTCTACTGCTTCAGGATCTCCGTAGATCGCGAAAAGCCCGCAGCTTTCTTTTAACTGGTTGTTTTCCATCGTTAAGATTACGCCATATTATATAAGGAGGTTTTGAAAAACAAAAAGTATACTTAATCAAAACGATGCCGTCAATACCGCATTGTCAAGTGCCTGTTCAGCCACAAGTTTTTTTAACCGGGAGTTTTCTTTTTGCAGGGCCTTTAGCTGCTTTACCTGGTCGAGCTTCATCTGGCC
>Ga0207421_10008331_pt1 | contig 10790 bp, 14 predicted proteins | sample SodLakKL_010_SED_4_FD_187542 | JGI IMG/M metagenome (GOLD analysis project Ga0207421, IMG submission 187542) | Alkaline sediment microbial communities from Lake Tanatar, Kulunda Steppe, Russia - 8KL_010_SED (SPAdes) (version 2) | ecosystem: Environmental > Aquatic > Non-marine Saline and...
AGCCACCGGAGGGATTTGAACCCCCGACCTGCTGATTACAAGTCAGCCGCTCTGCCGAACTAAGCTACGGTGGCATATGTGTTAATAGATCAGTTCGGTAGTGAGTTAGAAATCCTTTCTGACGTACTGCCGAACTAAGCTACTTTGTTTCGTAGAAAGGGAACTATGAAATAAATTTTCCGGATGATAAAGAAAAAAAAGGTTTTTAGTGAGTGTCTTCCAACTTAGCTAACTCACCTTCGTGCAGTTCTAGATGATCGCTCTCTATCTCGACTAAAGCCTCGAAGAATTCCTTAACTCGAGGTTCCTCGGCTTCGGAAGCGAACTTCCTGTAGTGTTCGATGGCTCTTGTTTCTCTCTTGTTTGCGTCCTCTAAATTGTCGGGTAGATGATGTGAGCAGTTATCGGATTTCTTGTTGATGTCCGGTTCTTCCCTGTCTAAGAACAGGCATATCGCTTCCGCGTGCTCAGCTTCGACTTTTGCCAACCTCTTGAACATACCTTCTGTTTTCGGTCCTTTAGCCTGATTGTAAGCACAATAATAGAAAGTAGCGTTATCAACTTCTAGCTCAAGTGCACTCTCTAAGTTTTTCTTGGAAACCTCTGTCAATTCAACATCGGGTTCTTCGTATTCCTCTCCGGGTTTCAAAAACTCTTCGTCCGCGCCACAGTAAGGACAATCTGTGGGTTTTTCCTCACCCAAATATGTCTCACCACATATCCAGCATCTAAATACTTTTAACATATTATATTACGCTCCTTGTAGAAGGAAATTTATCCTGTTATTTATAGTTAAGCAGTAAATGAATAACGATAATTAGTATGACAATAGTATTACTATATTAGGTTAAATACGCCTATTAGTACGCATATCGTCGGGATGAAAATCTTTATATAGGTTTAATATTATATGTATTATGTCCTACGCCCTACTTAATACCGTATATACATTCGGAATACAAGTACTACATCAAAAGGACAGAAGGTGTGTAAAGTATGGAAAAGAAAATATCCCTACGGGTGTCAGACGAAGACCTTGAGATCATCGATTCATTTATAGCAAGACATGATTTCAGTAACCGGTCCTCCTTCTTAAGGAAGGCCGCACTAGAGTACATCAATAGACACAGCATCCGCAAAGATGAAAGGGAAGTACCAGCTAAGATCACTTTACCCAAGAAAATAAAGAATATAGTTCACTATCTCATAGCTGTTGGACATTTTAACGATTGGGAAACAGCCATCCAACAGCTTGTGCAAAAGGGGATTTTAACAGAGGATCTCAAAGAACTGAAGACACAATATGAAGTCATAGGTGAGATGAGCAACAGAGTAGAAAATATCCTTGAAGTTGAAAAAACCAGTGAGCAAAAATACATGCAAAAGTGAAACAGTTTAGGGCAAGGGACAGATTAGCGTTTAACGGCGCTACAAGATAATATCGGAGGAGCCCAAGTATATGAAAAACAAAAGCCCCGAATCCCCAAAAGAAAATACTATGGAAGGAACCGTACAAGAACTCATCAATGGTTTGCTTCGCGAAAGCAAAGTGTATGTTGTCGGTGTAGGTGGATGTGGATGCAATACAGTACAGTACATAAACGAACGAAATATGAATGACGTGAAAACCATCGGTATCAACACCGATGATAGCATTCTAGGAGACCTGAATGTCGATCGCCAGATGTTGATCGGAAAAGAATTGACAAATGGTAATGGTGCTAATGGTGATCCAAAAATAGGTAAAAGAGCAGCTCTAACCAACGAAGAACAGATCTTAAAAACGATGGATGAAGCAGATTTTGTGGTTATAGTAGCTGGTCTAGGCGGTGGTACTGGATCAGGAGCCGCGCCTGTTATCGCAGATCTAGCTAAGCGAAATGAGAAGATGGTAGTTTCTTATGCTGTGATGCCATTCTCTGCAGAAGTAAATAGATATAATAAAGCCAAAGGATATCTTGAAAATTTGACAGAGATAAGTCATGCGATCACCGTTTTCGAGAACGACAAAACACTTTTACACGGCGACAAAAGCCCTGAAGAGGGTTTCGAATTGACTGGGAAGATGCTTTACAAGGTCGTAGAGCGTCTTAAAATGGAATGCATAAATGAATTCTTCCATGAAATAGGTTTAGATGCGATAGGAATATCCGAAAACCTTTCTAGTTTAGAAAACCAAGTTCCAGAGAGAGAAGTGGAGAGTCAAAAGGCAGAAAAACCACCCGTAATCGAAGCCTTAAATGTGATAGAAGAATCCGATGTGGAATCTTCTGGAACCACTCTAGATTCATTTCTAGAAACACATAGATAGATCTAAAAACTCTTCACATCTCTCTTTTTTATTTTATAAAAATCACCAAGTTTTCCTCTTAGATGCTGTTTTTGTATCCTCTATTTTTACATCTGCAGGTTCCCCGTTCCAATCATCTGCTCTAAAATCAGTTTCGACAATAGTGGTGATCCCACCTCTAATATTCCAATCACCCTGCACCCTCATATAACGCGGGTTTAGTACGTTTACAAGGTCGTTCAATATCTTGTTCGTAGCCTCTTCATGGAAAATTTCAACGTTTCTATAATCTACAAGATAATACTTTAATGACTTCAATTCTATGAGAAGATCTCTTGGGATATATGTTATCGTTATAGTTGCAAAATCAGGTTGATCCCTTTTTTCCGGGCATAAGCAGGTGAATTCAGGGCAGATTATCTTGACCTTGTACTCCTTTTTTGCATACACATTTTGTATTGTTTCTAGTTCAGTTGAGGTCATATTATTCAAAGTTGAATACCATTATATATTAAACAATTTTTCCTATTTTTTATTTATAGGTACATATCGGTTAAATTATATATACAACAGCTTTGATTCCGTTTTCCCCATGAAAACAGCATTAGTCGCATTAGGAGGTAATTCTTTACTACGACCTGAAGACGAAGGAACAGCTGAAGATCAATTCAAAAGGATGAGTGAAACCTGTAAAAAGCTAGCGGATATGATTTCTGATGGATACGATATCGTATTTACACATGGTAATGGTCCACAAGTAGGTAACATACTTATCCAGAATGAACATTCATCTCATCTCGTTCCTTCTATGCCCTTAGATATATGTGGATCTCAATCACAAGGTCAGATCGGATATATGTTTCAGCAGACTTTGCGAAATGAATTGAACGATAAGGGGATAAATAGGAGCATAATCAGCCTTGTTACACAAGTATTGGTGGATAAGGACGACCCTGCTTTTAACAATCCGAGTAAATTCGTCGGACCTCATTATAACGAAGATGAGGCAAAAAAGATAGAAAAAGAAAAAGATTGGATCTTGAAAAAAACTTCCGATGGCACGTATAGAAGAGTAGTTCCGTCTCCTAAACCAAAGGAGATAATCGAATCCGATATAATATCAAATATAGTTTTCAGTGGAGATGATGGATATATCGCCATAGCAGCAGGCGGTGGTGGTGTACCTGTTATAGAAGAAGGGGGTGAATTAAAGGGTGTAGAAGGTGTCATCGATAAAGACCTAGCGAGTGCTGTTTTAGCCTCTGAAATCGATGAGAAGTTCTATATGATGTTGACTAGGGTGGATAGGGTTTATCTTAATTTTGGAGAAGAGGATGAAAAGGCTTTATCCGAGATCACGTTAGAGGAAGCTAAAAGATACTTAGATGAAGGGCATTTTCCTCCTGGCAGTATGGGACCTAAGATCAAAGCCTCTATACATTTCCTTGAACATGGCGGTGAAAAGGTTCTAATAACGTCGCCTGAAAAGCTATATCAGGCACTCGATAAGAAAGATGGTACATACATCATAAGGGAGTAGATCATGAGCGGTAGTAAAAGAGTCGAGGGGCTTACTGAATCTGTGATCAGAGAGATGACGAGGAAAGCTATAAAATATGATGCTGTAAACCTCTCTCAGGGTTATCCCGAGTTTCCTACAGCTGAAAAAGTAAAGAAAGCTGCTTTAGAAGCTATCGATGAAGATGAAAACCAGTATTCTATAACCTGGGGAGAGCAGGTGTTAAGGAAAAAACTATCTGAGAAATTTAAGAACTTCAATAACATCGAATACGATCCAGAGATGGAAATCACTATCACATGCGGTGCTAGTGAATCGATAATGTCAACGATGCTTGGTTTGATAGATAATAGGGACGAAGTAATGATCTTCCAGCCTTTCTATGAGAACTACGTCCCATCTGTGAGAATGGCATCTGGAAAACCGGTTTTCACAACTATACAGAACGACATGAGTTTGGACCACGAGGAGATCAAAAGTGCAGTTAGTGAAAAAACTAAGATGATATTATTGAACACCCCTCACAATCCAACGGGTAAAGTATTTTCCAAAGATGAACTTGAATTTATCAGAGATCTTTGTGTTGATAACGATATTATAGCTGTTACTGATGAGATGTATGAACATATCGTTTTCCAAGGTGAGCACATATCTTTAGCATCAATAGATGGTATGTGGGAAAGGACAGTTACCATCAGCGGTTTTTCTAAAGCCTACTCGGTTACTGGATGGAGAGTCGGCTATTCAGCTGGACCTAAATACTTGATGAATCCGATAAGGAAAGTTCATGATTACACAACCGTATGCTCACCTACTCCTTTCCAGAAAGCAGCTGTTCAAGCATTGAGTCTTGGAAAAGATTACTATCAAGATATGGTCGATTATTACAGAAAAGCAAGGGATTTGGTTTACGACAAACTCTCTGAATCCGAGCTGAAAGCGTCTTTACCCGACGGTGCTTATTACATGATGGCCTCACTAGAGAATATTGACATGGATGACCTAGAATATGCAGATTATCTTGTTAAAGAAAAGGGAGTAGCAGTTGTACCAGGAACTAGTTTCTATGAACATGGTGGTGAAGATATGGTCAGGTTCTGCTTTTCCCAGAAAATGAAAGACCTATCCGAAGCTATGAATCGGATATTGAAGTGATCACTCCTCTTGTAGATCCTTACCCGGTTTTCTAAATTCTCCACCCCAATAAAGTATAGTATCCTCTTTTTTGTAGTCCTGGGATTTCTTGGCATTGACGACCTCACCGATGAACCAAACATGATCTCCAGTTTTGAATTGTTCTTTTACTTCACATTCATAGACCAATGGAAACTCTTCGATCCCCGGCACTGATATTTTATCAGATTTTTCCTTTGTTAAACCGAACTTCTCGAATTTGTCGACATCCTTTCCAGAAACTTTTCCACAATCAAGTATCTTATCTAACTGATGTGAACAGGGGACATTTACTGTAAATTCTTCGTGTTTTTTAATCAATCCAAATGAATGCCTCTTTGGCGATATACCTGTTCCAAGCATGGGTGGATCTAGAGAGAATACATGAAGCATTGCAGCTGTTATTAAATTGGAGTCATCACCTGTTCCAGTCCCAATCAAAACAGTTGGAAAAGGTGGTAAAAATTTCAATGCTATATTGCCTGATAATTCTTCTTTCATACTATCCATAATCATAGATTGATTTATCAATCTTTCGAGTCCTATCAAATTTCACTTAAAAGACTTAAATATTAAATTAACTATGTAGCCAAATATGATAGAAAGACCGCGGGGAACACGAGACCTAGATCCAGAAGAAATGGAGGTTAGGTACAAGATAGAACAAAAACTCAGAAACATATCTAGGAGCTTTGGCTACAGAGAGATATTGACTCCAACTTTCGAACATACTGAACTGTTTACTAAAAAGTCAGGTCCGGATATAGTCAATGAACTTTATCACTTCGAAGACAAAGGAGGTAGAGATATCGCTTTACGTCCCGAATTCACAGCTTCAGTTATCAGAGCTTATAACGAGGGGATGAGAGAACTTCCCAAACCTTTGAAACTGTTCTACTTCGGTCCTTCATTCAGGTATGAAAGACCTCAAGCAGGCCGTTATAGAGAATTCTGGCAGTTCGGTACTGAGTTGATCGGGCCTGATACTACAAAAGCAGATGCCGAGAACATTGCTTTAGCTTACAAGTGTATCAAGGGAATAGGATTAGATGAATTCACGCTGAAGATTTCTAATCTTAAAATACTCGATAAGTTCTTAGAGGAAAACGATATAGATCTGGAGAAAAAGCAAGATATCTATCATAAAATCGATAAAGAAGAGATAGATGAGATATCTGAAGAGTATTCCCTGGGTTCTAAATTGATGGAATTTTTAAATATGGAATTAGAGGAGATGTCGAGTGTCCTTGGAGACCCTGAACCTGTAGAATATCTAAAGGAAGTACTAGATTTATTGGAATATTATGGTATCGAAGAAAAACATCTCAAAGTGGACATAGGTACTGTTAGAGGTTTAGATTATTACAAGGGCGTAGTCTTTGAGGTCGATGCGGAGAATTTAGGGGCTGAAAAACAGATCTTAGGTGGAGGAGATTATAACCTAGGAGATGTCTTTGGTATCGACATATCCTCTAAAGGTTTTGCGATGGGTTTTGATAGAAGCATACTAGCTCTCGAAACTGAAGAAAAATTACCAGAACTTGATGATCTCGATTGCTACATAATCCCTATCGGAGAGGAGGGTTACGAGTATTCTTATGATATACTGGAAGAATTAAGATCAAATAATATATCAGCGGATATCGATCTGATGGGGAGAGGCGTTGGAAAAGCCCTGGGATATGCCGACAAAAATAATTTCCGATACGCTATTTTGATCGGAGGTAACGAAGTAGAAGATGAAACCGTTACCATAAAAAACATGCACACAGGAGATCAGAGAACCATCGATAAAAACGATTTCTTTAAAGAGGTTGATGAGGGATGGACCTAAAATTATTTGGAAAGAAGATAAACATAATACCACTGGTCTTATTCATCATATTGATTCTTTATACTACAGGTCTTTTCATAGCTCCCCTTACATTGGAACCGGGAACTGTTGAAAACTTAGAAGGGCGAGCCAATATGCTAGATTTCCAGGAAAAATGGCAGGAATTACCAACATACCATAGAGTTATCTATACTTTTAGTGATTTCAACTGCCACCAAAAATACTATCGTTCTTACTACATAAACGGCAATCAGATCCCAGTTTGTGCTAGATGCATGGGGATATTTTCAGGATTAAGCCTTGGACTTTTCGTGATGATGTTTATTGGACCTGAAAGAGATTTCAAAGACATTCTACTAAAATTAGTACCTATGGATCTTGATCTGACTGAATCTAAAAAATTGTATGTTCTTCTATTTTTAGGTGCGTTATTTGTATTACCTATGGCTTTAGATGGAGGTATTCAATTAGTCACTAACTATGAAAGTAATAATCCTATAAGACTTATAACTGGACTTATATTCGGCTTTGGATTCGGTGCTTTTGTATCCTCTATATTACTATCCGCTGGAGTAGAAATAAAGGGTGCATATTCTTACGCGGAGTAAAGATGATTGTCACACAAAACTTATATATGGTTTTATCACTGCATCGGATTTGAGGATTCACGATGACATTATGGCAAGGTAAATCCAAACGAAAGATAACAGGTGGAAGAAGAAGATACTCTAGAAAGAAACGTAAATTCGAGATCAGTCAAGATTTCGAAAAGCCAGTGATAGGTCCCGAGAAAAGGAAACTTGTTCGTTCGCTTGGTGGTAATCAAAAAATTAGAGTCGTAAATGGTGCATATGCAAACGTTGCGGACAAGGAGGGAAATGTCAGCAAGGTTAAGATCAATAACGTATTTGAAAACCCTGCAAATCCAAACTACGTCCAGAGAAATATCCTTACGAAGGGAGCTAAAGTAGAAACAGAAAAGGGTAAAGCAAAGATCACTTCTAGACCTGGACAAGATGGAGTAGTAAACGCTATCTTGTTAGAGGAATAGTATCATGGCTCTTAAAAAAAGGAATACATGGGTAATCTATCCTGAATATTTTGATATAGATTTATCTAGAAGCGAATGTAGAAGGATCCCTAGACAAATAGCTGTTTCCTCACCCGATATAAACGAAATCAGCAGACTTTTAAAAGAGTTCGACATACCTAATATGAAAGAAGATCATAAAGCTCATCCAGCGACTTGGTATGAGAAAAACGGTCGTTTAATCATTAACAAGCAAAACATGTCTAAACAGAAGTTTTTAAAACAACTAGGTAGAAAACTCAAAGAAAGAAGAAAATAATCATGGTGTCAATCTTTTTATTCTAAAATAAACTGGTTTATCATTCTTTTGTCTAGCATAGATGAAGGTCTTTTTTACACTATGTGCAACTCTCACAGATTTACTGATATTATACCAGGACGTGGTAAAATCCTTTGGAACTGGTTCGATGATATATTCAGCATGATGATCATCAGGATCACCTTTATAACATCTGAACGCAGTACCGTATTTAAATCCCGTTTTAGGTATCATATCATTATCACGTAAATGCTTATAGATATTATATTTTAATTTGAAATTATCATCTTTATTTGTTGCAAATTTTTTTAATTCATCTATAGTGATATAGCTATCACTTGACTCTTCTCGTATTTTTAAATGTCCTGATTCCATAAGGTATAAAGACTCTAAAAGGGAGATCTCTATTTTTTTGTCAATCTTATTACCAAAGAATAAATCGTCATAAATGTTCGTTTCATTTTCATCGATCATACATTTATAACCATGTAATGTACCTTTGATCTCTTGACCGTCATATTTTCCCATCTTTCCATTTACGACTAATGTCGATAAATTGTAGTAAGTTACGTCCCCCTCTAGATCGAGTAAACCTATTATTATCTTTTTATTTAATTTACCTATTATATTATGCATCTCTTCTATTTTTTTAATTGAGAACGTATCCGTTTCTAGACTAGCTTTCAACCAATATTTTGAAGGAGTTTTACCAGGACCTCCACCTCTAGGAAATACTCGAAAGTCTGCAGGATCTGATGCTTCTTTTAAAACATATCCTCTCAGACGCATATCTCTGTAAACTGGGTAAATAATATCTGATCGATCATCTATTTCAACTGCCTTCTCCATGAGTGTTTCCTTGGAGATATTTTCACCATCTTTATCAGTGATGTTCAGCCTTTCAGCTTCTATAAGATAAATAGTCTCTAACAGATCTAGTTCTAAACCACCCCCAGACAAAGGTTTACCAAAATATCCTTTATTATAGAGTCTATTACCCTCTTTTTCATCTTCGACGATTACTTTTTGTCCTTCTAGCTTACCTGGCACTTTATCAAACTTGCAATTTTAATTTTAGTATTAAAATCTATTCTTTTGCTTTTTCAGTTCTTTATGATATCTTACAAACAAATATAAATATAGGGTGTTTTGATATCGTTTTGATGAATAACTTATTTGCCTATGGTACACTGATGTATGAGGATGAAGAACCTAGCATCAATATTGAATTAGATAAGTATCTAGATGAAACAAAAAAAGGTGAAATCAAGGGGGATCTATACGTTGTTGAAGGTTTTCCTTTTTTAGATCCAACTGGAAACGGTACCGTCAAAGGTAAGTTATTTGTTTTTTCTGATATCGATAGAGTTTTAAGTAAATATGATAAAATAGAGGGATCTGAAGAATCGGACCCATTTTTTGAAAGAAGAGTCGTCGATGTTATACTGGAGGATGGAACAGAAGAAGAAGCCTACTGTTATGTGGGTGGTAATAGTTTGATTAGATGTTTTGGAAAAGCAGAATATAGGGTTAAAAATTGCAGTTGGGACGAAATAAAGTCCAGATGGGAATGATCTTAACAAAAAATTAATGAATTTGATTCTAAATATGTGATCATGAGTTTAAAAATTCTTGTAGTTTCGGATATCCATGGTTCTTTTAGATCGATCAATCGAATAAATGCAGCAATCTATAATCATGAGCCTGATGCTGTTGTTATCTGCGGGGATATCACAGATTTTGGAGATAAAGAAGAGGCCGTCGATATTTTAGAAAAGATAGATATCGATAATATTTTAGGAGTTACTGGTAATTGTGATCCTAAAGGAGTAGAAAAGGCCTTTGAGATAGTTGGAGGAGTATATCTAGATCTTAATAGTTACGAATTTATGGATCATACCTTCTCTGGACTTTCCGGTAGTAAGTATTCTAAAAGTAGATTATCAAAATTCAGAGAAATAGCTGCAGCTGACATATTTGTATTCCATTCTCCCCCATATGGATATTTGGATGAAGCCTCGAGAGGTAAACACATCGGTGAACGTGGTCTATTGGAGATAATAGCAGAAACAGGCCCTATGCTTGTATTGAGCGGGCACGTACATGAAAGCAGAGGAGTTATCGAGGAAGATGGAACGGTCTATGTTAATCCGGGTCCTGCTTATGAAGATAACTTAGCGATTGTTGAAATTGCGGATGATGTAAGAGTTAAGTTGATTTGAAGTATTTATAATAGTTTACGTTAATGTGTTAATTTTAATTATTTATAACAATATTTATGGTATTGTGGAAGTATGCTAATACCGGTAGTTTGTTGTTATTAATTATTATATATGGTATTAACGTTATAACAATAATTTATAATCATAATACGCATATTTTGGTTTTGTGTAAATATTGTAATACCACTTTGCACCTTTCCTCCGAGAATTTGATCTACGTTTTCTATCGTCTAAACGGTTCATTAATATATGATATTTGTTATTAATTAAACAGTGCTAAAAACATACTAATATTCAATTGTCCATATCAATAATAACAATTCCGACATCACCCCTTCTAATATATAAATATAACGTCGTATTAGGTATCTTTTCCGACAAGCTGTTAATTCCCTATTAATAG
>Ga0207421_10008333_pt1 | contig 10789 bp, 4 predicted proteins | sample SodLakKL_010_SED_4_FD_187542 | JGI IMG/M metagenome (GOLD analysis project Ga0207421, IMG submission 187542) | Alkaline sediment microbial communities from Lake Tanatar, Kulunda Steppe, Russia - 8KL_010_SED (SPAdes) (version 2) | ecosystem: Environmental > Aquatic > Non-marine Saline and...
GTGGTCAGTGCTCTCAAGTTCTTTGCCTGATACATCAGGGTGCTAAACGTGGAGAAGAGAGTTCTCATTGCGCTAATCCTTCTGGGTTTTTTGTTATTTTACATATCGGATTCCGATCAGCACGAAACAAGAGAAGCAAACGTCACTAGAGTGATAGACGGAGATACGGTAGTTCTCGGTCCTGGCGAAAGAGTGAGACTGATGGGCATAGATACTACAGAAATAGGTGAAGAGTGCTCGGAGGAGGCCACGTGGTGGCTAACGGATAAAATAAACGGCAGCGAGATTGAAATGGAGGTTATGGGTGAAGATATCTACGACAGAACTCTGGCGTACATCTTCAAGGGAGATCTCCATATTAGCAAAGAACTGGTTGAGGAGGGTCTGGCCTACACCTACTACTTTGATCCCGATGAAAGGTATATAGAAGAGCTGGTTGAGACAGAACGTCGGGCCATCGAGGAAAACAGAGGTTGTCTGTGGAGTAAAACCGTGAAAGATTCGGAGGATGTCCTTCATGCGTGTGATACCGAAGACCATATATCAGAAGTGTCCTTGGTTAAAGGAGTGGTCGAGGAAGTAAATTATGGCGACGGGATAACATATCTGAACTTTGAGGACGAGTATCCCAACAACTGCTTCACAGCGATAGTCTGGGACAGTTACAGAGATAGGTTTCCCGAAGGCAAGGAAATATATGAGGACAGGAGAATAGTGGTCGAGGGGCTGGTGACGGAGTACCAAGGTGATCCACAGGTGGAAATCAGAGACCCTGCGCAGATAGAGACCCTGAACTGAGCGTGCCATAGACGCCTGGTAGGCATGAAAAATATTTAATGGTGGGAACTAATAACTTAACAGATGACCGCAGAGAAAATAGCTATAATATCAGGCAAGGGTGGTGTTGGAAAGACAGTTATAACTGCTAATCTAGGCAGCGTGATGTCCCACGTTTTTGACGAGGACGTTATAGTAATAGATACCGACGTATCAAGTTCCCATCTCGGAATACACTTCGGGTTCTATTCAAACCCGGCGACCTTGAACTCCGTCCTGAAGGGAAATCATAAACCAGAGGAGGGTGTTTATGAGCACGAAACGGGCCTTAAAATCGTTCCGGGGTCTCTGAACTACGACGATATAAGAGATGTGGACGTTTACAATATGGAAGAGGTCATCAAGGAGTTCGAGGACAAGGCAGACGTAATACTTCTGGACTGTGGTCCGGGTATAGACAGAGAGACCAGTGCAGCTATACGTAGTGCTGATAAGGTATTGTACGTCTCCAAACCGTCCTTTACATCACTTATTGACGTAATGAGGACCGATTCGCTTGTCGACGAGCTGGACAAGGAAACCATGGGAATAGTTCTCAACATGGTAAAGGGCAAAAAACATGAGATCGATTCTTCTGAGGTTGAAAGCTTTACTGATATGAAGGTCTTGGCCGAGGTGCCCCATGACAATCTAGTTGAAGAGAGTACCTCCAAGGGCGTGCCTGTGTCGATATACAATCCCCACGCAAAGGCCAGCAGAAGTATAGAGGATCTTGCCGGCCGACTTTTGGGCAAAGAACCAGAGAAAAAGAAATGGGGGATATACAGGAAGTTCAGAGAGTTTTTACCTGGTCTTTAGTTATGACAACTTAGGCTCCAGCCATTCTATCAGTGATTCACGGTTACGACCTTCCTTCTCCAGATCTATTAGTTTCTGTATGTCGAGATTTTTTTCATTGACCTCTTCCTTGATATCTCTTACACCCTTTTCCAATATTTTTTCATATTCGTCCTCTTCTGGCGTCTCGGACTCCTCTTCTTCCTCGTCCTTTTGTTCTTCTTCCTCTGCTTCTGTTTCCTCCTCGGGTTCCTCTCCTTTTGTCTCCCCTCCTTCTTTTCCTTCACTTGTCTCCCCTCCCTTTCCTTCACTCCTTTCCATAACCTCTTCTATGTTTTCCCACATTTCAACGAGCCTCTCGTTTATTTTTTCTATCTTCTCCTCATTGGAGTCCTTTATTCTTTCGTAATCACTTGTGGATATCTCGCCCTTCTCGTACTCCTCATCAAGGTTCTCCAGGAATTCCTCCACGTCCCGCCTTTTCTTTCTTAGTTCAACTATAGGTTGTGGAAGGGACATATCTTCCAGTGGAGCTATTTTACCGTACTCCTCCAGCTGTTCCTCGAGTTCTTTAACCCTTGCTCTCACCTTTTCCATCTCGTCTTCCTTTACAGCATCGTTTACATCTACCGATACTTCGTCCAGCTTCTTGTACATATCACTTGTTTTTTCATTCAACGTATCGACCATTGCTTTGTACTTACTGTATTCGTTCATCTTTTTCTTCATCTGTATGTTGAGCTTCTCGGACTTCGAAGCAAGCCTCTCTATGTAGCTCTCTGCTTCCTTGATCTCCTTTATTTTTTCCTCGAACTCCTTGTTGAGTTCTATGAGGTTTTCTAGACTTCCGAGATCGTTCAACGTTTCCTTCACGTCGTTTGCCTTTTGATCGGTTCTTTGCAGCTTTTCCTCGAGCTTACCGAGCTCTCTCTCGTTGTTACCTATGTTCTTCTTTACTTCTTCAAGGTCCCTCTTTATGTCCTCTGGTTGAAGACCCTCGACCTGGTTCTTCAGCATATCCACGTCCTTCTGGATGTTGTTGAAGTCTGATTCCAGATTCCTGAACATCTGCCTTATTTCACCGACACTCTGAGAAGTATTCTGTATCCTGTCGTTTATCGAACCAACTTGCTCCTTTGTCGACTCTATTTCAGCCTTTATCTTTTCTATTTCAGCAGAACTGACCCCTCCTCCTGTGTCCTTTGGCTTCGTTTTTACTTTTTCCTCTGGCTCTTCCTCTGCTTCTTCGTCCCCTCCTTTGTCGCCACCTGCAACCTGGCTGGCCAGCTGCTTAATGGTGTCTTCGTTTATCTCCTCAATTTCTTCGTTTTCCTCGTCCTCGGCCATGCGATCAGCTCTTGTCCAAAAGTTCTTTGTGAAGTGATTTAGCTTTGGCGTAGGTGTCTTCGGGTATAGAAGCGGTTCGGTACGCGTGCTCAATGTGAGAAAGAAGCTCCCTTATGGTTTCCTCGTCCTCCATCAGTTCTTTTCTCTTCTTTTTACCTTCCAGCCATCGAATCACGTTCTCCCTGGCCCCGTCTTCTTTCTTCTTCTCTTTTTTTATTAATTCCTCGAGCTCATGTTCGTGTTCATTGACTATACTTTTCATTTCTTCAAATTCTTTTTCAAGTACAGATTCGTGGTCCAGGGACATACTATCATTAAGTGGTTTCCTGGCCTATTAAATATTTACTTAGAGCATTTCCTCTATTCTGGGCTCAAGTGATTCGAGGTAGGTTTCTGCACTCGTGTAGTTTGCGGTTTTGAGTTTGTCCTTTGCCAGATCGAGCTCTGTCTTCAGGTCATACGTATCCACACCACGTTCTTCAAGTGTATCTATCTTCTCTTCAAGACCCTCTATCTTCTTCCTAAGTTCGGTGTACCTGTCTACCTCTTCGTCGTCCAGGGCAAACGGTGAATGCAGCGGTGGCCTGAAATCTATGAACCATGGCCTGCCCTGATTGTACTCCGGATTGTGGAACAGACCCGTACCTATCTCAAGTCCGGATACCTTCTCTGCATATCTCTTACCGTGCTTACTTTTAACTCTGCGGATGTCACCACTGTACTTTGTACGTAGCTGTATTTCGTTTGCTATGTTTGCTCTCAGCTCACCACGGAAGTCTGTTAGGACCTGTGATATGAGGAATACACCGATTCCCCACTTCCTGAACTCACGTGCTGCCTGTTCCAGCTTGACGTATCCACCTTTACCACCGTATTTAGGTAGCAGCCTGTGTACTTCGTCGTAGATAATTAGGGACTGTAGATCTGTTGTTTCTTCGAGGGGACCGTTGAATATCTTGTCTATTGTGTTTCTCACAAAGTCGTCCAGTTCTCCTCCTTCCATCTCTCCTATCATAAATACAGTAACCTCACCCTTCCTCTGGAGTGCCCTCCATACGTCTATGTCCTGATCCGGTTCAGTGACCTTAATTATCGTAGTCTTGAAGCCGGTCGGACTTTCTTCTGGGTCGAGGTCGTACTTCGTGAGCATGTTGTTCAGCTCATCCAGCTCGTTGGGCTTTATCATACCGGACCACTGTCCTGTTGGGTCGAAGATTACTACTGAAACTTCACCCTTCTTCAACAGCTGCTCGGCTACGACCTGCGCAGAAACGGACTTACCTGATCCGGTACCCCCTGCTGCAATGGAATGGACCTTCAGTTGATCCGTGTCTATATATGCCGGGGCGTCCGCCTCAGCTATGTTACCGACCCTTATGGTATCCGGTCCCTTCTGTGGCATCTGGTCCATGTTAAGCGGCGAAACGTATCTCTTTTCGGCCTCCTTCTTTGCTTTGTAGCCCTTGTACCACTTCATTCCTGCGAGCCCACCGGGCATCACTATCAGGAGTATTACATACGTCAATGGATGGAGGAAGGCCATCCTAAGGAGTACTAAGAATATGGGCAGAGATGTTACTTCAAAGCTTGCACTTGCGCTAGCTTCCTTCTCGAAGTTAGCATACTCCACGTACGCATAGATTACATATCTTCCCTCGTCGATGTCATCCGGAAGTCTTATAGAGTGCGTTTGTGTCAGACGGTCTTCTACGGCCAATGTCAGTGATTCCTCCTCTACTATGTTTCCGGGTTCATCCAGTGGATGTATTGCAAACTTTGCGACTATGTCCCTTATCTCCGGGGCATCTCCTTCGTTTATAAGGGTATATTCGAAGGTCACGTTTTCTCCAGGTTCAGTTGTAAGATGCAGCGGCTCTACCATAACGTCGAGCAGACGAAGCTCCTCTGGTCTTATCCGTACACTTGCAGGTATCCTGTACTCCATCCGGTCGCTCTCCACTACAACCTGTCCCGTGTATATTCCTTCGGCAGCATCTTCCATGGCGACTGCTTCTATCAGGACTGTTCGTGAGGATGTTGGGTCGAGGTCTATGGTATCCTCCTGCAGCATCATCACATTGAATATTGCTCCCTCGAGTGTTATATCCACGGTTTGTGCCTGCTCGAGCTGGTTCGTCAGTCCGATCGAGAAGGACTTTCTTTCCCCTGGTTCTATCTCAATATCTACGAGATCCGCCTGTACGTCGAGCGGCGCCCTCTCGGGTACATCGATCGGTTCAATCGGTTCCACAGGCTCTACCGGTTCCACAGGTTCCACTGGCTCGGGTGGTGGTGTAGGTTCGGGCGGTGGCGTGGGGTCGGGTTCTGTAGGGGGATCACAGTCTTCTGGTGATACATCATACGTCTCACCGAATTCGTCCTCACATATCCCATCTCCCTTTATGAACTGTGCAATCGCAAACGCAGCTTCCTCGCCTCCCTCTATCTGATCAGTCCAAAGCCTGTCTCCTGCCGATGTCAGGAATACCTCCTCCCCTCTTTCAAGCCTTTCGAATCCAGACAACCCGTCCTCACAGCCCTCGGTTACCGTCCAGTCCGAACACTTGTATATCGAGGCCGATCCCGTTGATATATCTGCATCGTCCGGTATCTTCATGAAAAGTTTCGTGTCGTTTGACGGGAGATCTGTCCTCAGGTGGATTGCATTGAAACTTCCAGGTACCCTCGAAGTGCCAATATCACCCACCTTAACAGGATCCTCCAGATCCTCGCTTATCAGAACCTCATCGTGTCTCAACCTTTCGTTGAAAAACCTGTATTCAAAGTCGTAATACCTGTTTCTTACAGTTTCATTGTACTCCCCTGTCTCGTTGTCCGAGCTGAAGTTGAGTATATGCTCCCCTGTTTCAACGTCCTTGAATATGAACTCCGTCTCTATTGGTGGCTGATCGTCGTCCAGGTCCTCCAGATCCCTGGCCCTGCCGGCAAACCATGATGTTGTATATATCTCGAAGGTCCTCCACGACTCCTCACAGTTGCCGGAGACGTCACATGCTTCTACAGAGATATTGTAGACGCCGACCTCATTTGTATCGGCAAAATCCTCCTCAAAGATGTATGTATTTATTTCTCTGCCAACGAAGTCCGGCGTGAAGTTGTGGGTCACGTTGGGGTCGGGTGTGTAGAACTGACCTTCTACGGTGTCTATATCCACAAGGCCGGAGTCTGTTACATTTATCTCTGCTGTCACAACAGACCCTGCTACAACCTCCGGGGGCAGGCCTATATCTATTTCAGGTGGCACGGTGTCGTTGTAAACGATCGCATCTTCCTCTACGTCAGTTCTTACATGGTAGTCTGTGATATTTTCTTCTGTTGTATGGTTTGCTGTGACATTCAAATCATATGCATGCCCCTCGGATGCATCGGCTGTGAACACAATGTTCCAGAGATTTTCATCACTATCGTATTCGACCGTTTCTGTATCCGTTTCTATTGTATGGGTATGGTTTTGTAGTAAAACATCAAACTCAACGTCCTCGTCCAGATATTCGAAACCGCCTCCTGACCCGAAGGTCACGTTTACCTCTGCATCTATACTATCATTTGGCTCTAGTCCAATTAGAGGTTCCTCCGTGGTCGGACTTACAGTGTCCACGTAGTATGGAACGGCGGTGAGCTCAAGAGTGGTATTTTCGGAGGTTTCGTTTTCTGCAACGAATTCTCCCGTAAAGGTCGAGTGATCTTCGGTGTGTGGTATGTGCGCAGTTACTGTAACCTCTCTGGAGCTTCTATGAGGAACGAGAATCCTGTCCTTTTCTATTTCCACATATTCTTCGATATCTCCGGTCACAGAAAGGTTCAAGGTTGCATTGACGGTTCCTGTATTCTGTAGGGTTATTGTTCCCATTTCCCTGGTCACACCTGAAAGTCCCGTTATACTTAGCTCTTCCGGTTCCTGATCCCATTCTACGTCGACGTCGACCTCAACCCAGAACGTCTCGTTGTTGATCGCTTTACCGTACTCTCCCGCGAACTCCAGTATACCGTCGTGCCTTCCTGCGGAGTACTGTTCGGGCACGGCCACGGATATGTTAAAGTCGTTTTCCTCGCCCACAGGTAAGGTTATATTCACCTCCGGGCTTATGCCCAGATCAAAGTCGTCGCAAACCGGGCCTGCACTACACTCGACGGTGGCGTTTTCTACGTCGACGTTTCCGGCGGACATAAATGTGAAGTTTTCGCTTTCGCTTTGACCTGCGTCCATCACGAACTCCAGCTCGTCGACAGGGTGCATGTAGGGATTTTCTTCGATTATGACGTCTATAGTTGTGCTGCTGTCACCATCTTCCCTTTCTTCGTCTGCAAGTGGATTGATCCATTCCGCATCCAGTCTGATCTGTTGTGTTTGGGGCTTTGTGCCACTGTCGATTGTCAGTATAACCTCTTCTTCCATAGTTTCCCCACCCGGGACGTCTCCGATCTCGATGACGTCCTCACTGAGGGTTACATTGTCGCCTATGTCATGGAGTACAATCTCTAAATCCTCAACTCTGGCTCCTACATTCTCGATTTCTATGGTCAGTTCCTCTGTGTAGTCTTCCAGAATGGTTACATCGTCTACTACAATTGGATCTTCTTCTGTGGTAGCTGTCACATGGCCCTCGTCCTCGGCAGTCACATTGATGGGATCCGAACATTCTGTCACCGTCACGTCCTTTTCTGGGTTGGTACTGTTTGCACAGACCCTGACGCTGTGGTTTCCGGTCTTTTCCGTGGAGTAAACTGTATCGAACCAGTCTTCGTTCTCGCTTTCGTTCATAGCTTCTACATATGTTTCGTTGTCTGGCTGGGTTATGTTCACCCACACGTCATGGATTTCGTATATATCGGTGACCTTTGCAGATATGTTGGTTTCACCGTAGGTTACCTCGAATATCTCTGGATCCGATGTAACATTGCTGATATCCGGTCCACGGTCGGCTATGTCCAAAGTGAAGTCTGTGTAATGTGTTTCGGGATCTCCATAGTCCACTGCGTCCATTAATATGCTTCCATTTAACACATCTTCTCTGTGATCCGCCGGGATACTGTATTCAACTGCAATCTTTCTTCCGGCACCGGGTGCCAGGTCGAAGGAAGTAGTTTCGGGTGCTCCGATGGGATATGCATCCACCAAACCTGCTGCCTGACCTGAGGTCCAGATATCTGCCGTTATCTTGACGTTACCTATATTTTCTGTGGATATATTACCAAGTACCCCACTTTCACCCGGCTTAACCGGAATTTCCCCAAAGGCGTCCGGTTTATGTGGCCAGGAAGCATTGAGAGGTACTGTGGCATTCAGCATAATTTCATCGTATCCTGCATTGGATGTATTGAACCTGAGCTTGGTCCAGTACTCTCCGGGTGCCTGGGCCCTTGGTACATCCAGGGAAACTTCTGATTCCCATACATCTCCTGCATCAAGAGCTCCCTCTGGATCCGGATATATTGAGAGCTCGCATTCGGGACAGTCTGTGAAAAGGTTTCCACCCACCGTGAACTGTTCGATGTTCTGTATTCTGTCGTTTCCAAAGGAAATGAAATCAACATCCGCCATGTGTGTTTCTCTGTCGTGAGGCGTGGTTGCGTTCAATATCCTTCTTTGCTCACCTTCCGCTTCTTCACCTTCTATCTCTGTTACCTCTATCCTGGGCTCTGGGTTTGCAGAGACAGTTATCTCCGTTGTATTCATCTCATGGCTGTTTGTAAGGTCTGGATTTTGCCATGATGCTGTCAGGTCCTTGTTCAGAACCTGGGGACTGGTTCCAGGAGGTACAGTTACCTCAAAGTTCCACGTGCAGTTTTCTCCTACTTCTATATCACCACAGTTCTTTTCAGTTTCATTGTAATCAAGTCCACCGGCAAGGTTGTCGCTTTGTGTCAGATTGATACTGTAAGCTGTTGCTGGTCCTTCGTTTATCAAAACGGAGGTTGCCTGGTAGGTGTACCCCGTTTCCTGTGTTATGTGTCTCGCGACTTCATAGTCCGGATAGATCAAGACCCGGCCTTCTGTGGTTCCGAACACCTCGAGATCATCAACATGGGTATTGTTAACATTGTCACTTTCGTCCCTTGCATGAACATATACGTTGTGTTCACCTCCTATGTCCGGTGTATAGTTAGCAGCGAAGATTGCCTGCTCACCGAACTCGCCATAATCTTCCATTGGCGTTACATTTTCCATTGGCAGATGGTCGACTTCTCCATCAGGCCTTTCTACCGTGGCCCAAACCTCTTCTATCCTGTAGTTGTCTGTAACGTTTGCCGTTATCTGGCTCTGCTCGAAGTTGGCCTCGAGGCTTGTTGGATCTGCGTATGCATCCACAAAGTGCGGCGGGTCTACGTCCTCAATTATATACTCCGCATAGGTCACGTTCTCTTCCTCCGCTGCGCTATAATATCGCGTTTCGTTATCCCCTATCTCCATCTTGAATATTACAGTATCTTCCCTGTCAGGAGCGAATTCGTATACTCCCATCCCGCTCTCATTGGTCCAGAAAGTATCTATGAATGTGAAATTTTCTTCGGTGCTCCATCGATATGAAAGGTTGTATTTGTAGTCTGGTACCCCCGATTCTGCATCGAGGTCTTCTACAAATCCTGTTATATTGAAGTTTTCAGGGAATGGAAGGGTCGATCCGTCTTCTGGGTTAATTATCCTGGCTCCTGTTAAACCGTGTATCTGAAGGTCCACATTTTCTACTCCTGTTTCAAATGAACTCTCTGTTAACTCTACTCTCCAGGTTTTTTCACCCGTTGACTGTATGGCTACCAGGGACTGTGGTATTCCGGGTTCATCTTCCCTGTCTGCAGAATATGATATAAGAATATCATCTGTTTCGTTGTACCAGGTTATATCTGCGTCTTCTGATGGCTCCTCGTAGTTTTCTGTCCTTACCTCGGTCTCCAGATCTATTCCACTGTCCTTGGCGTGCCCACTTCCGTCCTCTGGTTCAATTATGTCTATATAAAATATACCAAGGGCTTCTACTTCGGTCTCGTTCGTTACGGATGGTTGTGTATCATTGTGTGTCGCGTTAATGTATAGCGTGTAGTATCCTGGATCGACTGTCTCTGGGAATCCGTACGTTATGTTACACTTTCCATACTGATCAGTTCCCTCCTCACCCGTCAAACAGTAGTCAACGAAACCGTCATCATCGTAGAAGGTGACGTTTGCTCCTTCGGCTGGACCTATATCCGCGTCGCGGGTCTCAACCACCACCTCCGATTCGTTAGGACTATAGGAGTCGTTTCTGTAGACAGACGACGGGGTCGGTGTTATATCTTCTATTATAAGGGGTCTCTCAAGCGTCATCTCCGATGTAATCTCATCCACAGAAGCATTGTAGTTCATATCAGGCTCGTCCGTTATATTACAGGTGAAGGTATAGTTTCCGCCGGCGTATCCACTGCTGTACCACACAGTAGATACTTCTCCTTCTTCATCGGTTTTACCTTCCTCGTCCTCGCCGTCTATCATATGATCGACGGAGCCATCTGGATTTTCTCTCCATACGTCAACAGGATAACCTTCTATGGGCTCATTTGTTGATTCATCTAAGACGCTGCACTCTACGTCTATGGTTTCTCCTGAGGATCGACTTGACCCGTCAACTGGTTTCATATCAGTAACATTGCTCCAGCCAAAGACGAATACATCCACTGATTCAAGTCCCTCATCGTAATTTTCCAGCTCGCTGAGGGCAATTATTTCGATGGCTCCCAGGTCCTGTGTAATTGGTATATTCCACGATGTATTGACACCTGTTGCAATCTTATTATCTTCATCCCAGTGAGATTCTTCGTACCATTCTACTGA
>Ga0207421_10008334_pt1 | contig 10786 bp, 11 predicted proteins | sample SodLakKL_010_SED_4_FD_187542 | JGI IMG/M metagenome (GOLD analysis project Ga0207421, IMG submission 187542) | Alkaline sediment microbial communities from Lake Tanatar, Kulunda Steppe, Russia - 8KL_010_SED (SPAdes) (version 2) | ecosystem: Environmental > Aquatic > Non-marine Saline and...
AACGCCGAGCGGATACTTTCGAGTTCGGCGACGTGGTCGCCGTGTTGGTGCGTGAGGAAGACCTGATCGAGGTCGTCGACGTGGTCGGCGACCACGCGTTCGACACCCGGCATCGCGCCGGCGTCGACCAGCGTCGTCGTCTCGCCGTCGATGAGATACGCATTACAGGTAAACACGTCGGCGTCTGCGGTAACAGCGAGTGGCTCCATACCGGACCGAAGGCACCGAGCATAAAAAGCACCCGGCTGTGAGTGGATTTTTGTGTTCGGCTCCTGTACTAGTGTCTGTATGGGCTTTGGAAGCTACGATGAGTCTGAACAGGAGAATCAGAACTTCGATACCGACTTCGAAGACGAGGAGGGCCACGACACCGAGGAGAACGCACACTCGGGGTCCGTGGACTTCGATATCGGCGCGTCGAACGACGAACTGCTGGACAGACTCCAGGAAATAAAGGAGTCCGACGACCCCGACGCCGAGGCGTAGCCCACTCGCCGAATGGACCCAAAACCCGGCGCGCGTGCCCTCGGCATCGCGGCCTCCGACGCCCCCGACCGAAGCCAACTCGGCGGGGCTGTCGTCCGGGCGAACCGCATCGTCGACGACCTCGTTTTTGCGCAGTGTACCACCGGCGGCAGCGACGCGACCGACGCCTGTTGTCGACTCTGGGATCGACTCGACCGAGCCGACGTCCAGTGGCTCATGCTTGCGGGCGTCGCACCGGCATGGTTCAACATCATCGACCTCCCGGTGCTCGCCGACCACGCAGACCGGCCAGCCGTCGCCGTCTCGTTCGAACAAAGCGAGGGACTCGGCGAGCCGATCCGCGAACAGTTCACGGGCGATGACCGGGACCGTCGACTCGCGGTCTACAACCGACTTCCCGACCGCCAGCCGGTCGATCTCGCCGGCCAGACGGTGTACGTTCGCGCCGTCGGCATCGCCGACAGCGAAGCCGTCGACCTCGTCGAAGCGTTCACGCCTGAGGGCCACAGCCGACCCGAACCGCTTCGCGTTGCTCGCCGCGCCGCACGGGCGGGTCGACAGCAGTATCTGGCTACAAACAGCGAGAATTAAGCCGCCCGCGAGCCCCAAATTCGTATGGAACAGTCCGATGGTCTCTGCGTGAACGACTGTACGCGCTGTCCCGAACTCGTCGAGTCACGAACTCGGATCGTCAACGGCGTCGGCCCCGACGATGCCGAACTCATGTTTGTTGGCGAGGGCCCTGGCAAAACCGAAGACGATCAGGGCGAACCGTTCGTCGGACGGTCGGGCAGCGTCCTTGATGAGGCACTCGGGGAGGCTGGCCTGCTGCGCGAGGAGGTCCGGATCACCAACTGCGTGCGGTGTCGACCGCCCGAGAACCGTGATCCAACCGGGGAGGAACTCGCCAACTGCCGCGGCTATCTCCACAGCGAGATCGAGGCGGTCGACCCGACGCTCGTTATCACGCTTGGAAAGGTCCCAAGCCAACACCTGCTGGATCGGTCGGTCGCGATCACGAACGAGGCCGGCGACGTCGTCGAAACACGGTTCGGCGACCGCGCCCAGCGACTCCTGCTTTCTGTCCACCCTGCGGCCACCCTGTACGACCGCAGCCAGCGCGAGACGTTTTTCGAGACGATCGCCCGCGCGGTCGACATCGCGGGCGGTGGCGACTCCGCCAACGGCCAGTCGCGGCTTGGTGAGTTTTAACAAACGAAAAAACAAAGCCACTGGCCTGTCGTTTGTGGTGTATGCCAACAGACACCGCCCAGACGGTCGAAGATCTGATGTCCGAACCGATCATCACCGTTTCGCCTGATATCTCGGTTAAAGCGGCCGCCGTCGAGATGCGCGAACGGGATATCAACGCGCTGTTCGTTCCCGGTGCTGAGGCCGGCATCGTCACCAGTTCCGATATCGTCGCCGCGGTTGCCGAGGCCGCCGACACGACCGAGGTGACGGTGGGCGAGGTGATGACTTCGCCGGTCGAACGCGTCACGAAGTCGCTGCCGCTCGGTGAGGCCGCGGCGATGATGACCACCTTCGGCATCAAACACCTGCCGGTGGTCGACGATGACAACGATTACGTCGGCATTATCTCTTCGACCGACATTACGATGGCACTCTCCTGAGCCGCGCTGTCGCTCGCCTCCTCAGAGCGGCGGCAACCCGTAGGTATCCCGCACCGTCTGGGCGAGCATCCCGTCCTTTTTAAAAACAATATAAATCAGCACGAACTCCTCGTCGACCGGGTTCATCACGAAGACGGCCCGATCCTCGCTGTCCTCGCGTTCGGCCTCGACGCGCTGGATAAGGGGTTCGATGGGTGTCGCGCCGGTCCGGAACTCCTCGAACAGATCCCGTGGCGGTCGCTGTTTGGCAAACGTGTACACCACGCCGTTGGGTTCGTTGCCGGTCGAGTAGGTCGTCCGTGAGTTCATTGCGTCGCCGGCACTCTGGGCGTCGTACCAGGTTTCTTGGGCCACCTCGAAAATACCGCTAACACCGTCGGCGTACTGAATCCACGTTGCTTCTTCGACCGTACAGTCGACGAACTCCGCGGTGTGTTCGTCCCACGCGAGGCTCGCCGCAACGACGTAGCCGGGTTGTAGTTCGCGGACGGTGTCAGCGATGTCTCCCTCGGTGGGTGGGCCGACCGCCAGCGGCTGGAGATCGGCCTCGTGGTCGCCCTCGACGGCCTTGCTCGCCTCATCGAGGTCGACCAGCAGAATCCTCCCGTCCGGGCGGTGGTCGAGCACCCGAAACCGGCCGGTCGTCGTCGGTTCCATACACCGGGTAGTGGCTGTCTAACTAAAAGCACCGTGATCAGATGTTACTGGCTGGCGTCGACGGCCTCGGCAGCCGTCCGCACCGCGTCGACGAGACTGTCGGGCCGGGCGATCCCCCGGCCAGCGATCTCGAAGCAGACGCCCTGGATCGTGCCGGTGCGGATGATCGGCAGCCCGATGGTCATGTTGACGCCGCTGACCGCGCCGGGGTTCTCGATCATCCCGTTGAGATAGATCGGAATATGCCCCTGATCGTGGTACATCGCCACCAGCCCGTCGTAGGCGCCGTAGGTGCCTCTGTTGAACAGCTCGTCGGGCGCGTACGGACCCATTGCGTCGATGCCCGCCTCTTGGGCGGCCTCAATGGCTGGCTGGATCTCGTCTCGTTCTTCGGTTCCGAGCCCGTCCTGACCTGCGTGTGGGTTGAGTCCGGCGACCGCAATCGACGGCTCGGCGATCCCGAGCGTTTCGAGTCCGTCCTCGGTCAGGCGGATCGTCTCCAGAACTGACTCTTTTGTTACCCGGTCGACGGCGGTTCTGAGCGGTTCGTGGACGGTGACGTGGCTCACGACGAGTTGGCCCTGGAGCAACATCATGGTGTACTCGTCGGTGTCGGTGTGGTCGGCCAGCAGATCCATGTGATCGGTGTGTTCGGAGCCGGCGCGCGCTATCGATTCACTGTGGATCGGTGCGGTCACCAGCGCGTCGATCCGTCCGTCGAGAGCCAGCTCTGCCCCAGCCTCGATGTAGTCGAGCGCGGCCTGGCCGTACGCCGCGCGGCACTCGCCACGCTGGAGCGTCTCGACGTTATCGAAATCGAGTAGGTCCACCACCCCCTCGGCGAACGCCGCCTCTTCGACCGACGGGATCGAGTTCACCGCGAGATCGCTGTTGCAGTCGTCGACTGCGGCGTTCATCACGTCGAGATCCCCGAGTACAACGAGATTCGCCTCGCCAGAGAGCTGTTGGTAGCTTTTTGTCATGAGTTCGCTACCGATGCCTGCGGGGTCGCCCATCGTCACGCCGAGCAGTGGCGGTTGTGGTGCCATCAGCTACCGCTTCGACCCTATCTATAATAAAAGTTCGTTATAAATTCTCCCACCGGCTCAACTGACTCGTCTGTCTGGCATCGAGTATATAAGCGTGACAGCGGCTCAGCCGCACGGCGTCGACTCGCCATCACCTACGTATAAAAGTACAACCCGGGTTACTACAAGCGACAGACGTCGAGCCGACACCTTACTCGACTGCGGCGGCCGTCTCACGGAACAGTCCGTCGAGGATCTCGGGCAGCGTGGGATGGTAGGCCCGGTCGGGTAGCTCCCGCACGTCGAGTTCCAGCTCGACGATCACCTGCAGCGTTTTCGCCATCGAGTCGGCGTGCGCATGGAGGCCCTGATAGCCTAACACGGTGCCCGTCTCGCGGTCGACAGTCAGCCGCGCCAGCCCGTGGGCCACGTCCTTTACTTTGAAGACGCCGTCGTCCGCCGCCGACCGGGTGGCGGTGACCGTCTCGTAGCCGGCTGCCGCCGCACTCTCGGGGGTATGGCCCACCCGCGCGAACGGGAAGACGCTCGCCCCGGAGAAGATGACGTGGTGGTGGACGTTGTGATACTCCGTCAACGCTTCGCCCGCGTACTCTGCCAGGATGTTGTCGGCTGCGAGATACCCCTGTTCTTTGGCGACGTGGAGAATCGGTTCCTTCTGGTTGACATCACCTACGATGAACACCCGGTCGTCGTCGACCGACTGCATCGTATCGTCGACCCAGCCCTGTTGTGGTTCGATCTCGGTGTTGTCGATCCCGAGCGGCCCGAGGGTGGGCCGCCGACCCGTAAATAAAAACAGCTCCTCGGCGTCGATGGCTCGCCTCTCGCCGTCTTCATCAACGTGGAGCCGAACGCCCTCGTTGGTTGATTCGAGCCGCTGTTCATACGTGTTCGTTAGGATGTCTATACCGAACTGTTCGCGGTACAGCTCAAGCAGCGACTCGCCAAACTCGGGGTCGGCCTCGTCAATCGGTCGCTCGTCGTGTTCGATCACCGTGAGGTCGACACCCGCTTCGGCGAGATACGGCACCAACTCGACGCCGATGTAGCCAAAGCCCATCACGACGCCCGACTCCGGAAGGTCGGTTGCGTCGAGCACGTCCTTGCTCGTCATATACTCGACCTCGTCCATCCCTGGTAGATCGGGGATGTTCGGCGACGAACCGGTGGCAACAACGATGTAGTCGGGTTCGTACTGCTGGCCGTCGACTTCGACGACACCGTCGTCGACAAACCGCGCCGTCTCGTGGATGAACTCGACGCCATCGCGTTCGCTCATCCCGTGGATCGCTCGGCGGCGATGAGCCGCAAAACTCTCGACGTGGTCGTTTTTCCGGTCGACAACCGACTGGAGGTCGATCTCCGGCGGCTCGCCGACGAGGCGGTCGTCCGCGCGCATCTGAAACCGGTGGGCAGCGGCCGACAGTACTTCTTTCGAGGGCATACAGCCGTTGAGTATACAGAGCCCCCCGCCAGGTTCGCCGTCATCAACGAGCGTCAACTGGTCGACCGTCTCGCCGACGTGGTCGACGAGCCCTTCGGCGACCGCCGACCCCGCGCTCCCGTAGGCACCGATTACCATCACATGCATGGGCGGGCCAACGGGGCGGATACCTAAAGCAGTGTGTGCCGTGTGCGCTGACGATACCTCACCGCGAGATACCGTCGCTTGACTCGTCGAGGGCGGCCTCGACTTCCTCGCGAGTCGTCACGAGCACGTCACCCTCGACGGTGCGCTTGAGCGAGGCCGTAGCCGCCCCATACTCAAGTGCCTGCTCGATATCACTGCCGTCGAGGAGTTCGGCGAGCACGCCACCAACGAAGGCATCGCCCGTGCCGATAGCGTCGACCGTTTCGGAGTCAAGCACACCCTGCTCGACGACCCGGCCGTCGGTGTAGGCCAGCGAGCCGGTCGCGCCACGAGTGATCACGACCGTTTCGATGCCGTAGTCGTCGGCTAACTGGTAGGCGACCGATTCCGCATCGTCGTCGTACTCCAGTACGTTTCGGGCATCCCTGATCGGTGCAAAAAGCAGGTCGACCGCATCAAGTAGTGACTCGTAGCAGTCGCGGGCTTCGGCAGGCGACCAGAGCTTCGAGCGGTAGTTGAGATCGAACGATCGTGTGACGCCAGCCTCGCCCGCGGCAGTCAGGAGGTCGACCGTCGCCTTGTGAGTCGACGTCGAGAGCGCCGGTGTGATTCCGGTCGTATGAAAGATCGATGCCGACTCGAAGACGCCGAGATCTAACTCGTCCGGTTCGACCCTTGTGACTGACGACCCGGCGCGGTCGTAGACAACGCTTGTCTCGCGTGGCTTGGCTCCGCGTTCGAGGTAGTATGTTCCGAGCCGCGCGCTGGGACTGTCGTCCCAGGCTACCGCGGGGGTCACACCGTGGCCTTTCAGCGACCGCACGACGCGTCTACCCAGTGGGTTGTCGGGAAGCTTCGAGAGCCAGGTTGCCTCGGCACCGAGACAGGTTGCGGCCGCGGCAACGTTGCTTTCGGCCCCACCGACCTGCGCGTCCAGCGACCCCTCGGTTTCGAGTCGCTGTCCCCGTGGCGGCGACAGCCGGAGCATCGTCTCGCCGAACGTTACTAGCTCACTCACAGTCGACCACCGTTCATACCACGGTATCCGACCGATTGGCTCTTAATACCAGCCCTCTCGGCGACGGTAGTCACCACCTACTTTTACGTTGACTACCGATCAGTACGCACTTGTCGACTCTACCGGTCGAAACCCAGTCACTCAGCCGTTCCTGACGGTCCATCGTTAAACTAACCCACAGACAGTCGCAACCATGGACGAACCATTTGTCGAGTGGTACCGTACACCATGTATGGTCGACACCTATCGTCTCGGCTTTACGGGGGATGTCATGCTCGGCCGGCAGGTAGACGCTGCCTACCGGGAGGGCCACCGTCCGCCTGCCGCGCTCTGGGGTGATCTCCACTCGCGGCTCCGCGGCCTTGACGGTCTCTTTGTCAATCTCGAATGCTGTCTGGCGACCGCCGGCGAGCCGTGGCCCGGCCGCCGGTTTCACTTCCGGGCCGACCCGGAGTGGTCGACGGCCGCACTCCGGGCGGCGACCGTCGACTGCTGTTCGCTGGCCAACAACCACGCGATGGATTTCGGTCCGAACGCGCTTCGGGAGACGCTGGCCGAACTGTCGGCCGCCGATATTGCGGCTGTCGGGGCTGGCCGCCACCGCGAGGCAGCCCGCCAGCCGGTAGCGGTCGACTGCCGCGGGCTGACGGTCGCCGTCGTCGCGTTTACTGATAACACTCCACAGTATGCGGCGACTACCGACCGTCCAGGCACCGCCCACATCGAGTTCGACCCCGACGACACGGAGTCGATGGCAACCCTCAAGCGGGCAGTCGAGACCGCAGCCGATCGGTTCGATCCCGATCTGCTTGTCGCCTCGCTTCACTGGGGGCCGAACAACCGAACCCACCCGAAAGCGTCTCACCAGCAGGTCGCACGCCGACTCGCGGAGTGGGGCGTCGACCTCGTTGCCGGCCACAGTGCCCATCTGTTTCAGGGAATCGAGCTGCTCGACCGCGGAGCGTCGCCGACGCTGGTGTGTTACGATATGGGCGATTTCGTCGACGATTATGCGGTCGACCCTACCGACCGAAACGACCGAAGCTTTCTGTTCGAACTCGTCGTCGACGGCGATGGTCAGCTGCTCGAACTAGTTCTTCATCCGACCGAAATCGAATCACGAGCGGTGTACGAAGCCAGCGACCGCGGGGCGGCGTGGTCTCGCCAGACGATGATCGAGCGGTCCGAACCCTTCGAAACCGAGTTCGAACGAGTCGGCAAGGGGTTGAGTGTCTCACTGACCTGAAGCTCGCGGGGTAGCCACCGACTACTTAAATAATTTATAAACGGCTACTCGGCGCGTCGACCGCTGTGGCCGGGGTAATCCCGCTCGAAGCGATCTTCAATTTCCTCGCGGCTGAGCTTGATAATCACTGGCCGGCCGTGAGGACAGGCATACGGGTTCGCACAGTCGTCGAGTGCCGACAGGAGGTCGACGACAGAGCCCTCGGTCAGCGAGGTGTTGCCGGTAATCGATGGATAACAGGCCAGATCCGCCAGCAACTCGTCGACCGCTTCGTCGACGGTCTCGGCTCCACCGTCAGTCGATTCGACGAAACTCACCACTGCCTCTCGGAGCAACTCGGGATCAAGCGTCGTGCTGAACACCGCCGGAACGGCCGTTACCTCGACCGTCCGCGTTTCGCGCTGGTTGGCCTCGAAGCCAATCGAGTCGAGACGCTCGTGGTACTCTGCGAACAGTGCGGCCTCCCGAGCGGTGAGTTCGATCTCGACCGGTTCGGCAAGTCGCTGGCTCGACGGCGAGTCGCCGATTGCTTTCTGGAGTCGCTCGTAGTTGACCCGCTCGTCGGCCGCGTGTTGGTCGATCAACACCAGTCCGTCGTCGCTTTCGGCAACCAGATAGGTGTCGTACAGCTGTCCCAACACGCTGAGTGAGGGCAGTGTGTCATACCGGTGTGTGTCGGTTGTCTCGCCGCCGCTGAGTGTCTGTTGGGTTGTCGGATCGGTTCTCGACCCACTGGTCTGGGCGGCCACGATATCGAACTCGGTTTGGGCTGTCTCGACCGGTTTGGCATCACCCATCTCGATTGTCGTCGACTGGTCGTCGGTTGCCGAGCGTCGGTCCGGCCTCAACCCGGAGTGCTGTGTCGACGCGTCCGTCGCCGAGTTGCTCTCCGTCGGTGTCGAATCAGTCGACGCGCCGGCGTCTCTCTCAGTCGAGTCGGTGTCGGCCGACCCGCTCGCGGCAGCCGGTGGCTCGCCACTGAGTCCGTCGACCGTCCAACTGTCCTCGTCGGCTGGATCAAGCGGTTCGGCAACCGCTTGCTCCGAGCTATGGCTGTCTTTGGTAGTTGCTGCCTTCGATGGTCTCTCTGCTGTCGGTTGGTCCGGCTCCCCCCCGGTAGTCGTCGACTGCTGGTCCGCATCGGTCGGACTATCGAGCTGTGTCGGTTGATCGGTCGATTCGGGAGCCACCTCCGTTTCGGCTGGAGCCGACCGCCCGCGCGGCGCGCCCGACCGAATCAGTCCGTGCTCGACCAGCGTCGTCTCGACCGCCTCGCTGACTGCCGACAGCACCGCCTCGTCGTTGTCGAACCGAACCTCGGTTTTGCGGGGGTGGACGTTGACGTCGACCGATTCGGGCGGCACCTCGATGAAAAACACTGCAAACGGATACCGGTCAGAAGCCAGTTGGCCGCCGTAGCCGTCGACGACCGCGCCACGGAGCGCGGGGTCGGTCACGTACCGGCCGTTGACGAACGTCGCCAGATACTCCCGTGTGCTGCGGGTGGTTTCGGGATGGCTGACCAATCCCGACACTGAGTCGAGCGGTTCGTCGGTCGACCACTCGATGTCGATCATCGATTCGGCGACTTCTCGGCCGTACACTGAGAGGACGGTCGATCGTAGCGAACCACCACCTTCGGTGCTGAACAGCTGCCGGCCGTTGTGTGACAGCGAGATCGCTACCTCGGGATTAGCCAGCGCGTACTGACTGACAACCGTGTTGATGTGGTCGAACTCGGTACTGTCGCGTTTGAGGAACTTCTTTCGTGCAGGCGTGTTGAAAAACAGCTCCTCGATTTCGACGGTCGTTCCCTCGGGACAGCCCGCCGGCTGGATCTCACCGCGGTCGCCGCCCTCGACGCTGAGTTCGGCTCCGACCTCCTCGCCCTGTGGTCGGGAGCGAATCGTCAGCCGCGAGACTGCCGCAATCGTCGACAGTGCCTCGCCACGAAAGCCGAGGCTGGCGACGCCGCTGTCGAGATCCGCGATATCCTGAATCTTGCTGGTTGCGTGTTCGTCGATCGCGCGTGGGAGTTCCTCGCGGGGAATGCCGTGGCCGTTGTCGCTGACACGGATGGCGTCTTTCCCGCCGCGGTCGACCGCGACCTCGATGCGCGTTGCACCGGCATCGAGGCTGTTTTCGACCAACTCCTTGACCACCGAGGCGGGGCGTTCGACCACCTCACCGGCGGCGATTCGCTGGACAGTGTCGGCATCGAGCTGCTGAATCCGGTGGTCGTCGGGCTCAGTCATCGTCCGCGTGGGCTGCGAGCCGTGGTCTGGCTGCCAGCAGTTCGTTGATCGCTCGCTGGTGGATGCTGACGGTCAGGAACTCGTCTCTGGCCGTCGCTGGGTCGACCCACTCGTAGTCGATGTGCTCGTGGCTCAACTCGACGGTTTTCGAGTCGGCCTCACACCAGTAGACGACGCTGTACCGCCCGCGGCCGACATCGTTTCGCCAGGCTGCGGTATGGACCGGCTCGTGGACGTCGACCGACAGCCCCGTTTCTTCACGGACCTCGCGTTTCAGCCCGACCAGCGGCTCCTCGTAGGCACCCATTCGGCCGCCGGGCAGCTCCCACGTCGTGGGGTTCATCTGCATCACCAGCAGTTCGTCGTCCGGCGACAGCACGATTGCCTTCTGGCTGACCTCCGCGATCAGTGGTTGCTCAGTCATCGCTCGCCTCCTGGGGTTGGGCTCCGTTGTGGTCGCGTCTGTTGCCGACCAGTCGCTGGCAACAGACTCCGATTCGCGCTCATTGTCTCTACAACGTGGCTACTGCCTATCAATCCACTGCTGAAAAACGTGGAATCTCGCCCCGACCGCACGGTGATCGCGGCGGTTAGTCGTCGTCTTCTTCGCCCTCGACGGGGTCGCCGTCGACGACGTCTTCGGTGAGCACGACATCGAACTCCGCCTCGGAGTCGACGGCCTCCGGGTCGAGATAGCCGACCGCAAACGCAGTCGACACCGAGTTTTGTTCAGTGGTTGCATCGAACGTGAACACTGGATCCTCGTCTTCTTCCTCTTCTTCTTCTTCGTCTTCCTCCTCAGGGGCGGGTTCCTCTTCTTCGTCTTCCTCCTCAGGAGCGGGTTCCTCTT
>Ga0207421_10008335_pt1 | contig 10786 bp, 9 predicted proteins | sample SodLakKL_010_SED_4_FD_187542 | JGI IMG/M metagenome (GOLD analysis project Ga0207421, IMG submission 187542) | Alkaline sediment microbial communities from Lake Tanatar, Kulunda Steppe, Russia - 8KL_010_SED (SPAdes) (version 2) | ecosystem: Environmental > Aquatic > Non-marine Saline and...
CGGGTTCACGATCACGCCGTCGGCGTCACATCGCGCCCGTTGCACGGCATCGACCAGTTCTCCTTCCCCGTTCGATTGAAAGAACACCAGTTCCACCCCGGCTTGTTGGGCCACGCATCGAAGTTCCTTTTCGATCGCGTCCAGGGTGACCGACCCATAGATGGCGGTCTCGCGCATTCCCAGCAGGTTCAGGTTCGGTCCGTTTATGACGTGAATCCGCACGCTCACACCTCTTCCAAAACCGCGGCGATATCGGCATGCGTGACGTCCCCGGAGACGACCGGATATCCGACATCCCCAAGGAGCACCCATCGCAGCACCCCGTCGCGGCGTTTCTTGTCCATGTGCATGGCGCTTATCACGGCGGTGGGATCAAGGCAAACATCGAATGCAGCGAGGCTGCGCGCGAATCCCCACGCATCGAGCAAGTCCTCGATCTCGTAAAGCCCCCTCGCCTTCAGCATACCGCGCCGGTGCGAAAGCCGCGCCGCGATGCGCAACCCGTAGCCTACCGCCCAGCCGTGCGAGATCGCGCCACCCGAGACCGTTTCGACCGCGTGTGCGGCGGTGTGGCCGAGATTGAGATGCGCGCGGATCCCGCGTTCTCGCTCATCCTCCCCCACGTACTGTGCCTTGATCCGGCAACTCCCGACCACCACGCGCTGCAGTGCCGCCAGTTCCCTGCGGCGAATGGCCTCCGATTCGGACCGGAGGAATTGCAGGTACTCACCACCCTCGAGCAACCCGTGCTTGATGACCTCCGCCATACCGTCGACGAAGGTACTCTGCGGCAAAGTGCGCAGCGTGGCAGTATCGGCTAGGACCAGGCGGGGCTGATGAAACGCCCCGACAAGGTTCTTGCCGCTCGGGTGATTGACCGCCACCTTCCCCCCGACGGAGGAATCGACCTGGGCGAGCAGGGTCGTCGGTACACCGATGAACGGCACCCCGCGGAGGGCAATTGCCGCCACGAATCCGAACAGGTCTCCCACCACACCACCACCGAGCGCGACGATCGGCGTACCGCGATCCGGCCGGGAGGAGAAAAAGGCATCGAGGGCATCGCTCGCCACGGCCAGCCGCTTACTCGTCTCTGCATCTGCGACCACGTGCTTTTCCGCGGAATACCCCCCCTGTTCCAGCGCGCGACACCACCGGCCGGCGTAAAGCATGTCCACGGTGGTATCCGTACCCAAAAAAAGCGGCCGGGGCGGGATGTCTGCGGCGGCCAGGTGCTCTCCGGGCGCCTCCGAGAGCCCGGCACCGATCACGACGCGGTAGGGCTCGCCGGAGTGGATGTCCACCGACTCGACCGCGGGTCGCGCCTCTTCAACCCCAACGGACCCCGGGATCCGGCGGATGATCTCCCGCGCGATCTCCTCCGGACCCTTACCGCGGGTATCCACCTTATGGTCTGCCCCCTCGTAGACGGGGATGCGCTCGGCCAGCAAAGCACGCACGCGATCCGACCGATCGCCCCCGTACAACAGGGGTCGATCCTGCACCTCCGCGAGGCGATCCAACAGCGTATCCTCCGGTACCGCGAGGTAGATGCTCGCGGCGTTGGCGCGCAGGCGATGGCGGTTTTGGGGATCCATCCAGGTTCCACCACCGGTCGCGATGATCACGTCGTTGAACCTGGACACGCGCCGGATGCAGTCCCGCTCGCGGCGGCGAAACGCCTGCTCTCCACACGCGGCGAAGATGTCGGGGATGGAACGTCCAGCGCGGGCCTCGATCCACGCATCGGTATCCACGACCGGTCGATCCAACAACCGACCCAGGGACGCGGCCACGGCACTCTTGCCCGACCCCATGAAGCCCACCAGCGCGACGTTCATCACAACCCCTCCCGGTAGTGCTGCAGCGCCCGTCGAATCTCGCACAGGGAATCGCCGCCGAACTTCTCGAGGAATGCATCGGCCAGGCAAAGCGCCATTGCCGCCTCCACCACCACACCCGCGGCGGGTACGGCACAGACGTCGGAACGCTCGTGGTGGGCGAGAACCGCCTCACGCGTATCGAGGTCGATGGATTCCATCGATCGGCGCAGCGTGGAAATGGGCTTCATGTGCGCGTGTACCACCACCGGCTCACCGTTGGTCATCCCACCCTCCAGACCCCCGGCACGATTGGTGGGTCGCACGGGAAAGGTGCGTCCGACCGGGCCGGGATGTATGGGGTCGTGCACCAGGCTCCCCAGCCGGCGCGCGTTGGCGACGGCCTCGCCGATCTCCACGCCCTTGATGCCCTGTATGGCCGTGACGGCGCCCGCCAGTCGCCCATCGAGGCGACGATCGGACTGCACGTGACTGCCGAGTCCCGGCGGAACGCCGAGCGCGACGGCCCCGATCACCCCTCCGAGGGTGTCTCCCGCTTCCCGCGCCGCATCGATGGCTGCGATCATCTGCTCCTCTGCCCCCGGGTCCGGGCACCGCAAGTCCGTTGCAGCTTCGCGCGTCCTCCAGTCCTCCCAGGCCTCTTCCGGCGTGCGACCCGTGGGCACCCGATCGGGATCCATGGCGACATCCCCGAGGGCGTGCGTCCAGCTGATAATGCGCACACCCATCTCGGCCAACAGCACCGCCGCCGCCGCACCGGCGGCCACCCGGGCGGCCGTCTCCCGGGCACTGGCGCGCTCGAGCACGTTACGTAGATCGTGGTGTCCATATTTCACCGCCCCGGCCAGGTCCGCGTGTCCCGGGCGCGGGCGCCGGATCGGGTCACCGGGATCGCCGGGTTCCGGTGCCATCACGGCTTCCCAGTTGGGCCAATCCCGGTTCCGAATCAGAAATCCCAGCGGGCTCCCCAGTGTATAACCCCTGCGCACACCCGCCATGATCGTCACGCGATCCCGTTCGATGGCCATCCGGCCCCCGCGGCCATAGCCCCCCTGGCGGCGAACCATCTCCGCGTCGATGTCCTCCGCCACGAGTGGACACCCGGCGGGAAATCCCTCCAGTATCGTCATTAGCGCCCGGCCATGAGACTCGCCGGCGGTCAAGTACCTCAACACGGCAACCACTCCCGAACCCCATCCCGCATCGCATTGGCCGGGGGCGAGAACCCCACCATGATTGCAAACGCGCGTTCACCCTGGGCGATCAACATTTCGATGCCGTAGATCACCCGGGCACCCCGCTCCCGGGCCCGGCAGACCAGCGGTGTCTCGGCCGGGGTGTATACCATTTCCAGGAGGGTCGTCCCCTCGCCCATCGGATAATCGTCGGGTAGCGGGCATCCCTTATCCTCGCCCATGCCCACCGAGGTCGCCTGGATGATAAGGTCGAAACCCCCGGGCACAGCGGCTAGATCAGACCAGGCCACCCCGGGTGACCCCTCGACTTGACTCGCCTCTTGCGCAAGTGACTCGGCACGACCGGGCGTACGATTGGCCACGTGCAGCGCCGCCACCCCGGATTGTGCAAGGGCAAACGTGGCCGCGCGGGCGGCCCCCCCGGCCCCCAGCACCAGGGCGCGGGAACCGGCGGGCTCGAAACCCGCCGCGCGCAGGGCATCCAGCATACCCGCTCCGTCCGTGTTATAGCCGACCAGCCGCGCCCCGTCCCGCGCGATTACGTTGACCGCCCCGACCAGGGCCGCTGCCTCGTCCAGGGCGTCCAGTTGGTCGATCACCGTCTGTTTATGGGGTACGGTGACGTTGGCGCCCGCGAGATCGAGTGCACGCACGCCGTCCAGCGCGTCGGGCAACGCCTCGGGCGAGACCTCGAAGGTACGATAATCCCAATCGAGGCCGGCGGCCGAAAAGGCCGCGCGGAACATCCGCGGCGAGAGGCTGTGGCGGGCAGGATATCCCAGCAAACCCAGCAAACCCTCCTGCTTCGGACGGTGGACGCAGACACCGAGCCGGGTCATGTCATCCGCAAAGCCCGGGTACGATATGTCGATGGCCCGCGTCCCCTGCACATCGACCTCGATCCCGCATAGGCCCGCCAAAGCCAGCGTCATCGCCATCCGATGATCGCCACGAGCATCCACCCCGGCATCGCGCATATCCCGTTGCCCCCGGACCACCAGGTCGTCCTCCACCGTCTGCAATTCCACGCCCAGCGCACCGAGCTCATCGATCAACGCTCCGAGGCGATCCGTCTCCTTGACCCGCAGCTCTCCTACCCCGTGGAATATGCTCACCCCGTAGGCTCGGGAGGCCAAGAGCGCGAGAACCGGAATCTCGTCGATTAGGGACGGAACCTCCGATGCCCTTACCTCGAAGGCGCGAATCGGGCCCCCGGATAGGTGAATATCGGCGACGGGTTCACCACCCCACTGTCGCACGTTCTCACGGAACATGTTCACGCCCGCGCGCTCGAGAACGGAGAAGAAGCCGCCGCGCGTCGGGTTGGTGCCCACGTCCCGGAGGACAATTTCCGAGCCGGGCACCAGGAGGGCCGCGGCGGCCAAGAACGCCGCCGAGGAAGGGTCGCCCGGGATGGCCAGCGGATCCGCCGGTGCCCGCAGCCGGTCGGGACTTCCGCCCTCGAGGAACATCTCGTGGCCCAGGTTCACGACTTCCGCGCCGAAGTGACGAAGCATGCGCTCGGTGTGATCCCGGGATTGCCCGGGTTCCGCGACCGCCGTGTCATCACCGGAGAGCAGGCCCGCCAACAGGACCGCGGATTTGACCTGGGCACTGGCCACGGGGGAATCGTAACGAATACCCCGCAGTCGACCTCCGCGGATGATCAGTGGGGCAAAGCGATCCTCGCCCCGGCCGTGGATGCGCGCACCCATGGTACGCAACGGTTCGATGATCCGATCCATCGGGCGGTTGCGCAGTGAACCATCACCGGTCACGACCGCGTGAAATGGGCACCCCGCGAGGACTCCGGCCAGGAGCCGCATAGTGGTCCCCGAGTTGCCGCAATCCAGCACATCGGCGGGTTCGGACAACGCGCCACCCGTTCCACGGATTTCTACGTGATCTCCCCGCAGGGTAATGTCGGCACCCAGGGCACGCATGCACGCGATGGTGTTGCGCACATCACGACCGGGCGCGAAGTTGGTCACGCGGGTCTCCCCGTGGGCGAGGGAGCCAAGGATCACGGCGCGGTGAGAAATGGACTTGTCCCCGGGCACCCTTACACTGCCCCCGAGTGGGCCGGTGGATTCTAATGAGAGCACTCCGAACGCCTCGCTTTCAATAGGGTTTCCCGTACATTCGACATAAAGGTGGTCAATTCCCCGCCATCGTCTTCCGCGATCCATTCCCGCAACCGCACAAGATCGGCGATGGCCCCGTCTACGAGGGGAAGCAGCTCCTCTCGATTGTAGGTACAGATGTCCGCACCCATGCGGGGAGCGCCGGCCGCCACGCGCGTGGTATCCCGGAAACCACCTGCGCGCAACCGCAGGAACCCATCGGGATCATCGCCGAAGGCACGCAATCCCACGGATGCCGCGGTCACAGCCATCACCAGCGGGAGATGGCTGGTGTGGGCCACGATGCGATCATGGCGCTCCGCATCCATGGAGGAGGCCGTGGCACCGGTGGCCGCCACCATTTCGTCCACCAACGGATGGGACGGGCCACAAAGGATCCAGTGGGCGCCCGTGTACAGGTCAGCGCGCGCACCCCCGATTCCCGCCACCTCCGATCCGGCCATCGGGTGCCCCGGGACGTAGCACACTTCCCGGGGTAAGATCCGGGCGATCTCCCGGGCGATCGGGCCCTTTACACTCCCGAGATCGGTGACGACGGCATCCCCGGGAAGGTGCGGCACAACCGCGCGGAGGGCGGACGACATGGCACCGAGGGGTGTCGCAAGCACGAGGAGATCGGCGGTGGCAGCCGCGTCGGCGTCCCCGGGTGCATACGCCACGTCCACGGCCCCGACGGCAAGGGCCTCCTCCCGCGTGGGCATATCGGGATCGATCCCCGCCACCTGCCCGGCCCGGCCCCGCAGGGCCAGGCCGAGGGATCCTCCCATCAGCCCGAGGCCGATGATGAGGATGCGGGCATCATCCAGTGCAACCGGCAACGGCGACACTCCGATCGATCGACCGCGCCACCGGATCGAGGCCTTCCATGAGGGCCTCGAAACCGGGGATGGTCAAAGACTGCGGACCGTCCGACAGGGCCTTCTCGGGGCGCGGATGCACTTCCACCAGCAACCCATCGGCACCCGCGGCCACCGCGGCCCGGCTCATGGCCGGGACCAGGTCCGATCGGCCCGTTCCGTGGCTGGGATCTACGACCACGGGGAGGTGGCTGAGGCTCTTGACCAGGGGCACGGCGCTGAGATCCAGTGTGTTGCGCGTGTAGCCCTCGAAGGTACGGATCCCGCGCTCGCAGAGCATCACGCGGTGGTTTCCACCCGAGAGCACGTATTCCGCGGCCATGAGCCACTCCTCGACGGAAGACATCATGCCCCGTTTGAGCAGGACGGGTCGATCCGACGCCCCCACCTCGTGCAGGAGGCTGTAGTTTTGCATGTTGCGCGCCCCGATCTGCAGGATGTCCGCGTATCCCGAGACCAGTTCGACATCACCGGGGCTCAACACTTCCGTCACGATGAGGAGACCGGTCTCCTCCCGGGCTTCGGCCATGATCTGGAGGCCCTCTTCGCCAAGCCCCTGGAAGGAGTAGGGCGACGTGCGCGGTTTGAAGGCACCCCCGCGCAACACCTGTGCCCCGGCAGCGCGCACTCCGCGGGCGGTCTCGAGTAAGGTTTCCCGGTCTTCCACGGCGCAGGGTCCGGCCATCACGGTCACGGCTGAGCCGCCGATCGAACAGCCATTGAGCACAATTTCGGTGGTTTCCCCCTGGAATTCGCGGCTGGCCAGTTTGAACGGGTGCATAATGCGGACAACGCGCAGTACACCGGGCAAGACCTGCAAATCCTCCGGGCGAATGTGGCGGACATCTCCCACCACGCCCACGATGGTGTGTTCGACGCCCTCGGACAGATGCACGTCCAGCCCGACTCCCTCTATTCGCTCGATTACACCTTCGAGATCATTCTTTTCGGCATCCTTGCGCATGACGACGATCATTTCAGATCCCCTTCCTTTACCAAATCCGGTCGCAGCGACCGGGCCTCACGGAGATAGACGTGTCGGATGTCTTCCTTCGTACGATCGGTATGGACATGCAACAGGACGCGGATGCAGCGAGGCAACGCTCCGGGCACGGGGATTTCCCGGGCGCACATCAGCGGCGTGGATGTCCAGCCCATCCGACGCGCTGCCTCGGCCGGGAAGGCCGTGCGCAGGTCCTCGGTCACGGTAAACAGTGCACTGACCGCGTCTCCCTCCTCGATCTCGTTCTCGGCGACCAGGGTGCGCAACATCTCCTCGGTGGCGCCTAGGATCTCCGCGCGGTCATCACGTTCCACCGTTATGGCACCCCTCACGGCACGCAACAAGGACATCGCTCCTCTCCACAAACACAAAAAAAGCCGCCCTATCCAGGACGACTTTTGACCGCGGTACCACCTGACTTGCCCCACTCGGGGGCCTCTCTGTTGGGAGCAATCACTCCCTCACCGGATAACGACGGGATCGGCACGGCCTACTCGAAAGCCTTTCAGCCGGCGGCTCCGGGGTGTAATTCGACCACTCGGGCTACCGGGTCGCAGCCACCCCGGCTCTCTGTGAGCCCACCTGATCTACTTCTCCCCATCATCACGCGGATATGGAATTGTTCATAAATGTACAACGTCGTGGATTCGGTGTCAATCGGTAGTCGCGTTCTGCTATACTATCAGCGTTCGACCGTTTGATTACCAGAGAGGAGATGTGTCCTTCGTGAACGATGCATTGACAGCGAAGATCAACGACCAGATCAACAAGGAACTCTATTCGGGGTACATATATCTTGGCATGGCTGCCTACTTCGAAGGCGAGAACCTTCCGGGGTTCGCCCACTGGATGAAGCGGCAGGCGGAGGAAGAGGTCGAGCACGCGATGAAGATGTTCACCTTCCTGGCCGAACGCGGCGCTCCCATCACCCTGGATGCCATCGACGGTCCCACCACGGAGTATGACTCCGTCCTCGGCGTCTTCCGGGCCGGCCTGGAGCATGAGCAGTACGTCACCGGCCTGATCAACGACCTCTACGAGAGCGCCCTCGCGGAGAAGGACCACGCCACGGCGATCTTCTTGCAGTGGTTCGTCACCGAGCAGGTCGAAGAAGAAGACTCTTTTGGTTCCATGATCGAGGACCTCGAGCGCGTCGGAGACTGCGGCAAGGCCCTTTACATGATGGATCGCGCCGCGGCAAGCCGCGAATAATAACGCGGGGCGTGCGAACACCGGCCCGACCGGGGGAACGGATCATCCCCGCCGTTCCCCCCTTGCCCCTACCGATCAATACCCCCTCTACGGAAAATGCCTCCCGAATGCGCTTCGAGAAGACAGCAAGGCGATGAGATCCAGGGCCAGCAGAACGACCAGGATCACGACGATTCGGTCAACCTGCAAGAGCCGCGAAATCCACAGCATCACGATGCCCTGTCTGCCGGGGGACTGCAGGGCCACGTACGCCAGCGCCACCAAGAAAGGTCCACCGACCAGGGCACGCATCAGCGGGGACGCCAGTTCGCGACGGGGCGCGTAAAGCGAAAGGAGCACCGAACACCCGGCCACCAGTTCGCTCAACAACAACACGATTGCGCCGATCGCGAGGAGCATCCCGCCGGGGTAGAGTGCCAATCCCTCCCCCGCATACAGGATATTGACGGTAACGGCACCGAAAAGGACCACCAGTATGAAGGCAATGAAACCGACCGAGACCGCATACCCCATCTTCCCGAATAAAACCGCATCTGCACCATAGCCCTCTTGGCGAAGGATGCCGGGGTCGCGATCGGGCTCCTCCGGCCCGAATGCATCCGATGTAAGGTCGGCACACAGCACGACAGGCAGCCACAACCAAAAGAACATCAGCCCCGGCTCCCGGATCCAGCGGATCCCGACGACGGCCGGCAGTGCAACACCGAGTCCCAAGACCAGGAGCACGAGCGGCAGTAATCGGGGGCGATACCAGGACCTGCCCGCCAGCAACCCGATTCGATACTCGCGCGCGAGGATCGTCAGTACATCATCTTCCACCGTGCATTCCCCCTCATCCTACCGATGTCCATCGATCACGCCACAATTATAGGACACCTTCCCGGTTGGGGTCACAGTCGGTTTCCCCGGGGCCCCCTTCGTACAAAAGCGCCCGGGAATGCGGGTGCGGGCCATGCCCACGAGATGTCGCCGCAGGATACACCGTTGCGGTGGACACGACGATTTTCGTGGTTTAGCATTTAGGTGGTTTGTACCCATCCAAATGCGAGGACGATGAACATATCCATGTATCCACAGGGCCGCATCGTAACCGATAACGAAGAAAGGGAACGAATCGGGAGCATCATACGCTTCCAGGTTCCGCTGGGCCTTACGGCCATCATGATGGCTAGCACCTTCAGCATCATCAACGCCGGCCTTGCCCGCACGCCCAACCCGGAGTTCGCCCTGGCCGCCTTCGCCCTCGGGCAGACCGTAACCAACATGTTCGGGTCTCCCGTGTGGATCGCGCGGCAGATGCTCCTCGCCTACAGTACCGATCGCGATAGCCTGCGCGCGGCGGTGCGCGTCGCCGCGGGACTGGCCACGTTGGTCATGGTTTGGATCGGCATACTGGGATTCACCCCGCTGGGCCGGGTGGTATACATGGACATCTTCGGCGCCACCGAGGCACTCTTCCCGGAGGTCATGCGGGTCGTGCGCCTCTGCATCTTCCTCCCCGTCGTCCACTTCATACGGGCCTGGTCACAGGCCATCCTGATGCGACAGCAGAAGACCATCATGATGACGTGGGCGATGGTCATCCGCCTCGCGGGCATGATCCTCATGGCCCTGTTCTTGCCGGGGCTCGGTTTCGTGGAAGGTGCCGTACTCGGGGTATTCATCTGGATCGTCGGCATGGGAATCGAGGGTGCCTGTTGCGTCCGCTTCGCCTGGCCGATGCTCGGCGAGGTATACGGCCGAACGGTCCCCGCGGGTAAGACCAGCGCGACAGAGCGCGACTGCATTCGCTTCCTGCTTCCGGTGATCGCCCAAGGACTTCTGTTGACCTTCACCCTACCGGCGGTCAACGCCGGCCTGGCCCGGACGTTGACGCCAGAACGCAACCTGGCCGTATTCCAGGTCTCATGGAGCATCGCATTCATATTCCTGGCCTTCATCATGGTAAACCTCAGCCAGACTGTCCTGGTGTTGCTGGACGATGGGCGCTGGTGGCAAAGCCTCAAGCGGGTGGGAATCGGGCTATCGGCCCTCGTATCACTCGCCATGGCCGCCTTCGTGGCCGCGGGAGCCGTGGACTGGATCCTGTTGCACATCATCGGGGTGGAATCCGCCCTGCTGCCGGCGGTGCGAAGCGTTCTCCTGTTCATGTCGGTGATCCCGTTCATCGGGGGTCTGGTCGAACTGCGGACGGGAATCGCGCTGCGCCGAGGGCGCACCCCGCTGGTGGGAGCCGGGAAGGCCCTGGATCTCGCCGTCGTGGTCTTAGTCGTGTTCGGTCTTCCACAGGTATTCCCAACCCTCGAGGCCAACGTGGGCCCGATTGCCTACACCGCGGGATTGACCCTCAATTACATCTTCCTGCGCAGCAAAATCGACGAACCCACCGTACCCGGCCCCGACCGCACATCGTAGATGATCCGCCCGAATCCCCCGCCGCCAACGCGGCAGACGGGGCATCGGCCCTCCAATAGGGACGGGGTCTGCCGAAAAGACCGTACCTCGACTACCCCCGTCTAGCGGGACGGATGGC
>Ga0207421_10008337_pt1 | contig 10784 bp, 13 predicted proteins | sample SodLakKL_010_SED_4_FD_187542 | JGI IMG/M metagenome (GOLD analysis project Ga0207421, IMG submission 187542) | Alkaline sediment microbial communities from Lake Tanatar, Kulunda Steppe, Russia - 8KL_010_SED (SPAdes) (version 2) | ecosystem: Environmental > Aquatic > Non-marine Saline and...
AAGATATTTATCTGGGTGAGCTGACCATCTACAGCTTGACGGGCCGCGTGTATCTTAACGGCGACAAGATCGACGATGCGCTCAACCGCAGTTGGGACTTGCGCCGCAGTTGGTTTCTGACGACCCCGCAAAAGGGCTGGCGTGGCATCTATGCCGCGGCCTTGCGGCGCGCGCTGGACCGTCGCGCCATGCGTGTTTGAAACCGCTGGCGTGTGCGGACAATTTGCCGCAACATGGCGTATGAACATAACTGCTGTTGATCCTGACACCGTATTTTCATGCCGCAGGGTCGGCCATGGCTGATCTGCGTGCGGATTTGTTACGTATCTACCGTACCATAGCTGGACAGGCGGATGATCCGCGCCATCTAGGCAATGCGGATACACCACAAGAGGGTCTTGATATGAACATTCACGCGCGCGACATGGACCGCCAGCCGACAAAGTCCGAGGCGGCAGAGGCACTTGCGTTGCTGCGCCGCTGGGCGGGTGATGTGACGCCGGAAGAGGTCGCAACGCTTGATCCACTGGTATCGCGGTTGATCCCGGGTCAGGAAGTGTCGAATTACCCCGCCTTGGCACGTGCCTACCCCGAGGATTTCGCGGTGGATGACGCATATAAAGCCTCGATGCCCGATCTGCAGAACGGGCCATCCAGCCTGATCAAAGGCGCCAAGCGGCAGATTCAGCATGTGGGCATTTCAAATTTCCGCCTGCCGATCCGGTTTCGTACCCGCGAAAACGGCGATCTGACGCTAGAGACATCGGTGACAGGCACCGTGTCGCTGGAAGCCGAAAAGAAAGGCATCAACATGTCCCGCATCATGCGGACATTCTACAAACATGCCGAGGAAACATTCAGCTTCGAGGTGATCGAACGCGCGCTGGATGCCTATAAATCCGATTTGGAAAGTTTCGATGCGCGCATCCAGATGCGGTTCAGCTTTCCGATGAAGGTGCAAAGCCTGCGGTCAGGACTGGCGGGGTATCAGTATTACGATATCGCGCTGGAACTGGTGGAAAGTGCGGGCGTGCGCAAAAAGATCGTGCATCTGGATTATGTCTATTCATCGACCTGCCCCTGTTCGCTGGAATTGTCCGAACATGCCCGCCAGTTCCGCGGGCAATTGGCGACGCCACATTCGCAGCGGTCGGTTGCGCGGATTTCGGTATTGGTCGAGGACGGGCCGTGTTTGTGGTTCGAAGATCTGATCGAACGCGCCCGCGCGGCTGTGCCGACCGAAACGCAGGTCATGGTCAAACGCGAGGATGAACAGGCTTTTGCCGAACTCAACGCCGCCAATCCGATCTTTGTCGAGGATGCTGCCCGCCTGTTCACCGAACAATTGCAACTTGATCCGCGTGTGTCCGATTTCCGTGTGGTGGCCAGCCATCAGGAAAGCCTGCACAGCCATGACGCGGTGTCGGTGCTGACCGAAGGGCCGACCTTTGCCGCCGAAAGCCTTGACCCGCGCTTGTTTGCATCGCTGTTCCACGTCGGCTGATCGCGTAGGGTGGGTCTTGACCCACCTTACGACCAGCCCTTGAAGCCTCCGCCGCCCTTGCATAGTGTCGGGCGGAAATTACTTAGTCACACAAGACGTTCCCCAAGAGAGGCATGAATATGCAAGATCCCGTCGCCACCTATATGAACCTTGTTCCCATGGTCGTGGAACAAACCGCGCGCGGCGAACGCGCCTACGACATCTTTTCGCGCCTGCTGAAGGAACGGATCATTTTTCTCAACGGTCCTGTCCACGACGGGATGAGCCAGCTGGTCGTTGCGCAATTGCTGCATCTGGAATCGGAAAACCCGAAAAAAGAAATCAGCATGTATATCAACAGCCCCGGCGGTGTCGTCACATCCGGCCTGTCGATCTATGACACGATGCAATATATCAAACCCAAGGTCAGCACGCTGGTCATCGGGCAGGCGGCGTCGATGGGGTCGCTGCTGTTGACCGCTGGTCATCCGGGTATGCGTTTTTCTTTGCCCAACAGCCGTGTGATGGTCCACCAGCCGTCTGGCGGCTATCAGGGGCAGGCGACGGACATCATGATCCACGCCGCCGAAACCCAGAAGCTTAAGACACGTTTGAACGAAATCTACGTCAAACATACCGGCCAGCCGCTGAAGAAAGTCGAATCCGCGCTGGAACGGGACAATTTCATGTCCCCCGAAGAAGCCAAGGAATGGGGTCTGATCGACGAAATCGTCGTCAACCGCGAAAAATCCACCGAGTGATGGATACGCCATGGTCCATGCTGAAAAAAGTGACCAAACCACAGGTCATTTTGACATTGTGGACCGTGGCGGGCTGTCCTAGTGTTGCACAAGGCGGCCTGACAGGTTTTGACAGGCCGATAGGCCAAGAGGTTTGATATGGCGACGACGACCGGAAACGACAGCAAAAACACGCTTTACTGTAGCTTCTGCGGCAAAAGCCAGCATGAAGTCCGTAAACTGATCGCCGGGCCGACCGTGTTCATCTGCGATGAATGCGTCGAATTGTGCATGGATATCATCCGCGAAGAGACGAAAGCCTCTGGTCTGAAGTCTGGCGAAGGTGTGCCGACGCCGTCCGACATCTGTGCGGTGCTGGATGATTATGTGATCGGCCAGATGCACGCCAAGCGCGTTCTGTCAGTTGCGGTGCACAACCATTACAAGCGTCTGAACCACGCTGACAAATCCGATATCGAGCTGGCGAAATCCAACATCATGCTGATCGGCCCGACCGGTTGCGGCAAGACTTTGCTGGCCCAGACGCTGGCGCGTATCCTTGATGTGCCATTTACAATGGCTGATGCAACCACGCTGACCGAAGCAGGTTATGTGGGCGAAGATGTTGAAAACATCATCCTCAAGCTGTTGCAGGCGTCAGAATATAACGTCGAACGCGCGCAGCGCGGCATCGTTTACATTGACGAGGTCGACAAGATTACCCGCAAATCCGACAACCCCAGCATCACCCGTGATGTGTCCGGCGAAGGTGTGCAGCAGGCGCTTTTGAAGATCATGGAAGGCACCGTGGCCTCCGTGCCGCCGCAGGGCGGGCGCAAGCATCCGCAGCAGGAATTCCTGCAAGTGGACACGACCAACATCCTGTTCATCTGTGGCGGTGCTTTCGCCGGTCTGGACAAGATCATTGCGCGGCGCAGCAAAGGGTCCGGCATGGGCTTTGGCGCTGATGTCAAAGACGTGGACGAACGCGGCATTGGCGAGGTGTTTCAGGATCTCGAACCAGAGGATCTGCTGAAATTCGGCCTGATTCCCGAATTCGTTGGTCGTCTGCCCGTGATCGCCACGCTGACCGATCTGGACGAAGACGCGTTGATCACCATTCTGACGCAGCCCAAGAACGCCTTGGTCAAGCAATACCAGCGCCTGTTCGAGCTGGAAAACACCAAGCTGACCTTCACGGACGACGCCCTGACTGCTATTGCCAAAAGCGCGATCAAACGCAAAACCGGCGCACGCGGGTTGCGGTCGATCATGGAAGGCATCTTGTTGGACACGATGTTCGATCTGCCCGGGATGGATACAGTCACCGAAGTCGTTGTGAATGAAGAGGCGGTCACATCTGACGTGGCGCCATTGATGATCCATGACGATGTGAAGAAGAAAGAATCCGCAACCGCGGGTTAAATGATCTACTGCTGGCGGCTTTCAGAGCATGGAAGCCTCCGGCGGGGATATTTTCTTCTCTGACGATGATGCAGGTCTGTGCTGACGGCGGCCTTGGACACTGGACCTTTCGCGCGCGATAGGGCATGAAACCTTCAAGTTTACCGGAGATGCAGCATGGGCCTTGGTCATTCAATCAAACGTATCTTTACCTGGTGGGATGGGCAGACCTATGGCACCCAGCTTTGGACCAGCCGCAAAGGCAACAAGGTCGGTGAAGATCTGCAAGGCAACATCTATTACCGCAACGCCGACGACAGCCGCCGTTGGGTGATTTACAACGGCGAGATGGAAGCATCCCGCGTTAGCCCCGAATGGCACGGCTGGCTGCACCGGACCTGGGATCAGGCACCGACGGAAATGCCGCTGCCACGCAAGTCCTGGGAAAAGCCGCATCAGGAAAACCTGACCGGCACCGTCGCAGCCTATGCGCCCGCAGGATCGTTGCGCCAGCCCACGCCTGTGACCCGCAAGGATTACGAAGCCTGGTCGCCCGAATAATCCTGTGAAACGTCTTTTCGCCAGCTTTCTTATCGGTTTTACGCTGACTGCCCCCGTGGCAGTGGCGCAGGTCAGCTCTGGTGAAGGGGGTGAATTGCGGGTGCTGGACCGGTTGACGGGCAACGTCACCGACCTGATGCTGGCCGTTGGACAGACCGATACGGTAGGTGTGTTGTCCGTGATGCTAAGCGATTGCCGCTATCCGTCCGATAACCCCGCAGGCGAGGGGTATGCCCGGCTGGTGATCCATTTTCGCGATTCGGTGACGCCGGTATTTTCGGGCTGGATGCTTGCATCGTCACCTGCACTGAATGCTTTGGACCACCCGCGTTATGATGTCTGGGTGTTGCGCTGTATGACGTCCATGGCCGAAGGCACCACCCCCGAGAATGACGCGGACTGATCCAGCGCCGCTGCCAGAAGGCTGTGATACTGCGCACGGGGGATTTCAACGGCCCCCAGACTGGCCAGATGCGGCGTCAGAAATTGCGTATCAAACAGGCTGAATCCGTCGCGGCGCAGGCCGTCCACCAGATAGGCCAAGGCCACTTTGGATGCATCGCGCACGCGACTGAACATGCTTTCGCCAAAAAATGCGCCGCCGATGCAGATCCCGTAGACACCGCCCACTAGCCTGTCGTCCTGCCAGACCTCGACGGCATGGGCGTGGCCTTGGTGGTGTAGTGCCAGATACAGGTCGTGGATAGTGGGGTTGATCCAGGTTTCGGACCGGTCGGCGCAACCCGCCACTACGCCGGCAAAATCCGTGTCATAGCTGACACGCAAATGCCCCCGCCGCAGGGTCCGCCCAAGGCTGCGGCTGATGTGAAACCGGTCCAGCGGGAAAATGCCGCGCTGGCGCGGATCGACCCAGAAAATATCAGGGTCATCACGGCTTTCGGACATCGGAAAGACGCCTTGGCGATAGGCAAGCAGTAACACGTCTGGTGTCAGTCCGGTCACGGCGGTGCTTTCCTTTGGTGGCAGGTGGTGTTTTGATGCTCCGGTAGGTTGTTTACGAGGCTACGTGCAATGAAAAGGGTGCGTGATGGGTTTTTTCGACTTTGTGGATAGTTTGCCAGCCTATGAGGACCGCCCTGTCGCCGTGCCGCGGCTGAACCGGCGGCATGATGTCATCATTGGCGCGCATGCGGCGGATATCGCTGGCGCGCGGGTGCTGGATCTAGGGGCGCATGACGGGCGCTGGTCCTATGCGTTTGCCGGTGCGGGCGCGCGGGCGGTCGTGGGGATCGAAGGCCGTGCCGATGTCGCGGCCCGCCTTGATCATTGGCCTGATCCGGCCCTGCGGACAAAGGTGAACCTGCGGGTGGATGATGTCTTTGACGGGATTGAAAAGGCGATTGCAGCGGGAGAGAGGTACGATGTGGTCGCCGTGCTCGGATTGTTTTACCACATCATGGACCATCTGCGCCTGCTGCGCCTGATCCGCGCGCTTGGGCCGCGTCTGGTGATCGTGGACAGTGAATTCGCGCTGCGGCCAAATCCGGTGATCCTGCTGAAAAGCGAATGGACCGACCGACCGTTGAATGCGCCGCCGCAGATCGCGGGCCAGCCCAAGGCGGTTGTCGGCATCCCCAGCTTTGCCGCGATGGAGATGATGGCCGAGGCGATGGATTTCAGTCTGCAATGGTGGGATTGGGACAATCTGCCGGTCAATCAGCGTGCCGGTGTGTCCGATTATTACCGCCCGCAAGGGCAGGGTAAAAGGCGCGCGACCTGTGCCTTGCGGCCGCGCGCCTGATGATCATTTCGCCAGATTTTCTTCCAGCCAATGTTCGAGCCAGTGGATCGTGTAATTGCCGGATTGCACATCCGGTTCGGCCAAAAGCGCGTGAAACAGCGGGATCGTGGTATCGACGCCATCAACGATCAATTCGCCCAATGCGCGGGCCAGACGCGCCAATGCCTCTGGCCGGTCGCGGCCATGCACGATCAGCTTGCCGATCAGGCTGTCGTAATAGGGCGGGATCCGGTAACCGTCATAAAGGGCGCTGTCCATCCGCACGCCCAGACCGCCGGGTGCGTGATATTGCGTGATCGTACCGGGGCAGGGTGCGAAATTGGGTAGTTTTTCCGCGTTGATCCGCACCTCGATCGCGTGGCCATTGATCTTGAGGTCGTCCTGCGTAAACGACATCGGCAGCCCGGAGGCCACGCGCAACTGTTCGCGCACCAGATCGACGCCAAAAATCGCCTCGGTCACGGGGTGTTCGACCTGCAGGCGGGTGTTCATTTCGATGAAGTAGAATTCATCATTCTCGAACAGGAACTCGATCGTGCCAGCGCCGATGTAATTGATCGCGGCGACGGCATCGGCACAGACCTTGCCGATGCGCGCGCGCAATTCGGGGGTGATGACGGGACCGGGGGCTTCTTCAAAGACCTTTTGGTGGCGGCGTTGCAGCGAGCAATCGCGTTCGCCCAGATGGACGGCATTGCCTTTCCCATCGCCAAAGACCTGTATTTCAATGTGGCGCGGCGTGGTCAGGTATTTTTCAATATAGACTTCGTCATTGCCGAACGCGGCTTTTGCTTCGGACCGGGCGGAATGGAACGCCTGTTCCATATCAGCCGCGGTCAGCGCGACCTTCATGCCGCGACCGCCGCCGCCGGCGGTGGCTTTGATAATAACGGGATAGCCGACTTCAAGGCCGATGCGTTGCGCATCTTTCAGGGTCGGCACACCGCCGTCAGAGCCGGGCACGCAAGGCACGCCAAGCGCCTTCATCGTGTCCTTGGCGCTGATCTTGTCGCCCATAATGCGGATATGTTCGGCGGTGGGGCCGATGAATGTCAGGTCGTGATCTTCGACTGCCTGCACAAAGGCCGCGTTTTCCGACAGGAAACCATAGCCCGGGTGGATCGCCTGCGCGCCGGTGATTTCACAGGCGGAAATGATCGCCGGAAACGACAGATAGCTTTGCGCCGATGACGGGGGGCCGATGCAGATTGCCTCGTCTGCCATGCGCACATGCATGGCGTCGCTGTCGGCGGTGGAATGGACCGCGACGGATTTGACACCCATCTCGCGGCAGGCGCGCACGACACGCAGGGCAATTTCGCCCCGGTTCGCAATCAGGATTTTATCAAACATGCTGTGGCCTATTCGATAATCACAAGTGGCGCACCAAATTCGACCGGCCCGCCGTCTTCGACCAGAATGCGTTTGATCGTGCCGGCACGCGGCGCAGGAATGTGGTTCATGGTCTTCATCGCTTCGATGATCAGGATCGTGTCGCCTTCGCGCACCGACTGGCCGACAGTTACAAACGCGGCGGCACCCGGTTCAGGTGACATATAGACCGTGCCGACCATGGGCGAGGTCACAGCACCCGGCAGGCTGGCCGGATCGGTGTCTGCGCTGGCGGCGGCGGCAGGGCTGGTCGCTGTGCTGGCAGGTGCCTGTGCGGTGGGGGCAGCTGCGACGGTTTGCATCATCATCTGTGTCTGGCGGCTGACGCGCACATTCAGGCTGTCGTTTTCGCCGTAGTCACGTTTGACCTGCAATTCTGTCAGATCGTTTTGGCGTAGCAGTTCTGCCAATGCCTGAATAAAGCTGACATCGCTTTCGTGAGAGGTTTTGTTGCTCATTTGATCCTCGGCCCATTGCCCACTATTTGTTGCCCGCGCGAAACGGGTTTTTCACATCATACGCGCTTATAGTGTAAGCGGGCCAAGGTGGGAAGCGGCAGTGGCGCAAAATGCGCAACCTAGCGTCATGCTTTCATGAATTGTCCTTTTCTATCGGGGTGTTTGACACTGCGGCAGCGGTTGTTTCAGGTTTGTCAGCTGGCAGCATCGGCACGCCGTACGGCCGCAGAACCCGATCAGCTGGCTGAATTTCCGCGGGCGTTTCGGCAAAGCCGGCAGATTGCAGGCGTGCGGCCACGGCCTGCGCGACAAAGGGGCGTTCGGGTGGCAGCGGTGCTGGCTGTTGGGCTGGTGTCACGGGGGTAATGGCCGGATCAGGGGTGCGGCGTGCATCGGGTGCCGCTGGCACGAGCGGCATCACAGCTGGGGTCAGATGTAGCGGATGATCCATTGCCAATCTCCATCAAACGGAAGGTCGTCCCGTCATATTGCACAGCCACGCTTTCCAAAGTGTTAACACCGCCCGGAAAACTGATCGGCATTTGATGCAAGCCTTTGTCAAATTCATGACGACTGCCTTGTCAATCTTGTCAAAACCGCTGCGGACAGCCAGTGTTGCCGTATCAACTTTGTGGAGGATGCGATGACCACCACCCGCCTGACCGGCACACGGATTCGCGAAAAGCGGCTTGATTTGGGCCTGCGCCAAGCTGCCGTGGCCGAACTTGTGGGCATTTCGCCGTCTTACCTGAACCTGATCGAACATAACCGCCGCCGGATCGGGGGTAAGTTGCTGTCCGATCTTGCCCGCGCCTTGGGGGTTGATAAGGCGTTTCTGGCAGATGGCGCTGATCGTGACCTGCTGGATCAGTTGCGCGCCGCAGCCAGCCTGATCGGTGACAAAGCCGAAATCGCGCGTGCAGAAGACCTTGCCACCCGTTTTCCGGGATGGGCAGGGCTGATTACCTTGCAGGCCCGGCGTCTGGCGGTGATGGATGAAAGAGTGCGTGCGCTGACCGACCGCATGGCCCATGACCCGTTTCTGGCCACCGCCCTGCATGATGTCATTTCCGCCGTGACGGCTATCCGGTCCACGGCGGCCATTTTGGTCAGTCAGGAACAAATCGACGCGGACTGGCAGCGCCGCTTTCATGAAAACATCCATGCTGACAGCCTGCGCCTTGGCAAAAGCAGCGAAGCGCTGGTCGCCTATCTGGATGCCCCCGACGATGCCAGCCAATCGCCCGAAACCCCGATGGGGCAGGTCGATGCTTTTCTAGCGCAGAACAACTATCACTTGCCCGCGCTGGAGGATCAGACCGCAACGCCGGCAAAGATCGTCGCGCAATCAGGGCTGACAGGCGCGGCGGCTGCGCTTTTGGCGGGGATATGCCAGCAATATGCCGATGATGCGCGCAAGTTGCCGATGGATTCGTTCGCCGATGCCAGCACGCAATGCGATTACGATCCTGCCAGACTTGCTGCGCATTTCGGTGTTGATTTCGCGACAATCCTGCGGCGTTTGCCTTGCCTGCCGCAGGGGCAGGGGCATCCGCCGATGGGGTTGGCGGTCTGTGATGCCTCGGGTGCCTTGCTTTATTTCAAACCTGCGCCGGGGTTTGCGATGCCGTTGACAGGCGGGGCCTGCCCGCTTTGGCCGTTGTTTGGCGCGTTAAGCCGCCCCAGCCAGCCTTTGCGGGTCGAGGCGGCCTTGCCCGGCCATGCCGCGCGGCATCTGCTGTGTTATGCGATTGCCGTGCCTGCGGCTGTGCATCATTTTGACGTGCCACCTGTCTTGCGCAGCTATATGCTGGTGCTGCCTGATATGACAGAAGGCAGCAGCGCGCCGGTGCCTGTGGGCGTGTCCTGCCGCATCTGCCCGCGCCCCGATTGCACCAGCCGCCGCGAACCCGCAATTGTCGGTCTGGCAACTGCGCTTTGACAGCCCGCCACGAAAGCGTGATAGTCCACCACAAGGGGAGCCCGCGCGCTGAGCGCGGTGCAAAGACATGGGGAGGCGATGAGATGGGCAAGCGTGTCCTTCTGATCGAGGATGAGCCGAACATCATCGAGGCGATCGGCTTTATTTTGTCACGCGACGGCTGGACGATACACACACATCAGGATGGTCAGACGGCAATGGCCAAGGTCTTGGCGCTGCCACCCGACATGATTATTCTGGATGTGATGCTGCCCGGGCGCAGCGGCTTTGATATCTTGCGTGAACTGCGCAGCAATGATGTGACAAAGGATATTCCCGTCATGATGCTGACAGCGCGTGGTCAGGAAAAAGACCGTGAACTGGCCCTGCGGCTGGGTGCCACGCATTTCATGACCAAACCTTTTTCCAATTCCGAGGTGCGCGATTATGTGCGCGTGATGATAGGCCCATGAAACCGGCTGGCAAAACCCCTGTGTTTCTGGAACGCGCCAATTACCGGCAGCGCCGGTTGGGTGATGCCGCACGGTTTTTGCCGCTTTTGGGGACGGTTTTATGGCTTATTCCGCTGCTTTGGACACGTGACGGACCAGAGGCGCCGTCAAATGCGGGAACGATCACCTATATCTTCGTGATCTGGGTGGTCCTGATCGGACTTGCGGCCCTGTTGTCGCGCGTTTTGCGCGATACCGACCCCGCTGCTGATACCGCGCGGCGTTAATGGTTTCGTTCAATATCCTGATTGTCGTCTCGCTCAGCTATGTGGCGGCGCTGTTCTGGGTGGCGTTTCTTGCGGAACGGCGGGCGGCGGCGGGCAAGGCCAACTGGCTGCGTTCGCCTGTGATCTATACGCTGTCGCTGAGCATCTACTGCACGGCCTGGACGTTTTACGGCGCTGTCGGCTATGCCGCGCGGTCGGGGCTGGAATTTGTGACGATCTATCTTGGGCCGACGCTGGTCATGGTGGGCTGGTGGTGGGTGCTGCGCCGCTTGGTGCGGATCGGGCGGGCACAACGGATCACGTCTATCGCGGACCTGATATCAT
>Ga0207421_10008341_pt1 | contig 10781 bp, 5 predicted proteins | sample SodLakKL_010_SED_4_FD_187542 | JGI IMG/M metagenome (GOLD analysis project Ga0207421, IMG submission 187542) | Alkaline sediment microbial communities from Lake Tanatar, Kulunda Steppe, Russia - 8KL_010_SED (SPAdes) (version 2) | ecosystem: Environmental > Aquatic > Non-marine Saline and...
CCTTCGTCGACTCGACGCTCCAGACCTCCCAGTCCTCGGAAAGCTCGGCGAACTCCATACGCCTGTGTTGGTATCGCGGGCGCATAAACGCTCGAGACTGCGCTTTTACCAACACGCAACGAAGCTGGTCCGCCACCGTGCAACGAAGCTGGTATATAAACACCTCTAGAGTGGCTAGTGAGATATATTACGGACAGTCTGCGCTCAGTCACGTACTTAAAGGGGTGAGAACTCCTCGTCTGAGGGGGTAGAATTACCTTTCGATAGAGAAGCTTATATAGGTGAACACATACTATGATAAAAGCATGTGGAATCAGCAGTCCGCGTGCGAGCCAGTCGGCGTTCTGGTGTCGGCGCCCGTTCCGTCGGGGCCGGCGCGTCGCTGGATCGACCGTATCCCCGCTGCAGCCACGGAGGCAGACCAATGAGTCAGGAACGAACGCTCGAATCGCTGAGCCAGGAGTACAGAGAGACGATTCCGGGTGACCTGCGCAAGCCGCGCTCGTTCGCGTGGTACCTCGAGGAGCTCTACGAGGAGCCACGGATCGCGCGCAGCGCACACCAGCGCGTCGCCGACATGTTCGACTTTTACGGCTCGGCCTACGACGAGGATAGAGGCGTCGTCGAGTACCACCTCGCCTCGGAGGACCCGATCGCCGGTGGCGAGAACACCTTCTACGGGCGCGTCATTCACGAGGCGATCCACGAGTTCGTCAACAAGGTGAAATCGGGCGCGCGAGGGCTCGGCCCCGAGCGGCGCATCCTCCTGCTTCTTGGCCCCGTCGGCTCGGGCAAGTCGGACTTCGACTCGCAGGTCCGGCGCTACTACGAGGACTACACGAGCCGGGACGAAGGGCGGATGTACACGTTCCGGTGGACGAACCTCTGTGACGTCATCCGCGACCAGGATCCCGCCGACGACGTCGTCCAGTCGCCGATGAACCAGGATCCGATCGTCCTCCTCCCCGAGCGCCAGCGCGAGGGCGTCATCGCCGAGATCAACGAGCGCCTCGACGCGCCGTATACGATCCGCAACGAGCAGGCGCTCGACCCGGCCAGCGAGTTCTACATGGACCGCCTGCTCGCACACTACGACGACGACCTCCAGGCAGTGCTCGAGAACCACGTCGAGGTCGTCCGGCTGGTCGCCGACGAGAACAAGCGCCAGACGATCGAGACGTTCGAGCCCAAAGACAAGAAAAACCAGGACGAGACCGAGCTCACCGGCGACGTCAACTACTCGAAGATCGCGATCTACGGCGAGTCGGACCCGCGCGCGTTCGACTACTCGGGGGCGTTCTGTAACGCGAACCGTGGCATCTTCTCTGGCGAGGAGCTCTTGAAGCTCCAGCGGGAGTTCCTCTATGACTTCCTGCACGCGACACAGGAGCAGACGATCAAGCCGAAGAACAACCCCCGGATCGACATCGACCAGGTGATCGTCGGGCGCACCAACATGCCCGAGTACCGGGACAAGAAAGGCGACGAGAAGATGGAGGCGTTCAACGACCGAACCAAGCGCATCGACTTCCCGTACGTGCTGTCGTACGAGGACGAAGCCGAGATCTACCGGAAGATGCTCCGTAACGCCGACCTGCCCGACATCGGCGTCGAGCCACATACCCTAGAGATGGCGGGGCTGTTCGGCGTGCTGACCCGGATCACCGAGCCCGACGAGGGGACCGTCGATCTCGTCCAGAAGGCGAAAGCGTACAACGGCGAGACCGACGAGGCTGACGACGTCGACGTGAAGAAGCTCCGCGAGGAGGGCGCAGAGAAGGTCGACATCGGCGAGGGGATGGACGGCGTCTCCCCGCGGTTCATCGGCGACGAGATCGCCGAGGCGATCATGGACTCGATGCACCGCTCGCGGACGTTCCTCTCGCCGCTGACGACGTTCAACCACCTCGAAGGCAACCTCGAGAACCACGGCTCGATCTCCGAGGATCTGTTCGAGACGTACTACCGGTACCTCGAGCTGGTGCGCGAGGAGTACAGAGAGCGCGCGATCGAGGACGTCAGACACGCGCTGGCGTACGACGTCGACGAGATACGTCGCCAGGGCGAGAAGTACATGGACCACGTGATGGCCTACATCGACGACGACACCGTCGAGGACGAGCTCACCGGTCGGGAGCAGGAGCCCGACGAGCAGTTCCTCCGTTCGATCGAGGAGGAGCTCGACCTGCCCGAGGACCGCAAAGACGACTTCCGACAGGAGGTCGCAAACTGGGTCTCCCGGCGTGCCCGCGAGGGGGCGTCGTTCGACCCGCAGGACAACGACCGCCTCCGGCGCGCGCTCGAGCGCAAGCTCTGGGAGGACAAAAAGCACAACATCAACTTCTCGGCGCTGGTGTCGAGCAGCGACATGGACGAGGACGAGCGCAACCAGTGGATCGAGGCGCTCGTCGACCAGGGCTACTCCGACGAGGGTGCCAAGGAGGTGCTCGAGTTCGCGGGCGCCGAGGTCGCAAAGAGCGAGATGGAGGACTGACAGTGGCCGGCGAGGAGTACATCCAGGCGGCAGACCGCACGCTGGATGCGACCTACGAGGAGCCGATGGGCCTCAGCGAGTACGTCGAGACCGTCCTCGCTGCGCCCCACCTCGCGGCACACGCCCCGAAGTACCTGCTCGATGCGATCGAGGACGCCGGCACGCGAACGGTGATCGAGGAGGGAGCGGAGAAAGAGCGCTACCGCTTTTTCGACGATCCGTGGAACGACGGCGAGCACGCCATCCTCGGCAACACCGAGGTGCTGAACCGGTTCGTCGACGACCTTCGCTCGATCGCGGCCGGCCGGGGCAAAGAGGAGAAGATACTCTGGCTCGACGGCCCCACCGCGACCGGCAAATCGGAGCTGAAGCGGTGTCTGGTCAACGGCCTCCGGGAGTTCTCGAAGACCGAACGCGGCCGGCGGTACACGATGGAGTGGAACGTCGCGGGCATCGGCGCCAGCCCGGGGCTGACCTACAGCGACCAGCCCGCCCCCGACGAGGACGACTGGTACGAGAGCCCCGTCCAGTCTCATCCACTGACGGTGTTTCCAGCCGAAGTCCGTGCCGACTTGCTGACCGAGGTGAACGAACGCCTCGACGACCACATCCCGGTGCGCGTCGAGGCGGCGCTCGACCCGTTCTGCCGGGAGGCCTACGAGTACCTCGAAGAGCAGTACCGCCGGCAGGGCGTCGAGGAGCTGTTCACGGCGGTGACCGACGACCAGCACCTCCGGATCAAGAACTTCGTCGTCGACATCGGCAGGGGGATCGGCATCCTTCACTCCGAAGACGACGGCAGCCCGAAAGAGCGCCTCGTCGGCTCGTGGATGCACGGCATGCTCCGCGAGCTCGACTCGCGGGGTCGGAAAAACCCACAGGCGTTCTCCTACGACGGCGTGCTCTCACAGGGCAACGGTCTGCTCACTGTCGTCGAGGACGCCTCCCAGCACGCCGACCTGCTCCAGAAGCTGCTGAACGTCCCCGACGAGGGCCGCGTCAAGCTGGACAAGGGGATCGGGATGGATATCGACACCCAGCTGATCATCATCTCGAACCCCGATCTGGAGAGCCAGCTCAACCAGCACGCAGAGCGCGAGGGTCGCGACCCGCTGAAGGCGCTCAAGCGTCGGCTGGATCGCCACCGCTTTACCTATCTGACGAACCTCTCGCTCGAGGCCGAGCTGCTGCGGCGTGAGCTCACCGACGAGACAAGCGTCTGGGATGCCAACACGTGGGACCAGCTCGAGGAGTGGATCCGCGCGCCGCTTTCCATCCAGGTGAAAGGGGCCGACGCCGTCGTCAGAGAGCGCGAACTCGCGCCACACACGATCGAGGCCGCCGCGCTGTATGCGGTCGTCTCGCGTCTCGACACGACCGACCTCCCCGAGGGGATCGGTATCGTCGACAAGGCGCTGCTGTTCGATCGGGGCTACGTCCGTGACGGCGACGACCGGATCGACGTCGACGACGTCAGCTTCGGCGAACGCGCCACCGACGGCGAGGGAGGCATCCCGGTTACCTACACCCGCGACGTGATCGCCGACCTGTTACACGAGCGTACCGATCGGTTCCACGAGACGTTGCCGGTCGAGGAGGTGTTGCTGCCCCGTGACGTGCTCGATGCGATGGCAGGGCGGCTCACCGACGCGCCGGTGTTCTCGACGACAGAGGCCGCCGAGTTCGAAGAGCGCATCGCGCCGGTCAAGGCGTACGTCTTCTCGAAACAGGAAGAGGACGTCCTCGACGCGATGATGCGCGAGAAGAGCGTCGACGAGGCAACCGTCGAGGAGTACGTCGAGCACGTCTACGCGTGGTCGGAGGGCACGACGATCGAGAACGAACGCGGTGAGCGCGTCGAGCCCGACGCGCTGAAGATGAAGATCTTCGAGATCGAACATCTCGGTCGCTTCGACGAGGGAGACTACGAGGGCAACAGGCCGCGCCCGGCGGTCGAGGCGTTCCGCACCGAGCGGATCATCACAGCGCTGAACCGCCACGCCTGGCGCCACCGCGACGACGAGTTCCGGGTCTCGGACGTCAACCCCAAGGAGATTCCGGTGATCAGGGCGGTGCTCGGTAGCCACGACTGGGACGATATCCGCCGGACGTACGAGGATTTCGACCCTCGGCAGTGGGACAACCCGCCGGGCGGCACCGAGACGGAGCGACTCAAAAACGAGACGCTCACCAACATGCAAGAGCTGTTCGACTACAGCGAGGCGTCGGCAGAGCTCACCAGCCGCCACGTGATGAGCCAGGTGAGCTACCGCTGGGAGGCGCACTGATGGGGCTGTACGACGACCTCGAGCGCTACCGGGAAGTCGGCGAGCAGCGCCGCGAGGACCTCGCGGAGTTCATCCAGTACGGCGACCTGGGAAAGAGCCGTCGCGACGAGATCCGGATTCCGATCAAGATTATCGACCTCCCGGAGTTCGCCTACGACCGCCGCGAGATGGGTGGCGTCGGACAGGGCGACGGCGGCACGCCCCAGCCGGGCGACCCGGTCGGCCAGCCACAGGAGGGCGACGAGGACGGCGACCCCGGCGAGGAGGGGGCCGACCACGAGTACTACGAGATGGATCCGGAGGAGTTCGCCGCCGAGCTCGACGAGGCGCTCGGGCTCGACCTCGAGCCAAAAGGGAAAAAAGTGATCGAGGAGGTCGAGGGCGACTTCACGGATATCACGCGCACCGGGCCGACGGGGACGCTGGATTTCGAGCGGCTGTTCAAAGAGGGACTCAAGCGAAAGCTGGCGATGGACTTCGACCGCGACTACGTCCGCGAGGCGCTCAGGATCGACGGCTGGGGCCCCCAGCGGGTGTTCGAGTGGGCGCGCACGGAGGAGAACCTGCCCGTCTCGCGGGCGTGGATCGAGGACGCCTACGGAGAGATTCCCGAAGACGAGCGCACGACGTGGGAGAGCCTCGAGGAGATGGAGGCGAACGTCGAGCGCGTCGACACCCCCCGACGAATCAGACGTGAGGGGATCAGAGAGCTGCCGTTCCGCCGGGAGGACGAGCGCTACCGCTACCCCGAGATCAGAGAAGAGCGTGAGAAGAACGTGGTGGTGGTGAACATCCGTGACGTCTCGGGGAGCATGCGTCAGAAAAAACGCGAGCTCGTCGAGCGGACGTTCACGCCGCTCGATTGGTATCTCCAGGGCAAATACGACAACGCGGAGTTCGTCTACATCGCCCACGACGCCGAAGCCTGGGAGGTCGACCGCGAGGAGTTCTTCGGCATCCGATCAGGCGGCGGCACCCGCATCTCGAGCGCCTACGAGCTGGCCGCCGAGCGCCTCGAGGAGGCCTATCCCTGGGCGGAGTGGAACCGCTACGTCTTCGCCGCGGGCGACTCGGAGAACTCCTCGAACGACACGTCGAAGAACGTGATTCCGCTGATGGAGGCGATCGACGCGAACCTCCACGCCTACGTCGAGACACAGCCGTCGGGCAACGCGATCAACGCGACGCACGCCGAGGAGGTCGAGCGCCACTTCGCGGGCGAGGACAACGTCGCCGTCGCGTACGTCTCCACGCCCGCGGACGTCACGGACGCGATCTACGAGATTCTCAGCACGGAGGGGGACGATGCCGATGCGAGCTGAACGCACCCCATGCAGGAACAACAGCCAGAGAGGAGACCGATGAACACTCCCGACGAGATCAGGATGCAACGCGAGTCGGAGCTGCTCGAAGAGCCAGTGCGCGAGGCAGGCGCGCTCGCCCGGAAGCTCGGGCTCGAGCCCTACGACGTGAACTACTGGATCGTCGACTACGACGAGATGAACGAACTGATCGCCTACGGCGGCTTCCAGAACCGCTACCCGCACTGGCGCTGGGGGATGGCCTACGACCGCCAGCAGAAACAGAGCCAGTTCCTCGGCGGCAAGGCGTTCGAGATCGTCAACAACGACAACCCGGCCCACGCCTTCTTGCAGGTGTCGAACAGCCTCGCCGATCAGAAGGCGGTGATCACCCACGTCGAAGCACACGGAGACTTCTTCGCGAACAACGAGTGGTTCGGGATGTTCGGGCGTGACCCCGACGCGGCCGCGATGCTCTCCCGGCACGCCCAGCGCATCGCCGAGTACATGCACGACACCGAGATCGAACGCGCCGAGGTCGAGCGCTGGATCGACCACGTGCTCTGTCTCGAGGACAACGTCGACCAGCACCGGTCGTACCGCCCCATCTCGACCGACGAGCCCGGAGCCGAGCCGGAGATCGACTTCGGCGACGTCCGGGACGAGCTCGATCGCCTCGAGCTCTCAGAGGAGGTCCGGAGACAGGTGTTCGACGAGGAGTGGCTCGACGCCCAGCAGGACGACGACGACCGCGCCAGCTTCCCCGACGAACCGGAGAAGGATCTCCTCGGCTTCCTCCGCAGGTACGGCAAACAGTACGACGACGACGCGGGCAGGGCGATAGAGATGACAGAGTGGCAGAAGGACGTCCTCGAGATCCTCCGGACCGAATCCTACTACTTCGCCCCACAGAAGATGACGAAGATCATGAACGAGGGGTGGGCTTCGTACTGGGAATCGGTCATGATGGCGGGAGAGAACTTTGCCGAGGCGGACGAGTTCATCACCTACGCGGATCACATGTCGAAGGTGCTGGGCGCGGGCGGGCTCAACCCCTACAGCTTCGGGCTACAGCTCTGGACGTACGTCGAGAACACAGCGAACAGGCGCCACGTCGTCGAACGCCTGCTCTGTGTCGAGGGGATCACGTGGCGGAACTTCCACGACACCGTCGATTTCCGTGCGGTGCTCGAGCTTCTCGAGCCCGACGAGCTGGTCGATTCGGTCGATCCGGACTCGCTCGATGCCGTGCCGGCAGACGATCCCCGGATCGACGAGACTGCGCTCGAGGCCGCCAGAGACGGCGAGGTCGACCTCGCGCGCTACCCCTGGAAGCTGTTCACCTACGAGGGGCTCGCAGAGCGTCATTACTCGCTGGTGAAGCCCGAACACCGAGGCTCGCTCCGACGAATCTCGCTGACCGAGCTCGAGCGGATCTCGCGGTATATGTTCGACACCGACCGGTACGCGAGCGTCGAGGAGGCGCTCGCCGACGTCGACTACACCGCGGGCTGGGAACGCATGTTCGAGATCCGCGAGAGCCACAACGACGTCACGTTCGTCGACGAGTTCCTCACCCAGGAGTTCGTCGACGAGCACGACTACTTCACCTACGAGTACATGCACTCCTCGGGAGATTACCGTGCAACGTCGACCGACTACGAGGACGTCAAGAAGAAGCTGATGTTGCAGCTGACGAACTTCGGCAAGCCGACGGTCGTGGTGGCTGACGGCAACTACCGCAACCGCAACGAGCTGTTGCTCGAACACCAGTACAACGGCGTCGCGCTGGACGTCGAGCAGGCGAAACAGACGCTCGAGCGCGTGTTCGAGCTCTGGGGGCGTCCCGTCGCGTTGCGCACGATCCTCACCGTCTACGACGACCACGACCTCGAGGTTGCCCGCCGCCGCGACCGCGAGCCAGAGCCCGAAGAGACCGGCTTCGAGCTCCGCTTTGACGGCACCGAGTTCGACGAGGTCGAGCTCGACTGGAGCGAGGTCGAACATCTCGCCGCGACCGACGTCGACTACGACACGAAACCGGAGGAGTGGCTCGCGTGATGGAGACGGTTTCGGTGTCGACCGACGACCGTCTCACCGTCTGTGACGTCACAGACCGGGTACGGGCGGCCGTGGCCCCCGACGCCGACGGTGCGGTGACGGTTTCGGTGGCGCATACGACCGCGGCGATCACGGTCAACGAGGCTGAACCGCGGCTCCTGTCGGACTTCGAGAGTGCGCTCTCTGCGCTCGTTCCCGACACCGGCTGGGAACACGACCGGATCGACGACAACGCTGACGCCCACGTTCGGGCTGCGCTGGTCGGGCCAAGCGAGACGGTGCCAGTCGTCGACGGCGAGCTCCAGCTGGGCACCTGGCAGGCCATCCTCCTCGTCGAGTGTGATGGCCCCCGCGAGCGTACTGTTACTGTCACCACCCACTGATGGTGGCTGATGTAACTCATAATCGCTCCCGAACCGCACACGCCGTACTTCGGATCCAGAAACTCGGCGCTTGTACGTAGCGAACAAACCTAACACACATCATAAGGCTGGTTGATTCGGAGTCAACAGGGCAGGGCCGCTCTTGCGGTCCGTCTCGACTCTGATACGCTGGTACTTCGTCGAGCGTCGTCATCACCACTCGTCTCAGACAGCGTCGGTCGGGGGGACATGCGCACCCTCGTTCACTCGTCGAGCCACCGCTGGTGACGCTCGCAGACCTCGGCTGGAGCAGTCGAAAAGAAGACCGCAGCGCGCTCACGACACCGCTCGACCGTCGCCGATTCGTCCGCTTCGACCGACACGAGCTGCTCTAGGGCCGCAGCCGCATCGTGGTATGCTCCGATCTCCTCGAACGTGTCGAACGCCGCAGCGAACCACTCCTGTGCCTGGTCCACATCGTCGGTTCCGACGGCGATCTGCCCGAGTACCAGTTGACAGTCGCCGTGACTGTGTGTATCAGACAGTCTGTCCGCCTCTTCGAGAGCCGTCATCGCCGCACGTCGTGCCTCCTCGAAGGATGCCGCGGCACAGGCGATACGCGCCCGTGTGAGCGTGAGGGCCGTCACGAGCGTGGTCTCTTCGCCAGTGACGAGATCGAACGCACGCTCGAGGTGCTCGTTCGCGGCCTCGGCGTCGCCGTTGGCCAGTGCAACGCGCGCGAGGCCATCCAGTGCGAGCGCTCGCTGGTTCATCTCGCCAGCCTGTGTTGCGGCGTCGAGTCCGGTCTCGAACTGTGACTGCGCCCGTTCCAGGTCACCGGTTTGGAGGGCGACAGTACCGAGGTTGTTGTGTGTCGTCCCAACCTCTGCGTTCCCGTCGAACGTCTCTTTCTGACTGAGGCTCTGCTCCAGCAGCTCCGTCGCCCGATCGAACCGGCCTTGGCGGATGGCGATCTCTCCGAGGTTGCTCACGGTTCGAGCCACGCCCCGGGTATCACCCAGTGTGTCCTTTCGCTCGATGCTCTCTTCGAAGAGCGTCTCGGCCCGATCGTACTCGCCCGTTCGCTTTGCGAGGAGACCGAGATTGTTCAGCGCACGTGCTTCGTCGTGGCTGTCGCCGAGTTCGCGACTGCCAGCGCGCCACCGCTCGAGCAGCTCGGTCGCCCGGTCGTACTCGCCCTGGCGCATGCGGTTCAGCCCGAGCGCACCGAGAACTTTGAGCTCGGTGTGGCTGTCTCCGACCTCCCGAAGCAAGGCGAGACTCCGATCGAACTGCTCTGCTGCGCGCCCGTACTGGCTCTGTCGCTCGGCGAGGATGCCGAGATTGTAGCGCGTCTTTGCCTCGCCGTGTCTGTCCCCAAGCAACTGCCGTAACTCGAGCACTTCCTCGTATCTGGACCGTGCCTCGTCGTTGTCTCCTTCGACCCAGGGAACGGTCCCGTAGCCGTTGAGGATCTCCGCCTCTGCTCGCCTGTCACCACAGGCACGAACCAGCTCGAGGCTCTGCTCGTAGCGCTCTCTGGCCAGGCTCATCTCGCCGCGTTTACAGGCAAGGTCACCAAGCCTCGCGAGTATCCGTGCGAACAGCAGTGGCTGTCTCTCCGGTGAGATGCTCTCACGGGCCGCCTCGAACTGTGATTTGGCCTCGCTGTACTGGTTGTACTTCGAGAACACCTCGCCGAGTTGGAACTGTGTCCGAGCGCGAAGGACCGCCGCCTCCTCGTCGGCGAGCTGAGCTGTTTCGAGTGCGTCGAGGCACGCCTGACAGGAGGTCTGTGCCTGTTCGTACTCGCCACGTTCAGTGTGGATTCGTGCTCTCCCGAGCAACTGCTCGACGACGAGAGCGGGCTCGTCGCCGACGCGCTCGAACGCTCGTGTTGCGCGATCGTAGTGTCCGGCCGAGAGAAAGACGTCTCCGAGCCAGACCGGTTCGTTCGCGAGTACACTCTCGGAGCACGCGGTCGGCAGTCGCATCGGCGGCTCCTCGCCGTCGCCGAACAACAGCGCGAGCTTCGACTGCGTTCTCGCCACGATAAAGAGCTGTTCGACCATCGTATCGGCCCACACCTGCGGCTCGTCGAGAGGGACGCGCTCGCCGAGGTGGCTCGCGATCTCTTCGCGCTGTCTGTGATCGTCGGCCAGGCCGAGCCAGGCGGAGAGGACCTCTCTGAACTGTCGCGCCGCTGTGTCTGGCCCTTGCTTCTCCGCAACGTGGGCGAGGAAGGCAGCTGACCAGTCCTCGTGGACAGTCCGGA
>Ga0207421_10008342_pt1 | contig 10781 bp, 5 predicted proteins | sample SodLakKL_010_SED_4_FD_187542 | JGI IMG/M metagenome (GOLD analysis project Ga0207421, IMG submission 187542) | Alkaline sediment microbial communities from Lake Tanatar, Kulunda Steppe, Russia - 8KL_010_SED (SPAdes) (version 2) | ecosystem: Environmental > Aquatic > Non-marine Saline and...
GTGGAACGAGCCGTGCGCAACCTCGACGCCCGCCGCTGGCTGGGCCTGACCGCGACGCCGCAGCGCCCCGATGGGCTCAAGGACGTCATGGTGATGCAGTGCGGACCCATCCGCCACCGCCTCACCCAGCGCGCCAGTGACCTCGACCGTCGCCTGCAGGTCCACCGCACCGAGCTCGCCGTCGACGAGTCGACCGATGGCATGACCCGTGGCGAGGTGCTGGCCCTGGTCAACGCGACGCTCGTCGAGGATGCGCGACGCAACGACCAGATCTGCCGGGACGTGGCCGCCGCCGTCGGCGCGGGGCGCAACTGCCTCGTGCTGGCCAGCCGGACCGACCACGTCGATGCGCTCGCGGGGCGGCTGTCCGGTCTCGGGCTGGACCCGCTCGTGCTCTACGGAGGCCTCAAGCCTGCGGAGCGTCGCGCCGTCCACGAACGGCTCGAGGCCGACCGTCAGCTCCTGCTCGTGGCCACCGACCGCTACATCGGCGAGGGCTTCGACTGCCCGAGGCTCGACACGCTGTTCCTCGCCTTCCCGATCTCGGCCCGACAGCGGATCATCCAGTACGTCGGGCGGATCCTCCGCGACGAGCCCGGCAAGGACATCGTCGAGGTCCACGACTACCTCGATGCCGACGTGCCCATGCTCGCCGCGATGCACCGGCGCCGACTGCCCGGCTACAAGGACCTGGGCTTCACGCCGGGATCGTCCTCGCCGGCGTCGCCTCTGGGCGCAGGCGAGGTCGCGGCCGCGTCCGCGCGCGCGAGCTCCGGGGCCGACCGTGAGCCGACCACGGCGGAGGTCAGGGCGTGGGCCCGAGCGGCCGGGCATGCCGTCGCCGACCGCGGCCGCCTGCCGGGTGAGCTGTGGCAGGCCTACCGCGACGCTCACCGCTGAGGTCTCCAGGGTCGCGTCGCGATCAGGTCGCCGGAGGCCGTCGGGCCGCAGGTTCCAGCAGGAACCACAGCGGGTTTCATGCAGCCTCGTCGACAGGCCGGTGCCCTCCTTCGTCGCAGCGACCGTGACGAGCGACATGCTCCATGGCCGGCGCGACACCACGACTGCGGGCGGAGGGGCTCGGCGTTCGACCAAGCGCTGAACGACGGGTGAGTCGCAGGCTCCTCCTCGAGCCCGAGGCCTTGAGCGCTCCACGAAGCCGCTCGCGGGCACTGAGTTGGCATGCCCGCACGGTCGTGTTGGCGACCGAAGCGTTCGTCGACGACCGCGGACTGTCGCCGCAGCGACCGACCTTCACCGTCGGTCGATCGACCCGGGAGCCGGCCTGTTCCCGTGGTCCGAAGCGGCCCGCATCCTTTGGGTGGACGCACCGTCGCGGTGACGTTGCGGTGGCTGAACAGCCGTTGGACGGTGTGGAGGTCGAGGCCGGCGAGCTCAGCCGCTGTCGGGCGCGGGTGGCGCGGCCTCGCGGACCGGCAGCCGTCCCTCGGCGACGTGCTCGTCGATGTGGCGCATGATCATCGCCGCGGCGGCGGCCCGTGAGACGTCCTTCGTCGGCCCGAAGGTGCGGTCGGCGGCGCCTTGGACGACCCCGCGGGCGGCGAGGTCGTTGATCTCGGCGGCGCCGGCTGAGCCCGGCGGCACGTCGAGGAAGTAGCGCTTGTCCGCGCCGGGGGACCCACCGCCGGCGGTGAGCCGCTGCACGCGGGTGAGCATGACCGCGAGCTCCCGCCGCGTCACGGTGCGGTACGGCGAGAACGTCGAGCCGTCGCCGGTGCCGGTCGTGACCCCGAGCGCCTCGAGGGTGGCCACGGCGTCGCGGCGCTCCGCGCTGAGGCCGTCGAGGTCGATGAACGGCTCGCGGCTCGGCCACGGCAGCACGAGCCCAGAGTGCGCGGCGTCGTAGTGCAGGAGCCGGGTGAGCAGCACCGCGGCGTCGACGCGGCGCACCGGCTCGCGGGGACGGTAGGCCGTCGCCGACGTGCCCTCGGCGAAGCGGTAGCGCACGAGGCAGGCGATCGCCTCGCGGGTCGGCGCGGGTAGGTCGCCGAGGTCGGCGAAGGGTGTCTCGGCGGCGTCGCCGGGCGGGCAGGCCGCGGCGGTGCCGCGGTCGAAGACGTCGTCGAGCGGCGGTGGCGGGGGTGCCGGTGGCGTCGGCGCGACCACCCTGCCGCGCCCGTCGATGAGCCCGAAGCAGTAGCCGCGGGCATGCGCGGTGTCGATGATCCGTGGCAGCGCCCTGACGGTGTTCGGGGTCGTCGAGCCGCCGTCGTGCAGCAGGATGATCGCGCCGGGGGCGAGTCGGGCGGTGACGTGGCGGGCGATCGTCGACGAGGAGTAGCCGCGCCAGTCCTGCGGGTCGATGGTCCAGAGCACGTGGGCGTAGCCGGCGTCGCGCAGCACCCGGCGCACCCGGCTGCTCGTCGCGCCGTAGGGCGGGCGCACCGCCCTGACCGCCGGCGCGCCGGCGTCGCGGATCGCCCGGTGGGTGGCCCCGACCGTCGAGCGGATCCGGGAGTCCGACAGCGACGTCAGCCGCTCATGGCGGTAGGTGTGGTTGGCCACGGCGTGCCCCTCGCGGTGCTGTCGCCGCACGAGGCTTGGACTGCTGCGCACGCGCTGGCCGACGACGAAGAACGTCGCGGGCACGTCCCTACGGCGGAGCGCGTCGAGCACCGACGGGGTGTGGCGGCTCGGGCCGTCGTCGAACGTCAGGGCGATGTGGCCTCGCGGGCAGGAGGACGCCGCGCTGGCCTCGCGTGGTCCGGCAGGTGGCACGAGGGAGAGGCCGAGGGCCAGGGCGAGGGCAACGACGAGTGTCCGACCGCCGGCCCGCGGAGCCCTGCGCATCGCGCACCTGCTCTCGCTCCGAGGCTCCGTCGCCCGTCGCGCCGCCGTGCGGTGCCCGGTGCCTCGCCGAGCTCAGCATGCGCTTGCCGGCAGGCGGCGACAAGGTGTCCTTTGCCGGCGCTTGAGGGGCGCCCCGCGCACGGCCCGGCTACGGTGCCGGCACGGCCTCCTCGTCGGCCTCGTCGCTCTCGTCGCCGCCCTCAGCGTCGGCCTCGTCGCCGTCGGCCTCGTCGCGCTCCTCGACCGGGACGGGCTCGGCGGCGGGCAGCCGGCCCGCCTCGACGTGCTCGTCGAGGTGACGGGCGAGCAGCAGCGCGAGCTCGTCGCGGCGGACCGCCTCGGACCAGCCGAAGGTGCGGTTGGCGTTGCCCTGGACGATCCCGCGGTCGGCGAGGGCGTTGATCTCGGCCGCGCCGGCGAGCTCGGGCGGGACGTCGAGGAAGAAGCGCCCGCCCTCTCCGGCGGCGTCGGGGCCGACGGTGGCGTCCTGCAGGCGCGAGAGCATCACCGCCATGTCGCGGCGGGTCACCCTCGCAAACGGCGAGAACGTCGTGCCGTCGCCGGTGCCGTTGGTCACCCCGAGCGCCGAGAGGGTCCGCACCGCGTCGCGGCGCTCGGCGCTCAAGTCGACGACGTCGGTGAACTCCTCGCCCTCAGGCCAGGGCAGCACGAGCCCTGAGTGCATGGCGTCGTAGGTGAGGAGCCGGGAGAGCAGGACCGCGGCGTCGACGCGGTGCACCGGCTCGCGTGGCTGGAAGGCCGTGGCCGACGTTCCGCGCGCGAGGCCGAAGCCGACGAGGCAGTCGATGCCCTCGCGCGTGGGCTCCGCGAGGTCGTCGAGGTCGGTGAATCCCGCCGGGACGGGCTCAGGGCAGGCCGCCTCGGTGCCGCGCGCGGCGACGTCGTCGAGCTCGGGCGGCGGCGGCTCAGGCGGGGTCGGGGCCACGACCCGGCCGCGGTCGTCGAGGACGCCGAAGCAGTATCCGCGCGAGTGCGCGGTGTCGATGATCCGCGGCAGGGCGCCGATGGTGTTGCGCGCATGCCCGCCGTAGTCGTGCAGGAGGATGACCGCGCCGGGGGCGAGCCGGCTCGTGACGTGGCGGACGATGGTCGAGGAGGCGTGCCCGCGCCAGTCCTGGGGGTCGACGCTCCAGAGGACGTGGGCGTAGCCGGCGTCGCGTAGCACGCCCCGTACCCTGCTGTTCGTCGCGCCGTAGGGCGGGCGGACGGCGCTGATCGGCTCGACCCCAGCGTCGCGGATCGCCGCGTCGGTCGCGCGCACCGACTCGCGGATCTGGGCGTTCGACAGCCGCGTGAACTCGCGGTGACGCTCGCTGTGGTTGGCCACGACATGGCCCTCGCGCGCCTGTCGCGTGACGATCCCCGGGGCGCTGCGGGTGCGGTGGCCGAGGACGAAGAACGTCGCGGCGGCGTCGTGGCGCTCGAGGACGTCGAGCACCGCGGGGGTGTGCGGTCCCGGCCCGTCATCGAAGGTAAGCGCGACGTGGCCCGAGGGGCACGTCGACGCCGCCGCTGCTGGCGCCGGGGCTGCAGCGACGAGTGCGAGGCCGGCCGCCAGCGCGGCCGCGAGCGCGAGCCATCGCGAATGCCGACCCCTGCCGACGACCTCCATGCCGTCCCCCCGCGGCTCTCGTGGACCGTGCCTGACGCCGGGCACCGCACCGGCCGCCCGTCCGTGACATCGCGCGTAGCGTAGCGAATCGGTCACGGCATGGAACCCCCCCGGGTCAACGCCCACGTCGGTGCGCACCTTCTCCGCTTGAAGTCCGCCGCCAGCATGGTGTCCCTTTTGCATTTTTCGCAATGTCACACCCTTATGTCATGCTTCGCGACGTCGACGCCCCTCGACAGGCTCAGCGCCACGCCGGCCCCTGTGTGAACTCGGGACGGGTCGACGGGTCCTCGGCGCGTCGATCGGCCGCACCGCCGACAGGGTGCGGCGGCAGCCCAGTGAGCGGACGGAGCATCCATGGCAGATCCCACGAGCAATCCGCGACGTGCTATTCACCGGGGGCGCCTCATCGGCACCGGCATCGCCGTCCTCACGATGCTGAGCCTGGGTGCGGTGTCGGTGCCCGCCGGCGCCGGAGGTGCGGACCCCAGCGCCCCGCATGCCGAGGCGGTGGACCGCGAGGCCCGCACCGCGCTCGTGGTCGGCCACCTCGAGGAGGCCTCCTCCCCGCGGTTGGAGGCCGCTGGCGGCGAGGAGGTCGCCGAGCAACGGGTTGCGCCGCTCGCCGCGAGCCTCGACGGCACGCTCAACCCGCAGTCAGACGATCTCTGTGCTGAACGGCTCTGGGACCAGCCACGGGGCACGAGCAGCTGGATCGACGTCGGGGTCTTCGGCGCGACCTACTACTGCGACGGCCTCGTGGTGCTCGGGATCCTGACCTACGACGAGTGGTACGCCAGCGAACTCGACGCCGTCGTCTGGTGGATCGACACCACCGGCAGCGAGCGCGACGGCTGCGACGGTGACAACGCCGCGGTGATCGTCAGCGGGGGCTCGGCGCTCGACGCCGGGGTCATCGCCCTGCCGAGTTGCGACCCCGACTCGTGGGCCGTGACCGGTGACGGGGTCGCCTCGCGCGGCGGGGAGCTGGACTTCCTCGGTGTGGCCTTCGAGCACGCCGCGCTCGGCAGCCCCTCGTCGATCCGCTTCTTCGGCACCGCGAGCAACATGATCACTACCGAGATCGAGCGCTTCCCGACCTCTGGGCGGGTGGCGTTCAGCGGCCTCGAGCCCGAGCCGGAGCCCGAGCCCGAGCCGGAGCCCGAGCCGGAGCCGTTGCCTGAGCCGGAGCCGTTGCCTGAGCCGAGCACGGCGCTGGCGTGTCCGGCTGGCGAGGTGCCGCCGGCGGGGTTCGTCGACACGGCGGGCTCGGCGCATCGCGGGGACATCGACTGCCTGGCGTGGTGGGGCGTCACCCGCGGGGTGACCGCGGAGGAGTACGCGCCCGGCCAGTCGATCACACGGGGGCAGATGACGGCGATGATGGACCGGCTGCTGCGGGCCACGGGTGACCATCCCGGGCCGCCGGCGCCCGCGCCGTTCGATGACGTCGAGGGGCATGCCTTCGCCGAGGAGATCGCGGTGATGGCCGAGTTGGGCGTGGTTCGCGGGGTGTCGTCCGACGAGTTCGCGCCGGACCGGGTGGTGACGCGGGCGCAGATGGCGTCGATGGTCGCGCGGCTCACCGCTGCCGGCTACGAGGTCAAGCTGCCGGCGGGGGAGGTGCCGTTCGGCGACATCGGGTCGGGTAGCGCCCACTACACCGATGTGGGGCGACTGGTCGCGGCGGGGATCACCACGGGGACCGGCGCGGGGGAGTACAGCCCGTGGGCGGCGGTCAGCCGCGGGCAGATGGCGTCGTTCCTCATGCGCACCGCGCACGTGGTCATCGACCGCGGCGCCGCCGACCTGCCCGAGCACGAGCCCTCACCGGAGCCCGAGCCGTCGGTCTCGCTGTCGGTCGAGCCGTCCTGCGCCGAGATCGGCGACGACTTCGTCGTCGCCGCTACCGGCCTCGAGCCGGGCGCCGACTACGACCTCGTCATCGACCCCGTGCCCTCGGAGATGCTCGAGGCGGGCGCGGTCATGACCGCCGACGCCAGCGGTGCCTTCGAGATGGCGGGAAGCCTGCCCGAGGCTCTCGACATCGACCTCGGCGACTACGCCTGGCAGGTCCGCGAGCACCGCGACTCTGCGTGGCTCGCCAGCGTCGACTTCGCCATCGCGGAGTCGTGCCCCTGACCCGGATGGCGCCGGCCGCAGTACGAGGCCTCACACGGTACGCCGGCCGGTGAGCGCACCGTCGCCCGGCGATGGCCGCTCGTGGCGTGCCAGCGCCGGACGACCGGCGGAAGCGAGCCCCACGACAGCGCCGCAGCGAGGTGAGGCGCGTGGCGCTAGGCCCGCCCTTACGGACGCACGATCGGGTCGAAGGTCTCCCCGAGCCCCTGCGGCTGCACGTCGAAGCCGACGCCGGTGAAGCCCGTGTCGAACCGGTAGGTCATCTGCGCGCTGAGCTCGAAGGACGCGGGATCACCGAGGCAGGACGGCGCGAAGGACACGACGTACCAGCCGTCCTCGAACGCCGCGTCGGTGTCGGCGTCGGTGCAGCGGATCTCGTCAAGGTCGTCCTCGACGAACTCCACGACGTCGGCCTCGATCCAGTAGTCCTCGTCGGGATGGACGCGCCGCGGCTCGTAGACGACGGTCCACTCCGGGTCGGGGTGGACGGGCGCACCCGTCGTGGAGAGCTCGTAGCGCAGCCCAGGCGGTGCCTGCACGCCCCAGTCCTCGGTCCAGTTCTCATCGCTCAACGGGTCGGTCGGCTCGGCGACCCGCGTGCGCAACTCGATCTCGTCGGCGCCGTAGGAGGCGCAGACCTCGACGATGTCGGCCTGGGGCACGTCGTTGGGCGCGCCTTCGGTCGAGCCGTCCTGGGTCGTGCCTGCCGGGGCGTCGACGCAGGCTGCGCTCGTCCCCGTCGGCGTGTCGCCGAGCGTCACCGGGCCGAGGTAGCCGTCGGGACCTGGCCAGCGGTCGAAGGCGTAGTCCTGCACGTCGGTGCCGAAGCGGTAGACCATGAACGTGCTGAGCTGGAGCGTCTCGGGCGCCCCGGCCGCCTCGAGGCAGCTCGGGTCGTCGACGCGCACGTCGTACCAGCCGTCGTTGAACTCCGCGCTGGCCTCGTCGAGGCACACGCGGGTGTCGGGTTCGGTGGTGACGTCGAAGATCTGCGCCTCGAGCTCGGTCTCGCCCTCGAAGGTGATCTGGCGGAACTGCACGGAGTGGGTGGGGTCGGCGAAGGGCTCGCCGCTCGTGGTGAGGGTGTGGAGCACCCCGGTGACGGGCGTGTCGGGAGCGCCGTCGGGAATGATCGCCCAGGACGGGTCGGTCAGCGGGTCGGTGGGATCGTCGACCTTCGTGCGCAGGAGCAGCTCGTCGGCGTCGTAGGTCACGCAGATGTCGCTCACGTCCGCGCGTGGCTCGGCGATGGGGTTGTTCGCGCCATCTCGGGTCGTGCCGAGCTCGGGTTCGTCGAAGCACACCTCGGTCCCGGCTGGGGGGCCGTCTCCTGTGGCAGCGGCGATGCGCCCCGCCGTCACGTTCTCGTCGACGTGGCGCATGATGAACAGCGCCATCTGGGATCGCAGCACGGGCGCGAACGGGCCGTAGCTGCCGTCGACGCCGCCCTGGACGATGCCCTGGGCGGCGAGGGCGTTGATGTCCTCCGAGCGGGCCAGGTCGTCGGGCACGTCACTGAAGAACGACTCGGAGGTGTCGTAGCTGCCTTCCTCGAGAAGGTCCTGGACGCGGACGAGGAAGGAGGCCATGTCGCGGCGGGTCACCGACTCAAAGGGCGAGAACGTTGAGCCGTCCCCGGTGCCACCGGTGACTCCGAGGGTGCCGAGCAGGTTGACCGCGTTGCGTCGCTCCGTGCTGAGGCCCGCGACGTCGGTGAAGCCCTGCGCCTCCGGGGTTGGCAAGGTGAGACCGTCGCTCGTCGCGGCTGCATGGTCGAGCAGCCGGGCGAGGAAGACGGCCATGTCGACGCGCTGGACGCGGGCGGACGGACCATAGGTCGTCGGCGTGGTACCAGCGGTGATCTCGTAGAAGGCCAGGCAAGCGATCGCTTCCTGGGTGGAGGGCGCGAGCCCGGTGGTGTCAGCGAAGCCGGGGTCGAAGCCCTCGGCGCCAACGCACGCCGCGTCGATCCCGCGCGCGGCGTGCGGGCTGAAGGTGGCGTCGCCGGAACCGGCATCGGCGGCGGGCAAGCCCGTGCCGAGCAGGAGCGCGGCCACTGTGGCAAGGGCGAGCAGCGCGGTCAGTCCGCGTCGCCGGAGGTGTCGTCCCGTGCGGGCTTGGGAGGTGCTCATGGGGTGCTCCTTCATCGCGATCGTCGCGGTGCGGTGCGGGGGCGGACGGGACGAGCCGCTTCTGCGGCTTCGTCGGTCAACGAGGCCGGGGCCGGACGCCCGACGTCGGGCCCGTCTCGGCAGCGGCGCGGCGCTGCCCGACGCCGACGCCCGGAGGCCCCCTCGGTGGGCGCTCCATCGCCGGACGCCACCTCCCCCTCGAGGTCGACGCCGACGAGCCCCCTACGGTGAGCGTCCGACTCAACGAAACCACACGATCCTCGGCTCAGCAAGCCCTCCTCGGTCCGCGAGGCCGCCGGTCGTCGTGTCGTGCCGGGCCGGTCGACCCTTGCCGGCCCAGGCCCATGACCGAGAGTGATATCTACGCAAGGTCACAGGTGCTTCACGAAGGGTCGGTGCACTGGAGAGCGGTCGGGGAAGGGGTCTGGCATGCGGCACGGGGCGCAGCACCGGCGGCGGCAGGGCACGGTGGGGCTCGTCGGGATCCTCGCAGCGGCGGTGCTGCTGCTCGCGGTGACCACTGCGGAGGCCGAGGACGGGGAGTCCGACCTCCTGCGCGGCACGGTCACCGACACGCTGAGCGGCGAGCCGCTCGACGGGGTGCCGGTGATGATCTTCGGTGCTCCCGGGCCCTCGGGTCCCTCGCCGGTCGGCGAGACGCGCACCGACGGCGACGGGGTCTACGAGTTCCCCGACGTGGGCTCGCCCTACGCCATCGGCGTGCACGACGAGCCCGGCTACGAGATGGAGTTCCGCCTCCTCGACCTCGCCGGCGCCGGGCCGCACGTCGCCGACCTCGACATCTACCCCTCGACCGGCGAGCCCCGGGTGCTCGGTCGCCTCGTCGACGCGCGCACCGGTGAGCTCGTGGCCAGCGCGCGCAAGGACGTCTTCCTCCACTTCGCCGAGCCCGCGGACCCGCTGCGGGCCTTCACCCCCTGGAGCGTCGGCTACCCCGGCCAGCTCGACCGGCGCCCGGAGCGCGACGACCTCACGTTCGCGTTCTACCGCCTCGAGGCCGGTGACGAGGTTCACGTCGAGGCCCACGCCAGCGGCTACGCCGCCGGTGCCGAGTCCGAGGTCGTGGCCTACGACGGTGAGACGCCGCTTGAGATCACCATCGGGATGACACCGCACTTCACCGACGTCGAGGCCGTCGCCGACGACGGCTCGCACGCCGCGGCGATCGGCTGGCTCGCCGACGCCGGGATCGTCGGCGGGCACGCCGACGGCTCCTACCGGCCCTGGGAGGACGTCTCGCGGGGGGAGATGGCGACGTTCCTGCACCGCAGCCTGCCCGACCTGCCCGACGCCGACCTTGCCTTCCCCGACGTCGACCCCGGCTCGGCGCACGCCCCGGCGATCGCCGCGATCGCCGAGGCCGGCGTCACGACGGGCTTCGCCGACGGCACGTTCCGCCCGTATGCGCCGGTGACCCGCGGGCAGATGGCGATGTTCCTCATGCGCGGGCTCGACCTCGAGGCTGCCGTGCCCGAGTTCGCCGACGTCACCGTCGAGCACCCCTACGCCGAGGGCATCGGCGCGGTGGCTGAGGCCGGCATCACGACCGGCTACGCCGACGGGACGTTCCGCCCCAGCGCGTCGATCTCGCGCGCCGAGATGGCCTCGATGCTGCGCCGCGCGCTCGAGCCGTAGGGGCGGGAAGGGGCCGCCGCGAGGCCCGCTCGAGCCTCGCGGCCGGCCACCCGTCGGGCCCCGCGCCGGCGGTCACCGCGCGGACGGCCTCAGTTTGGCGACGTTTAGCCGTCACCATCCCGGACATCTATGGGTCTCAGCGGAGCGTCAATTCCGCCTGTCGACTCCTGAGGGGGAGATCCTCGATGACCCATTCCGTCCATGTCCACCCTGCGCGCCGGCGCGTGCTCGCGGTGCTCGCTGCGGCGCTGCTCACCCTCGCGCTGCTGCCGCCCAGCCCCGCCGCTGCCGATGCTCCCGAGGCGCGCGGCATCGACGAGGCCTGCGGCGCCGCCGACCTCGAGGCCATCGAGTTCGACGACATCGGTGGCTTCGCCGAGCCGACGCAGGACGCGATCGCCTGCCTC
>Ga0207421_10008344_pt1 | contig 10780 bp, 7 predicted proteins | sample SodLakKL_010_SED_4_FD_187542 | JGI IMG/M metagenome (GOLD analysis project Ga0207421, IMG submission 187542) | Alkaline sediment microbial communities from Lake Tanatar, Kulunda Steppe, Russia - 8KL_010_SED (SPAdes) (version 2) | ecosystem: Environmental > Aquatic > Non-marine Saline and...
CGGCGGGCTGTCTCCAGTTACAGGAGGGCGAAGCCGACGACGGAAGCAATGGCGATACCGACGACGACCCACCAGCAGGGACCGAGCCACCGGAAAGGGTCCAGAGTCTTACCCTCACGGAGGCGTTCACACTGGAGGATCGGCTCCGGGCCACGTTCAGCCATGACGAATCATTCTGGGGATTCGTGGACCATCGACTGCAGGCCGTCGGGGGCGACGGTACACTCGAGTGGGAGAGCGACTCGGTCGGTGACGACGTCCAACTCATCCCGTCGACGGTGTTGACTGGTAGTGAAGTCGGTGGGTCATGTGTCGCGTTCAGCCCCGATCGGGTCTTTGCGGGCGGAGTCGAGGGTGGGGCGGACACTGGACGCGACGAGCGGGCCACCCTCTACGCCTTCAACCGCGAAACGGGCACACTCGAGTGGGAAGACGCCGTCGAGGGCGCGTCAGAGTACGTCAAGCCAGTTTCGGTCGCGACCATCGCCGACGCCGTCGTGACGGCGGTCGACGTCGGGAGCGGCAGCGCGGCCGGTCGCCGCCGCGCGCGTCCGTGGCGCGGCGAGCTCCCAGGAGGCGACCAGGCGGTCGGTGGGCAAGCCCGCGTTGCGCTGATCGTCCATGGGGCCGTAGACGTCCAGTTCGTAGGCGGCAGCACGTGCCCCGAGGACCACCAGGTTCAGCACGGCATTGCGTCGCACCAGGGGATCGAAGGTCCACCGGACCTCCTCGATCCCACGGTTCAGACACCACAACCGTTGGTACCACTTGAGCGCCCGACCGATGCCGGTGCCGACCTCGTCGGCATGGACCCCGGTGACGTGGGAGTGGATGAACACCTGCCCGTCGCGATGGTCACGTCCGACCAGCGCGGCGGTGGTGCCGACGACGCGGCCCTCGCGGGTGGCGAGCGTGACCTGACCGCCGGCGTGGGAGATCGCGATCAGCGCCTCCGCGCTCAACACCGATCCGTGCGAGCGCCGCCACACCTGGTCGAGCAGGCGTGTGGCCTCGTCGGCGCCCCGGTGGTCGTGGATGTCGTGGAGCACCACGGATGCCCGGGCTGCTGCCGCGTCCGCGGTCGCCGTCGCCTCGTCCATCACGTCGGCGGACACCACGCCGGCGGCCTCCGTCGCGGGATGGATCTCGTGTGTTCGGGGCACGGCGGCCTCCTGATCGCAGCAGCGCGCAGCCGCCACGCTATCGCTGTCGGGCGCATCGATGTGCCGGGTTCGCCCGGCGGCCCTACGGTCACGCCCCGACCTGCACCTCATCTGCCCCCGATCCTGCCGAGGACCCTCCGTGCCTTCCTGGCTCGACCGTGCTGCCGCGCTCGATCTTCCCACCCGCCCGTTCATCGACGGACGGTCCGTGGCGCCCCACACCGAGGCCACGTTCGATTCGGTGGGACCACGCGACGGGCAGGTGGTGGCGAGCTTTCCCGCCTGCGGCAGCGACGACGTCGACCGCGCCGTGCGGGCGGCGCGGGTGGCGTTCGACGACGGGAGGTGGCGCGATCTCGCCCCGTCGAGGCGCAAGGCCGTGCTGCTGAGGTTCGCCGAGCTCGTCGAGGAGCACCGGGACGAACTCGCCCTGCTCGAGACGCTCGACACCGGCAAGCCGATCGGCGACACCACCTCGGTGGATGCCCCGAGCGCCGCCACGACGTTGCGGTGGTATGCCGAAGCCGTCGACAAGCTCTACGGCGAGGTGGCCCCGACCGGGCCCGACGCGCTGGCGACCATCACCCGTGAGCCGGTCGGCGTGGTCGCCGCGATCGTGCCGTGGAACTACCCGCTGATCATCACCGCATGGAAGCTCGGTCCGGCGCTGATCGCCGGCAACAGCGTGATCGTCAAGCCCGCCGAACAGTCACCGATGGCCACGTTGCGTCTCGCGACCCTGGCGGCGGAGGCCGGCCTGCCGGACGGCGTCCTGAACGTGTTGCCGGGCGAAGGCGCCACCGGAGCGTTGTTGGCCGGGCACGCCGACGTCGACAAGCTCACCTTCACCGGCTCCACCGCGACCGGACGCAAGGTGTTGGAGGCATCCGCGGCCTCCAACCTCAAGAGCGTGTCGTTGGAGCTCGGCGGCAAGAGCCCGCAGGTCGTGTTCGCCGACGTGCCGGACCTCGACGCCGCTGCGGAATCGATCGCCTGGGGGATCTTCTACAACCAGGGCCAGACCTGCCACGCCGGCTCGCGACTGGTCGTCGACGAGCGGGTCGCCGACGAGCTGGTCGCCAGGGTCTCGGCGATCGGAGCCGGCCTCGTCCCCGGCGATCCGCTGGAGGCGGGCACCCGGCTCGGTGCGATGGTCAGCCGTGAACAGCTCGATCGTGTGGTCGGCTACCTCGAACTGGCGCAGGACGAGGGTGCCACGCGGCCGCTCGGCGGGCGCGGGCAGGCCGCCGCCCCCGTCGCGGGCGGCTGCTACCTGGCACCGACGGTGCTCGACCACGTCCCCGAGGGGGCACGCATCGCACGCGAGGAGATCTTCGGCCCGGTGTTGACCGTGCACCGGTTCGACGGTTCGGAGGCCGAGGCCGTGCGCATCGCCAACGCCACGGAGTACGGCCTCGCCGGCGCGGTCTGGTCGGCCGATCACGGACGGGCCGAACGCGTCGCACGCGGGATCCGCGCGGGCGCGGTCTACATCAACAGCTTCGACGTCGGCGACCTCACCGTGCCCCACGGCGGCTACGGATCGTCGGGATTCGGTGGCCGGGACAAGTCGCTGCACGCGGTCGAGCAGTACACGGAACTCAAGACCACCTGGCGGCAGCTGTGATCGGCGCGTCCGGGCCCGGGGCGGTCGCTCCGGTACGCATCGTCGAGCTGCGGGTCGACCATCTCGAACTGCCGCTCGATCCGCCCTTCCACGCCAACTGGGATCCGGAACCGCGGACCCGGTTCCCCGCCACGGTGGTGCGGGTGGTCACCGACACCGGCATCGTCGGGGTCGGCGGTGGGGACACGTTGCGGGGGGTCGAGCCGCACGCCCACCGGCTGCTCGGTACCGACCCGATGGCGATCGAGCGTCAGGTGCGGATGCTCGAGAGCATCGATCTCCACGGACCACGTCCGTGGCCGATCGAGGCCGCCATGTGGGACGTGATCGGGAAGGTCACCGGTCAGCCCGTCGCCACCCTGCTCGGGGGCATGACCGATCGGCTGGCGGCCTACGCCTCGACCGGGGCGTCCAAGAGCGCCGCGGACCACGGCGACGTCGCCAGGCACGTGCGTGACCGCGGGTTCCGGGCCATCAAGTTGCGGGTCGATGCCCACGACCGGCCCACGGCGATCGCGGAGGTCACGGCGGTCCGTGCGGCGATCGGCGGCGACCTCGAGATCATGGTCGATCTCAACCAGGCCTGGCGGATGCCGGGCGACGTGACCGGTTCGATCGACCTCGCGGAAGCCCGGCGGTTCGCGGACGCCCTGGCGGAGCTCGAGGTCTACTGGCTGGAGGAGCCGTTGGTCGACGCGGACCTGGCCGGGCTCGCGGCGTTGCGTGCCGGCTCGAGCGTCCGGATCGCCGGCGGCGAGTTGTGGCGGACCGTCGCCGACGCCGATCGGGCACTGGATGCGGACGCCTACGACGTGCACCAACCCGACGTGGTGCTGGCCGGGGGCCTGTGGCGGGGACGCGGGCTGGCAGAGCGGATCCTGCGCCGCGGCCGCCGGTACTCACCCCACACCTGGACCGACGGCTTGGGGCTGCTGGCCAACCTCCATGTCGCGGCGGCGGTCGGTGGGGGACCGTTCCTCGAGTTCCCCTACGACCCGCACGGGTGGACCACCGATCGGCGCGACTTCCCCCTCGTCGCCCCGGTGGAGATCGATGCCCGAGGCGATCTGGTGGTCCCGCGGTCGCCGGGGCTCGGCATCGGGTTGGACGAGGACGTGCTCGCCCGGACCCGGGTCGGGGGCTGGCGGGTACGCCTCGACGGCGGGGCGGTCCGACACCAGGAGCTCGCCCGATGAAGACGACCGCCGCGGTCCTGCACGCCGCCGGAGACCCGTTGGAGCTGACCGGGGTGGAACTCGCCGATCCCGGCCCCGACCAGGTGCTGGTGCGGGTCCGGGCGACCGGGGTGTGTGCCTCGGACCTGCACATCGTCGAGGGCCGACTGCCGAAGCCGCTCCCGATCGTCCCCGGTCACGAGGCAGCCGGCGAGGTGGTCGGAACCGGACCCGGCGTCGACGATCTGCGTGTCGGCGCCCACGTCGTGCTGTCGATCCTGCCTCGGTGTCTGGCCTGCCCGGCCTGCCGCTCGGGTCGGACCGCGCACTGTGCGTGGGGTGGCGGGCTGGCGGCCACCGGCACGCTGGATGGCGCCTCGACGGCGTGGAGGCTTCCGGACGGGACCCCGTTGCACCACTTCAACGGGGTCTCGTCGTTCAGCGAGTACGTGGTCGTGCCGCGCAGTGGCGCGATCGAGGTCGATCCCGTCCTGCCCTTCAGCGCTGCGGCGCTGCTCGGCTGCGCGGTCATGACCGGCGTCGGCGCGGTACGCAACGCGGCCCGTGTGGCGGTGGGCCAGACCGTCACGGTCCTCGGGTGCGGCGGGGTCGGGCTCAACGTCGTGCAGGGCGCACGGATGGCGGGTGCGGCGCGCATCATCGCCGTGGACGTCGACGGGGCCAAGCTCGATCTCGCGCGGTCGGTCGGCGCCACCGACACCGTGGATGCCCGCGACCGCGACGTGCCTGCCGAGGTGATGCGGTTGGTGCCCGGAGGTGTCGATCATGTGTTCGACGCGATCGGCCGCCCCGCGGCGTTGCAGGACGCCTACGCGATGCTCGCCCCCGGCGGCACGGCCGTCGCGGTGGGGTTGTACGCGCTCGACGACACGATCACCCTGCCGGCGTTCCCGCTGATCGGTGAACGACGCCTGGTGGGCACCTACATGGGGGGCGCCGACCCCCATGTGGACGTCCCGTTGCTGGCGGCCGACGTGCTGAGCGGCGCGCTGCGGTTGGACGAGCTGATCACCGAACGGCCCTTCGCCGAGGTCAACGAGGCGATCGACGACCTGCGCCACGGCCGTAGCCTGGCCCGGCAGGTCCTGACCTTCGAGGAGTGACGATGACCACCGATACCCCCCTCGCCCCGCTCGTCCCGCGCGAGATCCTGTTCGGCAACCCGGAACGGATCGCGCCCTGCATCTCGCCCGATGGACGTCGCCTGGCGTGGATCGCGCCCGACGAGGGGGTGCTCAACGTGTGGATCGGCGGGACCGACCTCTCGGAGGCTCGCGTGGTCACCGCCGACCGGGACCGCGGGATCCGCACCGTGGCCTGGGCCCACGACGGCCGCCACCTGCTCTACATCCAGGACGAGGGCGGTGACGAGAACTGGCGGCTGCACGCGGTCGACCTGGAGTCCGGGACCGATCGCGACCTCACCCCGTTCGACGACGTCCAGGCGCGGGTGGCCGCCCTCGACAAGGCCTTTCCCGACGACGTGCTCGTGGAGCTCAACCGCGAGAACCCGGAACTCCACGACGTCTACCGGCTGCATCTGCCGACCGGTGAGCTCGAGAAGATCTTCGCCAACCCCGGGTTCGTGATGTCGGTGGTCGACGCGTCGTTCCAGGTCCGGGCCGGTGTGGTGCCCACGGCCGAGGGCGGCATGACCATCATGGTGCGGGACACCCCGGACGCCGACTGGCGCACACGCGTCGACGTACCTCCCGAGGACGCGTTGGCGACCGGGCCGATCGCCTTCACCGAGGACGGCACGGCGCTGTGGTTGCTGTCGTCGATCGGGGCGAACGCCGGTCGGCTGCTGCGGCACGACCTGGTCACCGACACGGCCACGGAGGTCGCCGCCGATCCGCGCTACGACGTCACCGACGTCCGGCTCGACCCCGACACCCGGGAGGTGCAATGGGTCAGTTTCCTGCGCGAGCGGCTCCACCACGAGGCGATCGACGACGCCGTCGCCGGCGACCTCACGTTCCTCGCTGCGGCCGAGCACGGCGACCTGCAGGTGCTCGACGAGGACCACGCCGACCGCAACTGGGTGGTGGCCTACATCCGCGACGACGGCCCGACGCGCTACCACCTCTACGACCGGGACCGGTGCGAGCTCGCGTTCCTGTTCGAGGACCGGCCGGCGCTGGCACCCTACGACCTCGCGCCGATGGAGCCGGTGCGCTTCACGGCCCGCGACGGGCTCGAGTTGCACGGCTACCTCAGTCACCCGCCGGGGGTCGAGCCCCAGCGGCTGCCGATGGTGCTGCTCGTCCACGGTGGTCCCTGGCACCGCGACGCGTGGGGCTACCACCCGGAGGTGCAGTGGCTGACCAACCGGGGGTACCTCGTGCTGCAGGTCGACTTCCGCGGCTCGACCGGGTACGGCAAGGCCCACCTCAACGCCGGCGACAAGCAGTGGGGCGGCGCCATGCACGACGACCTCGTCGATGCGGTGCGATGGGTCGTGGAGCGGGGGGACGCCGATCCCGACCGGGTCGCGATCTACGGCGGGTCCTACGGGGGGTACGCCGCGCTGGTGGGGGCGACGTTCACCCCGGAGTTGTTCGCCTGCGGGGTCGACCTCGTCGGACCGTCCAACCTCAAGACCCTGATCGAGTCGGTGCCGCCCTACTGGCAGCCGATGATCGCGCAGTTCCACAACCGCGTCGGCAACCCGGAGACCGAGGAGGACCTGCTCTGGGAGCGATCGCCGTTGTCCCGGGTCGACGAGGTGTCGATCCCGCTGCTGATCGCCCAGGGCGCCAACGATCCACGCGTCAAGCAGGCCGAGTCCGAGCAGTTCGTGGCGGCGCTCCGCGAACGGGGCATCGACCACGAGTACCTGCTGTTCGAGGACGAGGGCCACGGGTTCGCCAAGCCCGAGAACCGGATGCGGTTCTACGCCGCGATGGAGTCGTTCCTGGCCACCCACCTCGGTGGTCGCGAGGAACGCTGAGCGGCCGCGGTCGGGGTCGTGCCCCCCTGCTCGGACAGCGGTCGGGCGCCGGGACGGGTGCACCAACGGAGGTGGCGGCCGTGGCGCGTCGGCGGGTTGTTTCGACGTATCGGAGCCAAGCGATACGACGAGACGAGGAGTCCCCCATGCGAGCGGTGGTCTACAAGGGCGAGTACGAGGTGGCGATCGAGGACGTCGAGGATGCGCGCATCGAGGATCCGACGGACGTGGTGATCCGCGTGACGTCCACCGCGATCTGCGGCTCGGATCTGCACATGTACGAGGGCCGTACCGGCGCGGAACCGGGCATCGTCTTCGGTCACGAGAACATGGGTGTGGTCGAGCAGGTCGGCGACGGCGTCGCGACCCTGAAGCAGGGCGACCGCGTGGTCCTGCCCTTCAACGTCGCCTGCGGCTTCTGCCGCAACTGCGAAGCGAACAAGACGGGCTTCTGCCTCACCGTCAACGAGGGCTTCGCCGGCGGGGCCTACGGCTACGTCTCGATGGGCCCCTACCAGGGCGGTCAGGCGGAGTACCTGCGGGTCCCGTTCGCGGACTTCAACTGTCTGCGCCTGCCCGAGGGCGACGAGCACGAACAGGATTTCATCCTGCTCGCCGACATCTTCCCGACCGGCTACCACGCGACGGAACTGGCCAACGTGCAACCCGGCGACACCGTGGCGATCTACGGCGCCGGGCCGGTCGGGCTGATGGCGGCCTATTCCGCGCAGTTGCGCGGGGCCTCGAAGATCTTCGTGGTGGACAAGGTCGCCAGCCGCCTCCAGCTGGCCGAGGACCACGCCGGCGCGATACCGGTGGACTTCGCGCAGGTCGATCCGATCGAGTACATCAAGGACCAGACCGACGGCGACGGCACGGACAAGGGCATCGATGCGGTCGGCTACCAGGCCGAGGCGGGCGACGATTCCGGCGAGGTCCCGGCGCTGGTGCTCAACAACCTCGTGCAGACGGTGAAGGCCACGGGGCGCCTCGGCGTCGTCGGCCTCTACGTACCGGCGGATCCGGGTGCCCCCAGCGAGGAGGCGGCCGAGGGCCGGCTGCTGTTCGAGATCGGGAAGTTCTTCGAGAAGGGCCTGACGATGGGCACCGGTCAGGCCAACGTCAAGGCCTACAACCGGGCGCTGCGCGACATGATCGTGGCCGGCCGGGCGACCCCGAGCTTCGTGGTCTCCCAGCGACTGCCGCTCGACGAGGCGCCGGACGCCTACGCGAGGTTCGACAACCGCGAGGAGGGCTACAGCAAGGTGGTGCTCGACCCGGCCGTCTGAGTCCACCCGGCCACCTCCCGACGCCCCGGGTGGTGCATCCGACTGCATCACCCGGGTCGGGGGTGCACGGACGGCCATGGCGAGCCCGTCGGCCCGTCGACTTGATTGCGCAGGGCAGCGAGGTGGTGTGCCGCGAGGGGCGCCACGTGGCGACGGAGGTGGGATGGGTCTGCGCGAAGCGCTCCCGCAGTGGCCGGTGGTGCGCCAACTCCGAGGTGCCGATCGTGCGGGCGTCGGTGAGGCCGCACGATCCGCCGTCTCCGCGGGGTTGACCCCCCGAACCGACCAGGCCGACCGCACGGTCCCGTCGATCTGCCCGTTCTGTGCCGTCGGATGCGGACAGCTGATCCACGTCAAGGACGACGAGGTCCAGCATGTGGAGGGCGACCCGGACAGCCCCATCTCCCGAGGGCGGTTGTGCGCCCGGGGCTCCTCGACCAAGGACCTCGTGGCGGGCCCCGGGCGTGAGTACCACGTGCGGTACCGACGCCCGGGTGGACGCGAGTGGGAACCGCTCGACCTCGACACCGCCATGGACATGATCGCCGAGCGCGTGATCGCCACTCGCGACGCCACCTGGCAGGAACGCGACGCGCACGGCACGCGGGTCAACCGCACGCTCGGCTTTGGCGCGCTCGGTGGCGCCGCGCTCGACAACGAGGAGAACTACCTCCTCAAGAAGCTGTTCACGGCGCTGGGCGCCATCCAGATCGAGAACCAGGCCCGGATCTGACACTCCTCCACCGTCCCGGGTCTCGGGACCTCCTTCGGTCGCGGTGGTGCGACCACCTACCAGCAGGACCTGGCCAACAGCGACTGCATCCTGCTCATGGGCTCGAACATGGCCGAGAACCATCCGGTCGGGTTCCAGTGGGTGATGGAGGCCAAGAGCCGGGGCGCCCGGATCCTGCACGTCGACCCCCGGTTCACCCGCACCAGTGCCATGGCCGACACCTACGTGCCGCTGCGACCGGGGACCGACATCGCGTTCCTGGGCGGGCTGATCCACCACGTCCTCGAGGGGGAGCACGACTTCCGCGACTACGTGCTGCCCTTCACCAACGCCTCCCACATCATCGACGACGAGGTGCAGCTCCCCGACGACCTCGATGGCGTGTTCAGCGGCTACGACCCGGCCACCAGGACCTACGACGACGCGTCGTGGCAGTACGCGGGCGACGCCCCCGACGTGCATGCCGCCGCCGGCGACCGGGTCAACGACCTCCCGGGTGACGACGGCGAGGATCCGGCTCGGGGTCCGGATGCCGAGACCCCGCGTGCCGGTGCCGATCCGGAGCGCGGGGAGCAGAGTGCGGCAGCGTTCGAGGGCGGAACGCTCGGCAACGTGGGTGACATCGAGCGCGACGAGACCCTCGAGCATCCCCGGTGCGTCTACCAGCTCCTCAAGCGTCACTACGCGAGCTACACCCCCGCGGCGGTCGCCTCGATCTGCGGGATCTCCGAGCAACGGTTCCGCTCGGTCGCCGAGGCCCTGGTCGACAACTCCGGTCGTGAACGCACCTCCGCGATCGTGTACTCGGTCGGCTGGACCCAGCACACCACCGGCGCGCAGAACATCCGCGCTGCCGCCATCCTCCAGCTGCTGCTGGGCAACGTCGGCCGGCCGGGCGGCGGGATCCTGGCGCTGCGGGGCCACGCCAGCATCCAGGGTTCCACCGACGTCCCGACCCTCTACGACCTGCTCCCGGGCTACCTGCCGATGCCGACCGGTGACAAGCACCAGGACCTCGAGACCTATGCGGAACGCACCACGGCCGCCAAGGGGTTCTGGTCGCTCACCCCGACCTACCTGATCAGCCTGCTCAAGGCCTGGTGGGGCGAGCACGCGACAGCCGACAACGACTTCCGCTACGACCACCTGCCCAAGATCACCGGGGACCACTCGGCGTACCAGACCACCCTCGACATGTTGGACGGCGAGGTGCACGGCTACATGCTGTTCGGCCAGAACCCGGTGGTCGGCTCCGCGAACTCGCGCCTGCACCGCATGGCCCTCGCCGAACTCGACTGGCTGGTCGTGCGCGACCTGACGATGATCGAGAGTGCGACCTTCTGGCACGACGGTCCGGAGATCGACGCCGGCGAGTTGGTGACCGAGGACATCGGCACCGAGGTGTTCTTCCTGCCGGCCGCCGCACACGTGGAGAAGGACGGCACCTTCACCAACACCCAACGGCTGCTGCAATGGCACCAGGCCGCGGTGCCCCCCAAGCACGATGCCCGCAGCGACCTGTGGTTCGCCTATCACCTGGGACGCCGGATCCGGGCCAAGCTGGATGGCTCGATCACCTACCGGACCCGCGACCTGCCGCTGCACGAGCTCACCTGGGACTACCCCGTGGAAGGTCCGCACGACGAGCCCGATGCCGCCGCGGTACTCCGGGAGATCAACGGCTGGGACGCCGAGGGTCAGCCGTTGTCGGGGTTCGGTGAACTGCGGGACGACGGTTCCACCGCCTGCGGGTGTTGGATCTACTGCGGTTCCTACGCCGACGGCGTGAACCAGACCTTCCGGCGCACCGCGTGGACCG
>Ga0207421_10008346_pt1 | contig 10776 bp, 10 predicted proteins | sample SodLakKL_010_SED_4_FD_187542 | JGI IMG/M metagenome (GOLD analysis project Ga0207421, IMG submission 187542) | Alkaline sediment microbial communities from Lake Tanatar, Kulunda Steppe, Russia - 8KL_010_SED (SPAdes) (version 2) | ecosystem: Environmental > Aquatic > Non-marine Saline and...
TATGACGGGGTGATTTGTCTCGGTGCCGTGATCCGTGGAGCCACCCCCCATTTTGATTATGTATCCAGTGAAGTTTCCAAAGGGATTGCCAACGCCTCCCTAGATACCGGCGTTCCCATTATTTTCGGTGTCCTGACCACGGATACCATCGAGCAGGCTATTGAACGGGCAGGCACCAAGGCCGGGAATAAAGGCTTTGATGCTGCCATGACAGCGATTGAAATGGCCAATCTGTTAGGGGAACTATCCTAAGCTTCCCGTTTTTTCTAAAATCCCGGGAAAAAATCTTAGACGGGAGGAACAACCATGTTTAAAAATATCAAAACCCTGTTCTTTGACTATGACGGAACCCTTCATTTTAGTGAAAAAATATATATCCCTGCCTTTCGAAGGGCCCAGGAATTTCTAATCGATGAAGGATATCTGAAAGAAAAAGATCTTTCCGATCAGGAAGTGACCCGGTTTCTCGGCCTTATCCGGGAGGAAATGTGGGAGGCCTACATGCCCGAGCTTCCCAAAGCCATTCAAAATCAGGCGGGGAGCATTCTCGGCCGGGAGATGGAAGCCTTGATCCGCAGGGGAAAGGCGGAGCTTTATCCGGGCACCCTGGAGACCTTACGGTATTTGAAAAACAAAGGATACCGTTTGGTTTTTTTAAGCAACTGCGGAGACAACTATTTAAGAAATGCCCAAAGGGCCTTTCCCTTAGAGGAGGTCTTTGAGGAATTTTTTACCGCGGAGGCCTTCGGCTATATCCCGAAGCACGAAATCCTGGGGAAGGTTCTGGATCGTTTCCCGAAACAGCATCTGATGATCGGGGATCGTAAAAAGGATATCGATGCCGGGGTGAAAAATCAGATTCCAACCATCGGCTGCACCTACGGATACGGGACGGAGGAAGAGTTGGAAGAAGGGGATTTATTGATTGGGGATATTCAAGAGCTGAAAAACTATTTATAAAAGGATCTTCCCCTTAAGGAAGGGTCAGCACTGAAGAAAACAAAAATTATAAAAAACTCAAATTAAAAATTCCAATATAAAAACACCCCCGTCTTAAAAAGACGGGGGTGTTTTTGCGGGTAAGTCATGGGTTAACGGTTATTTTACTGACTCAACAATTTAAAGTAATGATATAAAAGGCTTGCTCCGGAACCGGTTCCCCCAATGGGGCAAAGGTCTTTTTTCTTATCTGTCCAGGCGGTACCGGCGATGTCTAAGTGCATCCAGGGTACATCCTTGGCAAAGGACTGAACAAATAAACCGGCGGTGATGGTTCCCGCTAAACGGGGACCGGAATTCTTAATGTCGGCAATATCAGATTTCAACAGATCCAAATAACTTTTTTCTGCCGGAAGGCGCCAGACTTTTTCTAAAGCATTTTCCGAAGCCTTCTCTAAATCCCTGCTCATGTCATCATCCGTGGAAAGGTATGGGGTGATGTCCTTACCCATAGCCACTAAGGCAGCCCCAGTCAGGGTGGCGATATCAATGATTTTGGTAGCCCCTTCCTTTTCGATCGCGTAGGTTACAGCATCTGCCAGGGTGAGGCGACCTTCGGCATCGGTGTTGGTTACTTCGATGGTTTTTCCCGCCATGGAACCGATTACATCCCCCGGTCGAAAGGCGTCGCCGGAAATCATGTTTTCGCAGGCGGCAACCACGGCGGTAACGTTTACTTTAAGCCCTTGTTTTGCGATGGCGGCCATGGCACCGATTACCGCAGCGGAGCCACCCATATCCATTTTCATGGTCAACATGCCATCCGTGGGCTTAAGGGAATAGCCCCCGGAGTCATAGGTAAGTCCTTTTCCGATCAGTCCGTAAACTTCATCGCTGTCACCGTTGCCGTGGTACTTCATGACGATCAGTTTTGGAGGGTTATTGGAGCCTCGACCCACGGTCAGAAGCGCTTCCATACCCAAATCTTCAATTTCTTTTTCATTCTTTACGGTAACGGAAAATCCGAAGATTTCTCCTTGGTGTTGGGCAACCTTGGCAAGGCTGTCGGGATTGATTACGTTGGCCGGCTCATTGACCAAATCTCGGGCAATACAGGTGCTGAGCCCTTCGTGAATGCCTTCCGCAAGGAGACTCTCCAGAAGCAGCAGTTGTTCTTCATCCTTAGAGAATAAAAAGACATCCTGCAAAACCTCCTTGGATTTTTTTTCATTTTCCCCTTCTTTTTCTTTTTGATATTTTACAAATTCATAATTCGCTAAGGTAAAGGTTTTGCCTACCACGGGAAGAATCTTCTCGAAGGGGAATAATTCTTCTAAAACCGTAAGATCCAAAGTAAGGGAAGAGGCTTTTTCCGACTTGGCTTTTTGAAATCCCTTGGCAAGGCTGGAGGAAAGCGTTTCCAAAGAAAAATCCTCTTTTTTACCTAAACCCACCAAAATCAGTGTTTCGGGAAGCTCCTCCTCATAGAAGGAAAGCAGACTGAGGGTGTCTTTTTTTCCCTCAAAGGGTTTGCGAGCCGCTTTCTTTTCTAAAACCTCCTTGAGATTGGAAGGGTAGGATTCTCCGTGAATGCCTTCCTTTTCAAAAACCGGCAAAAGCAGGGCCTTGGTTTCTCGTAAAATACTAAGTCCTTTCAGTGATATATTCATCATCATCGCTCCTTATTTATTAGAATTTCATACTTTAAGTTTCCCTACTCTGTTATTACCCTAGAAGAGGAAAAGTTATCACAGGGAATCAATTTTATCAATAAAAGAGCCGACAAATATGCTATGATAGTAGAAAGAAATTTCAGGAGGAATGATCATGGGAACTAATTATGTTTTTCAAGAATTTGATACGGTGGAGTTGGCTAAAAAATACGGAACCCCTTTATATGTCCTTTCGGAAGACATCCTTCGGGATAAATGCAGGGAAGTCCGGGAGACCTTTCTCAAGGTATACCCCAACACCCAGGCGGTCTATGCCAGTAAAGCCTTTTTAACCAAAGCCATGTGTAAGATTATTGAAAGGGAGGGACTGGGTCTGGATGTGGTTTCCGGCGGGGAACTTTTTACCGCAAGGGAAGCGGCCTTTCCCATGGAAAAAGTGATTTTTCACGGCAATAACAAATCCTTTGAAGAATTGGAAATGGCCATAGATTTTGGGGTGGGACGAATCGTTGTGGACCATCAAGAGGAAATCCCGATGATTGAATCCCTGGCAAAGGAAAAGGGGAAGGTGGTGCACTGTCTGTTTCGAATCACCCCATCCATTGAAGGAAAAACCCATAAGTACATTATGACCGGGCAAAAAGATTCCAAGTTCGGAATCCCCCTGGAAATTGAAACCTTGAAGGAGCTTGTTGAAAAAGTACAAAAGTCTTCCATGCTTAGCCTTCGGGGATTCCACTTTCATATCGGCTCCCAGCTTTTTGAAAATCATATTTATGAAGGGGCCATTGAGATCATCGGGAAACTGGCGAAGGAGCTGAAAACAAATCAGGGAATGGTTTTAGAGGAGCTAAATGTGGGGGGCGGCTTTGGCATCCAGTACCGCGGGGATGAAAAAACAAAGCCCTTATCCTTTTTTACTGAGGTGATTATGCACAGTGTGGAAAGAATTTTTAAAGAGTTTACCCTGCCGATTCCGAAAATCATCATTGAACCGGGGCGGTGGATTGTGGGGGAAGCGGGGATCACCCTTTATACCATTGGAGCCATCAAAGAAATTCCCGGGGTTCGAACCTATGCCAGTGTGGATGGGGGATTTCCCGACAATCCCCGTCCGGCCTTATATGGAGCGAAGTACGATGGAATTATTGCCAATAAAGCGGAGAAAGAAAAAACTTACCGGGCAACCATTGCGGGGAAGTGCTGTGAATCCGGCGATATTTTAATCTGGGATTTACCGGTGCCGAAATTAACCGCCGGGGATATTTTAGCGGTAAAAAATACCGGGGCATATAATTACTCCATGGCCAACAACTACAACAAAATCCCCAAGCCGGCGGTGGTGCTGATTTCAGGGGATCAGTCCAATATTATTGTTAAAAGAGAGACCTACGAAGATTTGCTGCGAGGAGAGGCTTTGCCAAAGCATTTACAGGGGAAGGTTTAGCTGAAGGAACCGGCGCCCTTTGTATGTATCTATGGAAATTTTAAATTTTCAAAAAATAGCTAAAAACCCCTTGACAGTGCCGCCGACAAATTATATAATAATGATAATCGTTATCAATGAATATTAATGGATATCCCTCGATAGTAAACTAAAGAGCTTATAGATCAAATCTAAATAAATTAGGAGGCGTTTATTATGACGGCATTATTAGTTGGCGGAGACCAGTTGGGAAACATACCGGAAACCCTGCGATGTCAGGGGATCGACAAACAAATACACTGGACGGGACGCAAGAAAAAACTGCGAAAGGCAAAAATTCCAAAGGATGCGGATATGATTATTCTCTTTTATGATTACCTGGAACACAATATCGCAAGCATTATCAAGGAACAGGCAAAGCAGCAAAAGATCCCCTGTGTATTCTCTAAAAGAGCCATCAGTGACCTGCATGTGCAACTGGAACGATGTAACAGCTGTAAACTTAAAAATGTTTGCAACGGCAACATCATGGCAAGCTAGAAGGAGAGGCAGAACCTTTCGATTTTTCTAAAAAAATGATAGAATAGACTCAGCATTTAATCGATGCTGAGTTTTTTTATGGGGAGGGGATTTAATGGGTTCAGCCTGGGCAAACAACGAAAGTTTCCTTGTAGGGGGAAGCCTACTCTTGGCAGTGATCGCCCTGGGGGTATGGGGGAATTTACTTTACGAGGTGGCGAAAAGTCATTTTAACTTGGAAGAAACCCTGGCGTCCAGAAAAAGTGAGGGTTGGAATTCGGCTAAAACCTCAGCCATATTTCTAAGCTTTCTAATGATTATGCAAGGGCTAATTCTGTACACCACCATAAGCCGAGCGGCGGAGCCTTTAATCGAAGAGGAAAAAATCGATCACTGGATTGAGCTGTATAAAGTGGAGGAGACCCTGGAAATACTGGAAGACTATGAAAAAGAGGAAGTAGATAAGTGGTACATAACAAGGGAACTGAACCGTTTCTTAGGACAGGGGCTTATGGAAACAGGGATTTTGTTTATTCATTTGGGGCTTTTTTTTCAAAGCCTGTACCGGGGCAACCGGAAAAACCGCTTGACGGAAAAGGGGCTGTACACCTTTGAAGGGAAGCGAAAAATAGCAAAGATCAGCCATTATAAAATAAGGCATCGGCCCAAGGAGGCCACCGATATCCTATGGGTTTACGCGGGAGAACCCAAAATCCGTTTCTGGGAATCCTTTAAAGAGCCGAAAAAAGTGATATTGGATGTGGAAAGAGAAGATCTTCGAGACTTGGAGGATTTATTTCGCATAGCCGATATAGAAAAGGAGGAAGGATCATGATTACCTATCACAGCGTTCTTGCAGCAAAAAAACGAATTGAAAAGGGGATTTACCATACCCCGCTGGAGCACTCCATGTATTTGAGCCATGAGAACCGGCAGGTGTACTTGAAATTAGAGGCCCAACAGAAACTGAAAAGCTTTAAAATTCGGGGAGCCCTCAGCAAAATGATGAATCTTACGGAAGAAGAAAAGCAGCGGGGAGTGATTACTGTATCCTCGGGGAATCACGGAAGCGGGGTAAGCTATGCCAGCGCCATCCTCAAAGACGTGAAGGCAACCGTGGTGGTACCGGAGTCCACACCGGAGTCCAAGGTGGAAAAAATCCGTTATTATGGGGCCCGGGTGATCCAAAAAGGGGAGAACTTTGATGCGGCCAACGGCTATGCCAAGGGATTGATTGAACAGGAGGGGCTGACCTATATTGATGCCTGTTCCGATGAGGATGTAATCTCCGGACAGGGGACCATGGGTTTAGAGATCCTAGAAGACCATCGGGGAATGGATACCATCCTTGTGCCCATCGGCGGTGGTGGCATGATTACGGGGATCAGTATCGCAGTGAAGGCCATCAATCCGAATATTAAGGTAATCGGTGTGCAAACGGAAGCGTGTCCGGCGATGGACGCGGCCATGAAGGAAGGCGTGTTTTATGAGGAATATCCTACGGATCCCAGTATTTGTGATGCCTTAGTGGGAGGCGTAGGAAGGATTCCCTATGAGCTTTCGAAAAGTGCTATTGATGATATTATCGTGGTGTCGGAAAAGGCCATCAAGAAAGCCACGAAGCATCTGGTAACAAAGGAAAAAGTGGTGTCGGAACCTTCCGGGGCCGTAGGGGTGGCCGCTCTTATGGAACAGGGAGAAAGGATACCGGGAAAAGAAATTGCGGTGGTGGTGTCCGGAGGGAATCTGGATGAGCGCCTATTAAAAAAGCTGTTGGAAGGGTAACTTCCAACAGCTTTTTCCATTCCTCGGACCATTTACCGGATGGGCTACCGGTCTGACAAGGGAATTTTTTACAACTCCGGTACCGGAATCTTCTTTGCACCACCGGGGGTAAGCTTATCGTGCAGCTTGTTTCGATAGTCCTCGAGGTAGGGAATTTCTTCCCGGGCCCAGTATAGGGCCTCTTTATCGATGGCTCGAATCATCAACTCTTCCTTTTTATCCGAGGCCTCTGCTAGTAAGTCCCCCAGGGGACTGATCAACTTGCTTTTTCCACAGCTGTGGTTCCCCACGGTGTTTACTCCGAGCACATACACCGTATTATCCAGGGAACGGGCGGGCAATTGAATATCCCAGCGGTGGGAGGCGCCCAGGGACCAAACCGAAGGACAGACGATGATTTCCGCTCCGGCTAGGGCCAGTAATCGGCTGGGTTCCGGAAACTCCATTTCATAGCAGATGAGAATACCGATGGTGCCCACTTTGGTTTTAAACACCGGATACTGCACTTCCCCGGGGGAAAATATTTTCGCCTCCCGGCCCCAAAGCATGCTTTTTCGGACGATTCCCCGCAGTTCGCCATCGTTATCGATTACGGCAACGGAAATGTGAAGATTGTCCCCCTCCCCTTTTTCCACAAAGGGACAGATGATGGAAGCATCGGCTTTTTTCGCTTCCTCCTGCATAAGGGAAACGGTTCGTCCTTCCCGGGTTTCCGCCAGTAAGCTGAAGGCATTTCTCGATAAATAATATCCCGTAGTCCAAAGCTCCGGTAAAACGATGAGATCCACATTTTCTTCCGAGGCTTTTCGGATAAAATCGATTCCCCGCTTAAGGTTGGCATCCACATCATGCATGATCGGGGTTAATTGTATTGCGGCCACTTGAAACATAAAAATTCCTCCTTAGTTAGAAAGCCTCTTTAAATACGAGGCAGCTTCGACTTATTTTGATCTATCAGTTAAGATGTAGCTATATATTTTTCAGTTAATAATAGAAAGGTTTTCTGCTATACTATAGAGAGAAGTACCATTAAACAAATAAACAAAACAAAAAAATGGAGATGATCATTTGTGAAAAAGGGAATCCTAGTTACATCAACCATCCTGGTGCTGCTGATTGTTCTACGTCCTTTTGTATTGGATTATCTGGACTTGCTTAATTATAACAGAGAGATCGAAAACCTTCAAATCCAAAACCCTGAAATAAGCGCATTTGAAGATGGGGAATACGAAGGCCGGCATCAGGTACATGAAATTGAGGCCCAGGTAGAGGTGCGAATTCTATCCGGGGAAATTGTGGGCATTGATCTTCACCATGAGCACGAACGGGGGTATAATGCCGAGGAAATCACCCGGCGGGTGGTGGAGGAGCAAAGCTTGGAAGTGGATATGGTAACCGGGGCAACCCACAGCAGTAAAGTGATTTTAAAAGCCATTGAAAGGGCGCTCTGTGAGACGGAAGAAGTCTACTGTGAGGAACCTTAAATCATGGGGAGGCCCGGAATGGTCTAAAGGAAGAACAGCAATAGATCCAGAACCACTGCAATCAGGAAAACCACAAAGGCTCGGTAAAGATGAATAATTCGTTCCTTCCGTTGGGAGACTTTTTCCATGTACTGTTCCTTGAAGTTGCTTTTAAACATGTTTTTCACTAATTTTTTATCCCGGCTGACCCCGAAGAAAAGGGCATAAAAGCCTAAAACAACGCCCATTAAAAATATAGCATTGTTGATTAGCTGTAATAAAGGTTCTTCAGAGAGGAAAAAGCCGTACATCAGACCCATGACAGCAGCAAGGGCCGCTGCTAGAATGCCCTCCTTGGTAATAAGCCACAGGACGGCTGAAAGTTTGGGGGGGTGATTGTTATCGTAGGAATTGGTCATTGGGAAACTTCCTTTCTTGAATTTCGAATTTCTCTCGAATTTTGTTTGCAATTGTCGGTAAATTATGATTTAATGGAAAACAGTTAAACTACAGTACAATTATATTCCAGTATCGAAGTTTTTCACTATCATTATACCGTCTAATCTTTGAAAAGACCATAGGCTGTATTAAAAAATATATATGGATAAAGAAAGCAATACGAATCCGATTGTATTGCAAATAAAAAAAATATAGGGTATAATACTTCTATTGATAGGAGCAGCTGCAGGCTAAATATTCTAAAAAATCCTAATTGAGCAAGGAATTCGAAATGGGAGAATGAATAAAGAATTTGTAATCAAAGCCAGGCAGCGGCTTAAATTATCAGAATTGATTGTTACATGTTTTTAGTTATACTTAAATTTTTGGAATTGAATGGAGCTCCGATCTAGTAAAGATGATATTACTTTCATCATAGACTTTTTGGTCTAGAGGTGGAATTAATATAAATTAAATTTTTATTTAAGGGGGAGAAAGTAAATGAACAGTAAGAAAATTGCATTATTGTTAGCATTATTATTGATGGTTGCTGCCTTTGCCATCGGTTGTGGCGACGAAGCCGCTACGGATACCTTAGTTGTGGCACAGGGTGCCGATGCGGATTCATTGGATCCACATGCAACCAATGACCAACCTTCTTCAAGAGTTATGAAACAGGTTTATGAAAGTTTATTAAATCAAAACGAAGACATGGAATTAGTTCCCGGTCTTGCAGAAGAATGGGAACAAATTGACGAATTAACCTTCGAATTTAAACTTCGAGAAGGTGTAATGTTCCACAATGGAGAGGAGTTAACTGCAAGCGACGTAGAGTTTACCTTGCTTCGAGCATTAGAATCTCCCGATGTAGGGCACATTGTGGGAGCTATTGATCCTGACGGATTTGAAATTATTGATGACTATACCATCAGAATTTCAACGGTAGAACCCTTTGCCCCGCTACTTGCTCACTTAGCCCATACCGCATCTTCAATCTTAAACCAAACCGCGGTTGAAGAACACGGGGACGACTATGGTGAAAACCCAGTGGGCACCGGTCCATACATGTTAGAGGACTGGACAAGAGGTGCTACAATTGAGCTTACGCGATTTGAAGATTTTCATGGTGAAAACGGAAAAATGGAAAATATCACGTTTAGAAACATTCAAGAGGACGGAAATCGAACCATTGAGCTAGAAACCGGAGAAATCGATATTGCTTACGATATCCTGCCAACAGATATTTCAAGAATTGAAGAAAACCAGGAGTTAGAGTTAGCAAGAGACTTAAACTTCTCTACGGTATACCTTGGATTTAACACAGAAAAAGAGCCTTTTGACGACGTAAGAGTTCGACAAGCGATCAACTACGCCGTAAATGTAGAATCGATTATCGATTCGGTAATGGAAGGTTCTGGAGAAGTTGCCACGGGCCCCATCGGACCGATGGTATGGGGAGCAAACGAAGAGTTAGAACCTTATGGCCATGACATCGAAAAAGCAAAAGAACTGATGGAAGAAGCCGGTTATGAAGACGGATTCTCTACCACCATCTGGACAAACGACAATCAACTTCGACAAGATATTGCACAAATTACACAGAGTCAGTTAGAAGAAATCGGAATCGATGTAGAAATCGAAGTACTGGAGTGGGGAGCTTATCTAGACGGAACCGCTGCGGGAGACCATGATATGTTTATCCTAGGTTGGGTTACCGTAACAGGAGATCCTGACTATGGACTGTATGCACTGTTCCATTCAGAACAATTTGGATCCGCTGGAAACCGAACTTTCTGGGGTGATGAGCGAGTGGATGAACTCCTTGACGAAGCTAGAAGATCGGCAGAACCCGATGTACGGGAAGACGCTTACATGGAAGTTCAAGAAATCGTGCGAGATGAAGCACCATGGTTATTCCTTAACACCGGAGAAGACCGAACCGGCCTTCGATCCAACGTTAGTGGCTTTAGAAACCACCCGGCGGGTCACCACCCATTATGGGACGTAACGATCGAAAATTAATAAATCAATATTTCATTAGCGACAACGGATGTTTCAAACACAATAAGTAGAGTACAGTAGGGTCATAACTATGACCCTACTGTGCTGTCCAAAACTATTTTGAAAATTCATCATAATCAATAAAAAGTTAACAATCCTTATAGATTCAGGAAGGAGGAGTAACAATGTTAAAGTATATTGGTCGAAGAATACTGCTATTACTTCCCGTATTAATTGGCGTATCCTTCATCGTTTTCACTCTAATGTATATCACCCCGGGAGACCCTGCAGCCATGCAGCTTGGGGAACAGGCAACGGAAAGAGAAATTTTACAACTTCGGGAGCAAATGGGTCTGGACGATCCTTTCATCGTACAATACGGACGATTTGCCCGGGATGTGTTTACCCGTGCAGACTTCGGACGGTCGTATAGAACCAATGCTCTGGTATTTGATGAGCTGATCACTCGTTTTCCAACAACATTGACCCTGGCGGCCACAGGGGTTCTTGTAGCCGTGTTAATCGGAATACC
>Ga0207421_10008349_pt1 | contig 10774 bp, 8 predicted proteins | sample SodLakKL_010_SED_4_FD_187542 | JGI IMG/M metagenome (GOLD analysis project Ga0207421, IMG submission 187542) | Alkaline sediment microbial communities from Lake Tanatar, Kulunda Steppe, Russia - 8KL_010_SED (SPAdes) (version 2) | ecosystem: Environmental > Aquatic > Non-marine Saline and...
CATCATTAACAATATGCGCCTGGCGGATGAAGATATTTGTGTTAAAGTACAACATTATTTAAACAGAACTAAAAAACCGTATTTAGTAGTTGCAATTAATGGCATGAAGGATTTTGATTTAAATAATGAAATCAGCAAGCAAATCATAAAAACACTTAACGCTAATGGTCATGATACCAGTTGTTTTGATAATTTGCGGCCTCGCTATGAATCAGCAAAGAACTTTGTTAGTAACTTTTATTCAGCAATTAAAGAAGATATCCAAGAGTGGTTTGGCAGCATGCCGATTGATGAATTAATTAACCGCTTGGAACATCAAGAAGAGGCAGCTTTCAAGAAAGTCAATCATATATACGAAAGAAAAATGGGCGGTTCAATTGTTGCTACCGGCAGTGAGTCATTACAGGATTTTATCAGTTTAACAAACAGTGAATTCTGTGGTGACGGAAAACCTTACGCCGGCATTTTCATCATTTTTGATGAATTTGGTCGGTACTTGGAGTTTTCTGTGCAGAAACCACATATTGCCGGCTCCGGTGCGTTGCAGCAATTATACGAAGCGGTCCAGAATAACAGTGAAAGGGTCTTTTTATTGTGCTTCATCCAATATGAGCTTAATGCTTATATTTCTCGCATTGCGCCTGAATTAAGAACAGATCTGAAACGTTATGTTACTAGGTTTGACGGGGCCCCCAGGTTTTATCTGTCAACAAATCTGGAAACTCTAATAGCTAATTTGCTGGAGAAGAAAAGCGAAACCTTACTGAAAAGTTTCTTGGAACACACCCCTGATTCACCGCTATACATTCAAACAAATATATTGCGTTGGTTTCCCGAGTTGCGGGATAACGCTTTATGGTCTTCAAACGAACGTTTCGAGAAAACGATTTTTAAAGGCTGCTGCCCCTTGCACCCTTTGTCAACATGGCTTCTTTGTAAGCTGTCATCTACCGGAAAGAGTTTGCAGCAGCGTTCAGCCCTATCTCTATTGGCAGATGTGTTTGACAAATTCGGTGAGCATGATTTACAGGAGGGAGAACTAATTCTGCCGGTGCAGCTATGCAATGAAGCTTTAATCAGTGAATTTTTAACATCTGAAAAATCGGGCCGCCAAGGAGCATTTACATATTCTTTTGAAGCGGTTATGCACAAATATGGGCAGGTGTTTGAAAATAGGCATGTTAATACTCTAAAAGCCATATTGATAGCTTTAAAGATTGGCAATTTTAAAGTTGATTCCAGAAAAGATTACTATAGTTTTCTCAGTATGTTTGCCGGTTTAGCAGAAAGGCAGTTAGTTGCCACAATAGAAGAGTTAGAAAAAGAATACGCTGTTTTGCAGTGGAACGCGCAGTTGAATCAGCACGAAATAATAGGTGATGCTGCCCCTAAAAGAGAGTTTGAAGAATATTTGGAAGAGCAGTTGAGAAGGATAGATTCCGGAACCAGAGCGGATATTTTCAGTGATAATTTCAAAGCTTGGTCTGATGATTTAACGTGGTCTACGGATTTTGGTGCTGATAATAATATAACTACCAGTGATTGGCATTATAACATTTATTACACTAACGTTAATGGTTTGGAAAAAGTACTACATGAAGCAGCTATAAAATGGCGCAATGCCGAAAATCCAGATGAAAACAAAGGTCAAATGGTTTACTGTTATGTCGGGCCTGAAAGTAGTTTGGATGACATAAAGAATAACGCAAAAATATGGTTGCAGGATGCGTTGCAAAGTATAGGTTGTGAATGGGTTAAAGGTGCCCCGATAGCGGTTCTGTTTTTAGATGATTCTGAAGGTAGTTTGGGGGAGAAAGTAGCCCAGTACTGGGTGTTAGAAAAACAAATGAATGATGACACCGCCAACAAATATGCACATTTTATTGATGATAAAAAGCAGACTTTGTGGCAAGAAATTGAAGATCGTTTTGGCGAACTTGAAAAAGAGAAAAAGTTTGTTTTTGCAACTGATAAAAATATTGATGGTGGAAGAACGAAAAAAATTCTACATAACTTATTTCAGGCAATTTACCCGGAAGTTATCCCGTTTCCCGTTGATGGTTTTAGTACAGCAAGAGGAAATGCTGCTAAAGATTGTAGTTTATTTACCAGAAACCTGTTCCTGGACAAAATGGACCGAGAGGCTATAGCTGCTTTAAATACGCAGCAGCGCAACCGGGCAGATAAACTGTTTAATAAATGCTGGGAAGTTTTATGCGAAGATGGATCTATAAGACATAAACCCTTGCACCCCAAACTAAGAGGTGTTATTGATTTAATTGAGAAAGTACTGGAAGGATCAGAAAAAAGCCGGGAAGAGGGCGAATTTATGAACTTAGGGCAGATAGTAGAGATGCTTATTTTGCCCCCTTACGGTTGCAATATAGCATCAGCAGGGCTTTTGTTAGCCATGTTCATTGGTAAGCGTAAGTCAGAATTCAATCTACTGCTGGAAAAAGAGAGTGTTAATATCGATGAATGGCTTAGCAAGGCTATCCCTAAGAACTTCTTGGAGATGGAAGTATTACACAAAACAGTAGTACTGAAAGTGACTCCAGATCAACAAAATGAATGGGAAAAATTATTAGATGAATGGGAGGCCGAGAAAACATACCGGGGAAAAGTAAAGTATATGCAAAAAGCACTAGAGCTAATGGAGAGAATGCCTGTTCCCCAAGATGAGCTCAATAGATTTTTTCATTACAAAGAAAAAACTGAAGCTATTAAAAAAATGTTGGAGGAAAATGAAAAAAGAATTCTTGAAGGAACTGAAAAAATTGAAAAAGGTGAAAATAATAACAATCTGGCAAGATTGGCCATGGGAGCCAGCATATTAAAAAAAGAATATGACCAAATGCTAAAAGAAGTAGAGTTTTGGGAACAGGATGAAATTCAGGATATTGAAAGTGATATTTCTAAATCTCGTATTAAAATCAAGGAACTCTTGCCTGAATGGCTAAAAGAACAGAGAATTACTAATATTGAAGAATTGAGCAAGTTTAAGGAGACTATGTTAAATACAGCAAAATACTTGGAGAGCTTGCATTTGCCGGAAGAAGTTCAGGTTTTAAAGGAATATGTTGAAAAAGTAGAAAAGAATATTAATGAAATTGAACGTGTTAAAAGGACTGCTCAAGATATAAATAGCATGGTGATGCAAAATTCAGTTAGCAACACGGTTACTATAAGCACATTAAACAACTGGTTGGATCAAATCGAATATTATCGGAAACAGTTAAAGGTAGCGGAAGATTATAGGGTGATGGTAGAAGATGACTTGGAGATAGCCCATAATCAACTAAATGATTTTGAAGAAAAATGCTGCCAACAGATTAAGCAATACCAGGAACGTATGACAAAAGTATATAATATTGCAACTATAAGATCGAAAAGTGATATTGAACATTGGCGAAAAGAAATTGCAGCTTTAATTAATATAAATGAAGACAACCCTAAAGACCTGGATGATTTGCAGTTAGTGCAGCAACAAATCGAGTTGTTGGCTGAGCATTATTTCCGACTAGACGATGAGAATATGAGCAATGCAGAACTATCAGATATGGTAAAAGCCTGCGTCAAAGAAGTTGAAGATAATTTTACTGGAGATGTACCTCCTCTTGACACGGAGGCTATTTACCAGAGTATTTTGGATAATTTACTGGAAAAAAGAAACCGTCTAGCCAAAGAATGGATGATTAGAAATATGGTTAGCGTGAATGCAGTTATGGAATCAAATGCATCTAAGGTAATGGATATTAAGAGAAGAATGCATAATGCGCCACGTTATTTGTCTGATTACCAATCAAAAGAAGTAGAGGAGATAGTTAATGCCTGTGAAAAAAGGTTAGATGAACTGGAGTTAGAAGGTTTGTTAGAAAAATTTTATTCTATGAATGAGGAAAACAAAAGACGATTCTTAGATAAAATAATGCCTTATGTAAAAAAATAATATTCATTGAAGATATTCATGACAACAATATACTGTAGGTATCCTTGCAATGGCTTTTTGGTGTAATTTCCCTGCAGATTTTAAGCATTTTTCCATCTATAATATTGAAATTCTCAGAAAAAGTTATTCTAACTGATGTTTATATCTTAAAATTTTTGGAGATACATACTTTGGCATTTTTAAGATTATTAAGCTTTATTATCTTTATAATTGGGATAGTTGCTTTATTAAAAAACTAAAGAGATTTCACGAATGCAGTAGTGTGGTATTTCCCAAGAATAATATTGATATAAATGATCAAGTTGAACTAATAGAATTTCCAGGATTAAAAATAAAGAAAGAAGATGATAATTATTTATATGTTATGGTTAATGAAAACAAGTACACTCTTAATTTAAATGACTTAAGAAAACGGCCTCGTCCTGTATTGAGAGAAATTATTAAAATAATGAGGGACATGCTCTGGTTATACCGCGGCGGCATGTGGCAACTTATTTCGAAGCTACCTTTGAAGAAATTGCCTCTATTAATCAATTAATTTTCCAAGTGAAGGATATTTTAGATGAAAAATACAATCCCCAGGGGTATAATATAGGTATAAATGTTGGTGAGGCTGCAGGGCAAACTATATTTCACCTGCATGTTCATGTAATTCCCCGCTATGAAGGCGATGTTGAAGATCCGCGGGGAGGAATTAGAAACATTAAAGAGAGCATTGTCCCCTACTATGGGAAAGAAGGGAATAGTAATTGAGAAGGCTCTATCCCTGAGTGGTATTAAGAAGCGGCGGGGGGCATATTTTGAAGAGTTGCACTGCAAAGGAGGTTTTAAAATTGTTTAAATTTATGGTGGAAGGAGAAGGTAACCCTCCCTCGGCATATAGAGATGCTGTTGATTACAGTGTAAAAATGTTTTCGGGCAAGGATCCTGCCCAGATGGCACGCTGCGGAGGAGGAATGTTCCAGCCGGAGAAGTCTTTGATTTTGCTTTCCAGTCTGGGTCAATTGTTGCAGATTACCTATCCGCAGGGCTATACGAATTTCAAAAATACAGTGGAAAGGCCTTTATGGCAGTGGTCTTTTCTGGCAATTAACTATTTGTGGAGGGCTGATGGAACGCCTCTTTCCGGAGATTTGAAATCTTTTCGGGAGATGGATGGAGGTAGTGCCTTCTATTCTGCTTTTCAAGATCAGGCTCTTTCTCCGTTGAGCAAGCTGGCTGACCTGAAAAGTACTGTGGAATTGAATAATGCTTGTATGCAGCTTGGAGGCGAGTTGCATGGATGGGGTGATGCCGGAGCCACATTGAATTTCTTCCCTCGCTTCCCCGTTACTGTCATCTTCTGGCAGGGCGATGATGAAATATCTGCTTCAGCTAATCTTTTATTTGACCAGAATGCTAACCATTATATGCACACCGAGGATATTGCGGTGGTGGGCAACTTGATTGTGTTTTTCATTACTGAATTGTGCCGATAAATTATTGGGGATAATTGCTACTGCGGTCTTTGGCTACTGTAATTATTTTTAGGGATTGATTTATAATGAGGGTAGTATTTTCAAGGGTGCCTTTGGGGTAGAGAAGGGAGGGGAAGGGAGATGAAATTGAGAGCCTGGGCTGAATTTATTTCTCCGCGGGAGGTGAGCCGGCCGGAAGTTGTTTCCCTTCTGAAACGGTACGGGGTTAGCCCCTGCCTTGCTATGCCCCATGGAAGCCCGGGGGAATATTACAGCTGGTTTTTGCATGTATATAACCAGGCGGGGCTGGAGCCTGCCTTGTGGCCTACTCTGGCTGATGAACAGGGTTATTGGCCCAGTGAAAGGAACTGGGCTGTATTTTCTGCCTATGTGAAAGAAATTTTTGCATGGGCGGAGCGGGAGAATGTAACCATTCCCTGGCTGGCAGTGGACCTGGAGCCGCCGTACTATCAGCATCAGGAAATTAGTGCAGCCAGGGGAATGCAGAAGGCAGGTAAAATGTGGAAGATTTACCGGTCGAATATGAGTAGAAAACGCTTCCGAAAGGCAGTGAAGGCATATCAGGAGTTGCAGGCTTACATAAACGAGCGGGGTTGCCGAACTCTTGTCCCTGCTTTGCCGGTGTTGGAGATGGAGATAAAGCGGGACGGTAATAAACTGCAGAATTTATTGGAAACCCCGGTGGGTCCGGTAAACTGGGATGTGGTTTCTTTTATGCAGTATAATACTTTGTTTGCCGGCATGTCGCGAGGGTCTATATCCCTGGAACAGGCCCGGTGGTATCTGTACTTGCTTTGTCTGAACATGAAAGAGAAGTTGGGAAAAAGGGCAGGCGTATCACTGGGATTGACATCTACGGGCAAACTTGGCGATGAGCCTTATTACCGAGAACCGGAAGAGATGCTGCCTGATGTGGAAACTGCCCTGGCGGCCGGGATGAAAGATATAGCTGTGTTTAGCCTGGAAGGTATTTTGAATTCAGCGCATCCGGAAAGCTGGCTGGAAATGTTGCGCATGGCCAAGCCCAGGATTCCTGCTCGCTCGTGGAAGGTGGAGGTTTTTCGAAAAACGGGGGAGGGGATGTTACGCCTTTTACCCGGTGCCGTGGATCTTGACCGGGAGGAAAAATAGATTTAGAGCCAGGCCGGAGCCGAATTGATGCCGCTAAAGTATTGAAATTGAAGGAGTTGCTGATTTTGTGTTTGATAGTTTTTGCGTATAAATTGCATCCCCAATATGAACTGATTTTTGCTGCCAATCGCGATGAGTTTTATGAGCGTCCTACTGCCGATGCGAGTTTCTGGGATGAATGCCCCGGCGTTTTGGCAGGGAAGGATTTGCAAAATAAGGGGACCTGGCTGGGAATTACCCGCCAGGGGCGTTTGGCAGCGGTAACTAATTACCGGGATCCGTCGTTGCTTAAGAGCGAAACCCGTTCCCGGGGCCTTATTGTGAGCGAATTTTTGTGCGGGGATGATGCTCCCCGGGACTATTTGATTGAACTAGATAATTCTCCTTATACTTACGATCCTTTTAATGTGCTGATTGGAGACCGGCAATCTATCTGGTATTATTCCAATGTTAACGGGGACAAGAGAGAGCTTCCTCCCGGGCTGTATGGATTGAGCAATAATCTGCTGGATGTGCCCTGGCCCAAGGTGAGCCGGGCGAAGGAGGCTTTGGGGGCATTATTGCAGGAGCCGGAAGTGGATATGGAAAAAGTGATGGGAATTATGGCAGATACCACCCCTGCTCCTGATCATGAATTGCCTGATACCGGTGTGGGGCTTTCGCAGGAACGCATGCTTTCTCCTATCTTCATCGTTTCTCCTATTTATGGCACTCGCTCTACTACCGTTATAACAATTGATTATTCCCGGCAGGTTCATTTTGTGGAGCGGAATTTTACGGCTGAAGCAAAAGAGTCCTGGGATGTGGAGTATGGCTTTAAGTTGGAATCTTCAGGTTAATAATCATTTGTAAATAATTTTTGCTAGAGGGAAATATTTGGGGTAAAATTTAAACAGAACCATAAATATATTTAGTCTTAAGTAAAAATCAACAGTAACGCTGTGGGCTGCAGAAATTATGGCAGAACACAATTATTAATTAATGGGGGGAGCTGGATGTTAAGTTTACAAAATGTGGGGTTGACCCTGGAAACAGAGGAAGCTCCGGTTCGGATTTTGGATGGAATTAATATAGATTTTGAACCGGGGAAGATGTATGCATTAACCGGCCCCAATGGTAGCGGGAAATCTTCGGTGGCGAAGGCTATCATGGGGATGTTTACTCCTACGGAGGGAAAAATTGAATTTCAAGGAGAAGATATTACCAATTTGTCCATTACGGAAAGAGCGCGCCGGGGAATTGGTTATGGTTTTCAGCAGCCGCCTCGGTTTAAAGGTTTGCGGGTGATTGATTTGCTGGAGGTGGCTATGGAGCATGGCAATGTTGAGGAGTGTCAGTGCTTACGGCAAATAGGGCTTTGCCCGGATACCTACAATGAAAGGGCACTGGATGCCAGCCTTTCCGGTGGGGAGATGAAAAGGATTGAAATAGCTACCTTGCTGGCTCAAAACCCGAAGGTGAGAATTTTTGATGAGCCCGAAGCGGGCATTGATTTGTGGAGTTTTGAGCAGCTTATTGATGTTATCCACAAAACTCATGCTTCTGACCGCATTACTATAGTTATATCTCATCAGGAAAAGATTCTTAACATGATGGATGAAATTTTGATGATGATGGAAGGCCATATTGAGCTGCGAGGCGATTGCCAGGAAGTGTGGCCGCAGATTAAAAATCTTACCCGGTGTGCCTGCCGGGATAGCTGTGTTAAGGAGGGTGAGATATATGCTGACTGCCCTCGATAAGCGGTTGTTAAAGGAAATAGCGGATCTGCACGAGGAACCTCCCGGAGCTTATAACATCCGTAAGGATGGAAAAGGGGTGGACAGGCATTCTATGCCTGGTATTGAAGTAATCCCCAAAGAGGACAAGCCGGGGCTGGATGTGCTGGTGGAACCGGGTAAAAAGGGAACTGTCCATATTCCGGTCTTGTTGACTGAAGCTAATCAGAACGATCTGGTTTACAATACCATTGATATTGGGGCTAATGCGGATATTCTCCTGGTTGCCGGGTGCGGGATTCATAATCCTGGCGGGGGTAAAGCCCAGCATGATGGCATTCATTACATTACTGTCCGTAAGGGTGCGCGCCTGCGGTATGTGGAAAAGCACTTTGGAGAGGGGGAGGAGAGTGGAGAAAAAGTTCTCAACCCCAAAACGGTGCTTAAAGTTGAAGAAGGGGCATACGTGGAATTAGAGTTGGTGCAAATCAGGGGTGTAGACCACACGGTGCGGACTACCGAAGGGGAGATTGAAGCTGGAGGACAGGTGGTCATGTTTGAACGCCTCCTGACCGATGGAAAACAGACTGCAGAATCGGATGTGGAGTTAAAACTGATGGGAGATGAAAGCACTACCCGGATAATATCCCGGTCGGTGGCACAGGACAATTCAACCCAGGTATTTAGACCGCGGGTGGTTGCATATGGCCGGGGTAAAGGTCACGTAGAATGTGATTCTATAATTATGAATGAGGCTGTGGTTCGCTCGGTGCCGGAAATTTGGGCAGAAAATTCAGAAGCGGAACTGGTTCACGAAGCTGCTATTGGCAAAATTGCCGGTGAGCAACTGCTTAAGTTGATGGCTTTAGGCCTGACTGCGGAAGAGGCGGAAGAGAAGATTATTTCCGGTTTCTTGGCTTAGGGTTGTTCGTTAAAGCTGTTTTAATATGTTATGATCAAGTTCTCGGGTAGTAAGGTGACTATATTATACAAGGTGACTATATTATAAAAGGAGAGGAGAGGTGGAGTTGAAAGTTAAAAAGATAGAATTGTTTCATGTATCCATCCCCTTGCCCAAAAATTTTTACCCATCCTGGATTCCAGGTTATCCCCAGGGATTTAACCGTTTCACATTAATCCGGTTGACTACTGATGACGGATTCCAGGGCTATAGCGCGGGCATTGCCATGGAGGAAGAGCGGGAAGGCTTAGGAAGCCTGGTGGGACCATATCTGATAGACCAGGTGGTAGAAAATATTGATGATGTCAACCAGCGGTTACGGGAGGCTTCTTTCCTGGGATGGCGCAATAACTGGATTGAAGCTGCGTTTTGGGATTTACTGGGTAAAAAAGAAGGCAAGCCTCTCTACCGGCTTTTGGGTGGTGAAGGAGGCCGCCTGCCGACGTACTGTTCTACAGGTGAAGTTCGGGAACCGGGTAAAAGAGCCGATGAAGTTCTTGCATTAAAGGACATGGGATTCAATTCCGTTAAGTTAAGGGTTCATGATTTTGATTTGGAAGATGATATTGCCCAGATTAAGGAGGTGCGCAGGGCGGTTGGTGATGACATGGAAATCGGAGTTGATGCCAACCAGGGCTGGCGAGTGGCTGCCATAAAGGATGCTCCTTTGTGGGACCTGGAACGGGCTACAGAATTTGCCAAAGCCTGCGAAGAATACAATATATCCTGGCTGGAAGAGCCACTGGATATGTATGCTTTTGATGATATGGCAGAATTGCGCCGCCGGACTACTACTCCCATTTCAGGAGGAGAACTGACTCCGGGATTGCACGAGCATATGATCATGCTGGAAAAAGGCTCGCTGGATATATATCAGCCCGATGCTTGTTTTTGCGGGGTGTCTACTTCGTTGCGGATTATGCAGGAAGTTAACAAACAGGGGCTTAAATTCAAGCCTCACACCTGGACAAATGGTATTGGCTTTGCCATCAACCTGCATATTGCAGCGGCCAATCCTCAGCGCTTGCCTTTAGAATTTCCTTATGAACCGCCGGCCTGGACACCAAGATATCGAGATGGCATTCTGGTTAGGCCGTTTATGGTGGATAAAGAAGGTTGCGTGTCTATCCCGGAAAAACCGGGGCTGGGTATAGATATCAATCCGCGGGCCCTGAAAAAGTTTGGGCGAAAGTTTTACGAAATGACTCCGGCTAAACTTGCTGTTAGCACAGTCCGGAACCGGGGAATTAGGAATGCGCTGGAGTTGGCTAAGGCCAAGAAGGGCGACAGCTCTTTGCTGGACAAGATTGAAAGCATGGCCCCGGAGAGTTCAAAGAAGTAACCAGGCAGGCAGGGGCTTTTGCCTGAGCCAGGTGAGCCAGGGGACGGTTCTTTGGCACAGGCAGAGGGGCCAGAGGCAGGAGGACGGTTTTTTTGCCTGTTCCCTTAATCCTTAAAAGAAATGCATGCCAAAGAACCGTCCCCTTGCCTGTGCCTGTGTTAAAAGAAATGCATGCCAAAGAACCGTCCCCTGGCC
>Ga0207421_10008350_pt1 | contig 10774 bp, 6 predicted proteins | sample SodLakKL_010_SED_4_FD_187542 | JGI IMG/M metagenome (GOLD analysis project Ga0207421, IMG submission 187542) | Alkaline sediment microbial communities from Lake Tanatar, Kulunda Steppe, Russia - 8KL_010_SED (SPAdes) (version 2) | ecosystem: Environmental > Aquatic > Non-marine Saline and...
TCGTTTTCGATCACGTGCCAACTGTTACCGTTATCAGTACTGTAAGATAAATGAATGCTATCTATCGGATCATCTCCTTCCTCGGTGGTCCATTCGATCGCCTCGATATCTCCTGCTTCGAATGCTTCACCGCCATCAGGCCTGTTCAACTCTACTTCAGGTGGATCGCCAGGTGTTTCACTTGTAATCCCGCCACTTACGACCAAAGCGAAGGGTTGAGTTCCTTGTGGAACGTTGTGTGCAGTGACCGTTACTTCATAGCTACCAGACTCTACACCATTTTCATCAGGTAACAACAATACGTTTTCTTCAACATTCAATCCATCGAATTCTCCATCTCGCTGTCCATCCCATGGATTACTATTAGGATCAGGTTCTGAATAACCTGGGTTATATCCAGTGTAAGCATTACCAACGTATCTAGTTCCGTCAGGAGAGCTGACTTCGAGATCAAGGTCGTTCACGATCGTTGGGTCCGCTCCTGCATCGCCCGGATAATCAGTCCAAGCTAATGTTATTTCCAATTCTTGACTGGGATCATCTACGATAAAATTCATGTCCCAGCTATCTCCGGTGTCGAGTTCGACTCCATTGTCTAATGAATCATAAGCTATGAGTTGTCTATCATCGCCTTCGAAATGCAGAGCACGGTCCAACATACTTCTACCGAAGCCCTGGTCTCCATTTGGGAACCTATTATCGTTTTCGTAAGCCCCTGTACCTGATATCTCAACTGCTCCGTTTATCATAGTAGCTCTTACCAAAGCGTTGCTTGGATTGAAACCATCATCAGGGTTCTCGCTGCCTGATGGATACCACCCGTCTCTGTAATATTGTCTCACTTGACCTAACTGACCAGCGATACCTGGACAAGCCATACTGGTACCATCTAAAGATGAATATCCTTCTGCATCCTCGTCGTCAGCTGACATCAAATTCTCACCAACATGTAATATCGTTGGTTTTATCCTTCCATCCTCAGTGTATCCTCGACTACTGAAACTTGATACATCCTCCTGAGAAGGAGCATTTGTCACAGATCCTACACTGAAAATGTTCTTAGATGAAGCCTGTGGGGACATGGTTTGGGCTGAGTCACCATCGTTTCCAGCAGCAAAAAGTATATTGAAATCTTTGTGGTCCCAAACGAATTCATCATACTCTTGAGATTCTGATGTGTATTCCCCACCACCTCTAGCGCCCCAGCTGTTTGTATGTATCCTGGAACCTTCATCATAGGGATCACCGAAACCATGATTGTACATATCGTCGGGTATGCTAATAGACATCCCATCAGACGAGGTGTCCTGATGTATAACTCTAGCTTCGAAAGAGTTTCCATCTTCATTACTGTATTCACCGTACGGAGGTGATTCTCCTAATACCGTTCCAGTTACATGGGTACCATGTTGATGGCCTCCATCTACATCACCATCTGAACCTGGGGGGACATAATCATCTTGGATCTTTCTATGATCATCACCTATCTCATTGTTCTCATCGTGGAATGCCTCGTGCTCTCTAAATAAACCGCTGTCCATTACAGTGATGAGTTCTCCCTCTCCGGTTAACCCTAAGTCCGTAGCTTTTCTATTATTTTCTTCATTAGTTTGAGCAACCCACGTTGCATCTGAATTGAAAACGTGATGTCCATCTATACCTTCGGTGATATGATTTATACCAGGTATGTTGGCTATTTCCACTATGTTCTCACTATCTATTTCTAAACTGATGGTGTTCCTGATGTTCGATTTGATTTCACCACCCAACCTAGATATCTCCTGTGCTACACTACGAGAATCAACGTTATCGAATAGAGACACATCGAGTAATAATTCCTTATCCTCATCCATGAGATCCGGATCAAATCTATAAGCAGGTTGATAAATGCCTACCCATTGGACAAAATCCAGTTCTTCTATGTTTCTCCTGGTTTCAGCGTCCATCTCTGCTATAAAATTGTACATCGGTCTAAAGCTATGTAATACGGCACCTCTTCTCTCTAATTGATCTTTCCATTCCGATCGGATGGGACCTATAAACTGAACTATATAATATCCCTGAAGATCTTGAGGATATTCAGTTATCTCCAGGTCATCCGGTATCTCTGGTTCTCCATCTTCGACATGGAATCCATGTGTATGTAATCCAACATAATCCCTGTTTTCTAAAGATTCTACTACATATCCATCATTTTTTAGTTCATCTCTGTTTTCTTCATCTGTGCGTACCAATATATACTCGTCATAAGTCTCGAGGACAGAATATTCTGAAGAACTATGTAGATGCGCCAATTCCATCCCTCTTCTATAGACGATCAACTCTATTTCGTTCTCTGCTTCATCGTCAGGTATTACAGTACCTATAGATAAAACAGATATCACTAACATTATGCATGCGATGAGCGCAGCATATCTCATGACTTTTTTCATAAAATATTCCTCCTACAATTCCTGACCTAAATAGAACTTTGTTAAAACATATTTAATCCTAACACACACATGTGTATGGTCTCCTTTATATAGGCATGATCACTCCACTTCCCATATAACTTTTTCATCGCCACCGTTATAAAGGAGATAACCTTGGCCGGGTTCGAATTCGAAATTTTCTGGCTCGTGATCGTAAGCTAAGTTACTGTCCTTAATCGATTCAAAGTATCCAACAATAGTTACCTCCTCAGGTAAACCGTGGTTACCAACTGTAGAACTGGGAATGCCTACCATGTTCCAACCGGGATCCAATTCGATCTCAGTACTAGCCGGTTCCGTACCCTCGATGGTCAATGTATCGTCTTCTATCATACGTACCCACACACCCATAGTATGATCCCATGTTTCCAATCTGTTGAATTGGTCATCTCTTTGTGGTAAAAACGATTTCCAACTATCAGTTTCAGAATCGTAATACAACACCTTATCATAACTACCTGATACACCATTTTCTTCATCTTCTAATATAGACTCGAGATCATCATTATCGGGTAAAAGATTGAAAGAGACGAAGTTCCAACCACTAGACCCATCGTTTACTTCAAGGTCTAACGTAAAGGAATCTAACGAAACTCCTGGCTCCGGGACGGGCTCCGTCCCTTCACACTCTTGGTCCTGGGAGTCAACAGAATGTATCAGATACCACCAAATCATATCATCTTCGTTTCCTTTGTTCTCATCAATATAAACATATCTTTCTGAGCCATCAGCATCTACACTAGAGATATACTCATATCCATCATCCTCCTGATCAGAGCGATATATATCATAATGTGTAACATCATCAGGGTCATCCGAACTAGGCTTCCAGGATAATATATTATGCTCGAACCCAATTACTTCATCTGGGGAAGAGTAGTCAACGTACTTGAAATCGTTAAAAAGAAGTGTATCCTTGCTGAGGTCGAATTCGATAAATTCACCATACAGATACTCGCCGAAGTTTTCTTCTCCCTTCAAATAGTATTCAAAAAATGATGTGGCATACTTCCTAGCGATCCTATGCTGTTCTTCTCTAGATATCTCAGCCTCACCATCCCCGATACCACCTGATGCGGGATCCATATCTGCATACTGGTTATGGTTGGCTCCGGCTATCATGAAATACTGTGTAGGAGAATCTTCTAAATTGTCATAAACCACCTGGGAGTTGTCTTCTGGAGGAGCTATCTCGTCGTTCTCTCCGGCCTGCAGTTGAACGGGGATGTCGATCAGATCAAGACCGGGGATCGGGTCTGGATCGTTATCTATAGAGACCGCCATGGGAGCTAATGCTTTTATGTCCTCACTCTGATCATCATCTTCTACTTCGTATTGAGCTACTAAGATAGACGCTTTAGCACCTAGTGAAAAACCTGTCATCCCGATTTTATCTTCATCTATCATACCGTTTATGGGACTATCAGATCCATTTTTATCCTTCAAAAAATCTATGGTGGCTAGCAGTTCGTAAGCACATTTCTCATGATCTGAACTGAACATACCGGCATACTGCATACTTGGTACTGCGATGACATATCCCCAACTAGCATAGTACTCACCCCAGGATTCGAAGTAAGTCCGGTCCATGGTAAAGCCATGTCCTAAAACTAAAGTAGGGTAGATATCGGTTGTATCATCCTGAGGATAGTAAACATCCACGGGGGTATCATCGCCGTAAGGACCAGTAAATGATGTGCTCCATACATCAAAACTGTATTGGCCTTCTTCCCCTACAGATGAAAAATGATTGACGTTAGGATCCGTAGGTGGTTCAGGTTCTTCATCAAATATCGATCCTCTCGAAGATCGTTCAGCATAATGATCCTTACTTCGTTCGAAATCTTCAGAGATAACTGAGTTACCAGTTTCGGATGTAGAACCCACTGAAACAGATATGAAAGAAAATAAGATGACTGCTGCGCAGAGATAGACAAATATTCCCATTTTTAGTTCCTTCATGATATCATCCCAGTACGTTCAGATCAAAGATTTAGACTATTATAATAGACTATGTTATTTATATTATTATGACACATGTGTACGTCTCTCTTTATATACCCTATATCTGTTATCCATGATCATTTGCTGATGTAAACCTCTATGACCTCTACATCTGAGATATCTTCTCAATACCATATCTATTTAAAATATGAGATACTTATCTACGATGAACATTGAACGATGATCGTATGTCCAGGAAAATCGAAGATAAGATAGAGAGGCCTTTAAAGATCTTGTTCGTAACAGAGTCTTACCCTCCTGAAACCTACGGGGGAGGAGAGATCTCGTGTGCACTACTAGCTGAAGAACTAGCGAAACGAAGAGAACTCCATGTAACTGTGTTAACTTCAGATGTAGAAGGCTTGCCTTCTAAAGAAAAAAAGGGTGGAGTTCACATCCTTAGAAGGTTGAAGACCGGAAGATCTAGGGATACATTTATAGACAATATCAAAAGAAAGATGTTCTTCGAAAAGAGCGTGAAAAAAGAACTAAACAAGATTTCAGAAGACTACGATCTGGTACATTTCTTCAACATCACTAGTATCGTTAAAGTGAATAAACCAAGTTTTGCGACGATCAACTCCTACGTGAATTTCTGTCCAAAGGGCAACCTGTTTTATAATGAGATGGAAGTTTGTCAAGGATGTAGACCTGGAAAATTCATCGGTTGTATAACAAGTTCTGAATACGTTGGAGGTTATAAACTGAGCAATCTACTTCGGTACAATCCTATCTTCTGGCTCTCTATATATCTAGACTATTTATTTAGAAAGAAAAGCCTAAAAAAGGTCGACTACTTTTTTAGCCTCAGTGATTTCATCAACGGCCTTTTGAAAGAGGAAGGGGTAAAATCAGATAACATAAGAAAGGTTGTGAACATGCCAGACATAGAACTCTCCGATAAAAAGATAAAACTCCCAAAAGAAGGGACAAACGTGACATATATCGGTCTGCTCAGTAAGATCAAAGGTGTCCACCTACTGATCAAAGCCTTCGATCAGATCGATACCGATGCGAATTTAGTGATAGTGGGAGATGGTCCCGAAAGACAAAAATTGGAAGAGTTGGCAAAAAATAATCCAAATATTTTATTCCTAGGTAAAGTAGAACATGACCTAATACATTCTGTATATGAACAATCGGACGTGATAACGGTACCTTCTCTCTGGCCAGAACCATTATCGAGAGTTCTACTAGAGGCAGCATATTTTGGAAAACCGATAGTGGCAACGGATGTAGGAGGTAGTTCAGAAGTTGTAAAACATGGATATAATGGATTGTTGGCGGAACCAAATATTCAAGATATTAGTAACAAACTCAAATATATTTTAAGATCTGATATGAAGAGAGGAAAGATGGGAAAAAATATGAGAAAGTTTTATAAGAAAAAATTGTCAAAAGATAAGATGTTAAATAATTACGTAAACGCATATATGAATCGTTCAAGCCTACTTAAAGAAAAAAGAGATGCAGTACATGACCGCAGAAGATAAATCTGATGAAACGGACACAGAAAGGATCGGATCTATGGGCATCATAAGGTTTCCCGGCACTTCAGCAGGTGCAGGTCCTTTGAAGAATCTAAGCGATATCATCGATACTTTTTCTAAAAAAACTATCATCATCTCAGGAAATGAAACTCTGGAAAAGGTACAGGCATCAGAAAGTATCAATATCATCAGGGTTGATCATAAACCAGGTGAAAATAAATTTTTTAAAATCATAAATTATATCATAACACAGATACGCATCAGTTTCCAGATGCTAAAATATCCTAAGATAGAAAGCTACATATTCTTTTACACGGATATACTGCTTATACCAATTTTAGTTGCCAAATTGATGAGAAAAAAGATATTGATAGCTTTGATGGCAGATCCCATTGGGTATGGGAAGGGTATAGAGGGGCTAGATTTGATACTCGATCTATGTTATAGTCTATCCCACGCCATATTGATTTATTCTGAAAACCTGATCAAAGAATGGAATTTAGATAGATATAAAAAAAAGATAAAATTAGCTCATGAACACATCATAGATACTGATAAATTCTGTAAAAAAACGAACTTTTCAGAAAGAGAATATGATATCGGTTATATCGGTAGATTCGATAAAGAAAAGAATGTCATGGGGTTTCTGAGAGCTATATCTCTGCTTTTAAAACATAATAAATTAAAACAAAATACTAAGATCTTTTTAGGTGGAGGGCAAGAGGAGGAGAGAGTTTTAAAGTATATTGAAAATCAAAATCTCACAGATATCATAGACTTCCATGGTTGGATAAAACACAATGAACTGCCTGATCACCTAAATAATATCAAACTATTGGTGATCCCCTCTCATACCGAAGGTTTGCCAAATATAATGCTGGAGGCTATGGCATGCGGGACCCCGGTACTGGCCTCATCCGTAGGTTCTATCCCAGATTTTATAGATGATAATTATAACGGATTCCTTTTAAAGGATAACTCACCTAAGTCTATCGCTAAAAGGTTAATAGAGATAATGGATTACGATGAAAAAAAGATGAAGAAAGTGACAAAATCATCTAGTACTATGGTCAATAAAAATTTTAATTTTGAAACAGTTAAAAATAATTACAAAGAAGCAATATTCGATGTTATCGGATATAGATGAGAATGAAATGATATCATGAGTAAGATAATTGAATTCTTTGGACCGCCAGGGTCGGGTAAAACGACGATAGCAAATCACACGTTATCTTATCTAAGAAAGAGAAATATATCGGCAATCGGTCTCGAAGAAAGTCGGTATAAAGGATTTAAAAAATGGATATCTGATTCTAGATCATCTTCGACGAGAAATAGGGTCCTAAAAAAGATAATTGAGGCCCTTCCAAAATCCTTGGGCAATAAGTTGATAGCATCAGATCTGTTCGTTGGCCGGTACATCTACGAACAAGACCTGATAAATCGTTTTATACGAAAAGACCCAGGATTGTTTATATTACTGAACGAAAAGATAGAAAACATCTATTGTTCGAGTGAGGCTGCTGTGATATTGCGCTGCTTTGAAAGAGACCTAGCTAGTTATCAAAATTCCATAGACTATATCGAAGAAAAGTTCACAGTATTGGAAGAAGGATTCTGCCAAAGCATGCTGCATCCGACTTTCTCTTTGATGAAGACAAGTAAATTACCTCCGGGATATAAGAAAGATATAAAGGAACTGACCAAAGGTATATCGTCTCATATAGATTATGCCTTCTTTGTGAGTGCTGATCCGGAAGTATGTGATCAAAGACAAAAAACCAGAGGGAAATACATACACGACTTCCAAGGAAAAACTGGTAAGAGCAGACGTATAAAAAGTTTGGAGACAAATCTAAAGGATGCTGATCTTATACACTCTATACTCAATAAAAACGGTGTCCCATGCTTCAAGATAGATAACAATGATAGTTTGTCCAGGGTTGAAGATGACATGTCCGACATATTAGAAAAGTTCATCCCTGAATTACAAGACCAAACCAACTAGATCAGGGTGTAAAGAATTTTTATGTTTTACACGAATCTCTTCAGTATCTTTCTAAGCCAGCTAAGATCTATTCCAGATCTTTTTTCTATCAAAAGCAATAATTCGATATCGTCTTTCGAAAGACTTTTTGTCATTATTATAGAGAAAAAGAAGATGAGATAAAATATTAACACACTTATTATCACCAGATATATTGTGGTCGGAAAAATTTGAGTGAGTGCATATGTGAGAGGGACACTCAACAAAAGAGATAATGTGATCGGTGCTAGTAATATCGGTTTTATAGTGTGGATACCTGAGATGTCATTGAGCTTCTTGACTCGTATAACATTCACACTGATTATAGATATAGCTGTTGCTACAGCTGCACCAACTATCCCAAAATAAGGTATCAACAAGGTATTAAAGATCAGATTGAGTCCTGCAGCAGCACCTGTAGCATACATCAAAAATTTTGTTCTACCGAAGGCTGTCAATGTTGCTCCATTTGGACCCATAAAATTGTTGATAAAATACATCACCGACAATATTTGCAGGGGAACAATAGCTGTAGAATATTCAACACCGAAGAAAAAATCCAATATCCATCCTGGATAAAATACAAAGGCGATTACTAGAGGCAGTGTTCCGAAACATATCCATTTTGTCAAAGAGATAAATATAACTTTGTTTTCTCGGAACATTGTCTTTGCGAAAAGTGTTGCAGCTATAGGAGAATAAAGAAAATGGGCCACATCGAACGGGGTACCTATGAATCTACTCATGGGTTTGGCTGCTTGATAATATCCCACAAAATCCTCTGCCATAAAATAACCTATCATCAATGTGTCGGCCCATCCCATTATTCTATACATGATCTCTACGAATAAAAGAGGCAGCGAAAACAACATCAACTTTTTTCCTACAGATAAGTCCCATCTGACTGTCGGTTTTAAGTCTAAAAGTCTTTTTATGTTTCGACGATAATAATAAAAGAATAATATGGAGATGAGGATTATGGATAAAGAAGCACCGAGGATGACATTAAAAAATCCTAAAGACATCAGTGCGATGGGGATCACAGCGCAGAGTATCAATGTGTTTTTCCCTAAGTCTTCAAATAAAATTTTCTCTTTTGTTCTTTGGAACCCCCTGAAAACTGAAACCAAAAGGATGAGCAAAGCATAAAATGGTACGGCGATGGCTGCCAGTTTAAAATAATTTCCTAATGCAGGTTCTTCAGAGAACACGGCGGCTATAGGGTCTGCGAAGTGAAATAGGATGATCCCAAATATCACTCCTCCGACCAGTCCTATTGAGATACCCCAACCTATTATCTCGGGGACCTTCTCTTCCTCATCTTTGCCTAAATAATATGCTATATTTCTCTGTATGCCGCTCTTCAATCCGATGATACCTATAGAAGAAAATATACTCAATATGGTATAATATAAGTTGAAGAGACCATAATCAGCTGGAGTATAAAACTGTGCTATAATAACTCTAGCAAGAAAATTAAAGAAAAGACCAAAGGCTGTACCGATGAAAAGTATGCTGGTGCCCTTTCCGATCTTTCCTAGAGATTCGGTCACCGTCTTTTCATCGTAAGATCCTTCGTCGCTTTCTCTATCATCGTTGTTTATTACCTTCCCTTTTGAATATTTTCTGCTTCTGATTCCTAATTCACCGACTTTCTAAACGAGTCTTTAGATAAATATATTATCACTTGTTTTGGAGAAACAATCCCACAGATCAGCCGATACACCATAAATTAATATCATTAATCGTGATTAAGGGATGAGATGTCAAAAAAATTATTTTTGATAGGAACTCCAAGAAGTGGGAAATCGAGGTTGACTTTATCTTTAGCCTCTAGTGGAGAATTCGCCTGGATCTCGTCATACCAGAACATTTGTCCTACATTGGGAGTCCTCAGCTTGTATAATCGCATATATAACATATCCAAAATAGGACCAAGATTATATCCATTTTGCAAAGACTTCAAGTTACTACCACACCCCGTTGAAAGTAGTGATTACTGGAAAAGATTTCTCCCCGGATTTCAAAGTTACGTAGGGGATAAAACGATCCCCCCTGTGAACCGCCCGGCTCCGGATCTGGACCTAGGTGATTCACTTACGAAAAAAGAGATAGTAAAGGTTCAAGAGGCTGTCAAAAGTATCTGTAAATGGCAAAACAAAAAACATTTCATAGCAGAATATTCCAAGTGGCCCAGGATGACTTTTTTTGATCAAATCTTTCCAGAAACCAAATTTGTCCATATCACCCGGGATGGAAGAGCTGTGGCATATGAGCACTATAAAAAGATATTGACTGATAATTATATAGAATGGGATGAAAGAGACTGGTGGATAAAAGGTTGGCCATCAGAATGGAGAAAAGAATTCGAAGAAAAAAATCACCCTATGCTTGCATATTGTGCATATCAATGGAAATTTTTCTTAGATATGATATGGAGAGATGCAAAGAATTTCGATGAAGATAGATATAGAGAGATCAGATACGAGGAACTTGTTAAAAAACCAGAAAAAACTCTATCCGATATCCTAGAGTTTTGTGGTCTGGAGTTCAATAAAGACATAAAAAACTATCTTACTCGAAAAAGTTTAAAAAATATGAATTATCGATGGAAAAGGGATCTATCTAAGGAACAAAAAGAAGAGCTAGAACAGATAATATATGAAAAAAGATATAGAATGTTACTAGAGGACGTCTATTAATTATCGATTTCACTCCGACATTATGTAATTGATACTGATCTCTGAGATATCCGTCGCATATGACCCCGTCCTGGATATACT
>Ga0207421_10008352_pt1 | contig 10772 bp, 11 predicted proteins | sample SodLakKL_010_SED_4_FD_187542 | JGI IMG/M metagenome (GOLD analysis project Ga0207421, IMG submission 187542) | Alkaline sediment microbial communities from Lake Tanatar, Kulunda Steppe, Russia - 8KL_010_SED (SPAdes) (version 2) | ecosystem: Environmental > Aquatic > Non-marine Saline and...
CAATACCGCGAACGCACCCTCACAGTTCATAGTGATGGATTTGAAATAACCCGCCCACAAAAGGGGAAACTCTATTTGGAGAAACATAAACTCCAATTTGTCCGTTACGTCAAAACCTATTATGGGTTTGCGGGTAAGGTTAAAACTGTCCTTTATTTTAAAAACCCCGATAACAATGCACGCACCCATATCATGTTTTTGATTAATAAGGATGAACTCCAAGCGTTTAAGTTTAACGTAGAGGGTAAAGATAGCAAATAAAAGGGCGAAATCCATTGGGATTCGCCCTTTTATTTTACATCATGCCAGGCATGGCGCCGCCAGCTTGCGCTTGATCGTTTGAGTTGTCGTCATCAAGTTCCGTCACCGCCGCTTCGGTGGTTAGGAACATACCCGCAATGCTTGCGGCATTCAAGACGGCATTCTTCGTTACTTTGGTGGGGTCGATGATGCCCGCTTCAATCATATCAACCCATTCACCTTCTTTGGCATTAAAACCGTGGTTGCCGTTTTGTTCTTTTTGCTTGGCAAGAATTTCTTCACCATCAAATCCAGCGTTTTCAGCAATTTGGTAAATTGGTTTTAACAAGGCGTTAAGAACAATATTAATGCCTTTTTGACGATCAATGACATCATCTTTGAGGGTGTCTTTTAAATCGTTATAAACTTGAACAAGGATGCTGCCACCACCAAGGACAATGCCTTCTTCAACGGCGGCCTTGGTTGCATTTAAGGCATCTTCAATGCGGTGTTTCTTTTCTTTCATTTCGGTTTCAGTGGTTGCACCAACTTTAACAATCGCCACACCATTGGTGAGTTTGCCTAAACGTTCGCGTAGCTTTTTGGCTTCATGCTCACCTTCAGTGTTTTCAAGTTGTTTTTCTATTTCTTCAATGCGTTCCTTGATCATTGCTTTATTGCCGCTGCCTTCAAGGATAGTAGTAGAATCTTTGGTAACAATAATCTTTTTAGCCAAACCAAGGTCATCCATGGACGCATTTTTAAGATCCATATCAAGATCTTTGGAATAGAATGTTGCGCCCGTAAGATAAGCAATGTCAGTGAGCATTTCTTTTTGGTTATCGCCAAATCCCGGCGCTTTGGTCGCAACAACATTGAAAGTACCGCGCAGCTTGTTGACAACAAGTGTGCTGACAACTTCATTTTCAATGTCATCCGCAATCACAAACAGAGGTTTGTTATTTTCAACAACCTGTTCTAACACAGGCAATACATCTTTAACTGTGGAAATTTTTTGGTCGGTGACGAGTACATGCGCATCTTCAAGTGTCACTTCCATCGTTTCACGGTCACTAACCATGTAGGGTGAAATATATCCTTTGTCATACTGCATGCCTTCCACAAGTTCAAGTTCAGTATCAAAGCCTTTTGACTCATCAACGGTAATGACACCTTCTTTACCTACCTTGTCCATGGCTTTGGCGATGATGTCACCGATTTCCTTACTACCGCTTGAAACACTGGCAACGCTCGCAATGTCTTCAGTCGTATCGATGCTTCTGGAGCGTTTCAAGATTTTTTGACTCACTTCCTTTGCCGCTTTTTCGATGCCTTCACGCAGTAATACCGGATTGGCACCCTTATCAATGGTTTGAAGCCCACTATGAATCATGTTTTGGGCAAGCAATGTGGCCGTGGTCGTTCCATCACCAGCCGTGTCATTTGTCTTTGAGGCAACTTCCTGCACAAGCTGTGCCCCCATGTTTTCATAATGGTCTTTAAGTTCGATTTCCTTGGCAATCGTTACCCCGTCATTGGTAATGAGGGGAGAGCCGTAGGATTTTTCTAAAATCACATTCCGACCTTTTGGGCCGAGGGTTACATTGACTGTACTGGCAAGCTTATCAACACCATCACGCATTTTGTCTCTGGCTTTTTTAGCATAAATAATGTCTTTACTCATATTAATCCTCCTCCACAATCGCTAAAATGTCATCTTGTGAAATGATTAAATAGTCTTCACCGTCATATTCAATATCTGTTGTCGCAAACGATTTATAGACAACAGTATCGCCGTTTTGAACGGCCATTTTTTTCTCGCCATCACCCGGACCAACCGCGATCACGGTCGCAATGGATGGCGTTTTAGTATCATTCTCAGTAAGGATGATACCGCTTTTTGTCTTTTTTTCTGGTGTGTGCTGTTTAAGTACCACTTGGTCATGCAATGGTTTAAGCATACATTTCCCTCCTAAATATTGAAGTTTAAATATTTAGCACTCGATAATATCGTTTGCTATTAACATCATGCAATACCATTTTTGTTTTGTCAAGATGCCTTGTTAAAAAGATGATTTCTTATTTATTTAAATTTCGTAATCAAAACGAACTCGCTAAAACAACCTTGTCAAGAGATAAACGCTATAAAATAATTATGTATATACTTTGATGGCTTTTACATAATAAAGTATAATAATCACAAATTACTTAGGAGATGAAATGTTATGAAAAAGTTGGTTTTAGTATTTACTATGTTTTTGAGTGTATTTACGCTTGCTGCATGTGGCTTAGGCGATGATGATGTTTTACGTGTTGGTATGGATACGTCATACCCACCGTTTGAAACAACGCTTGATGGTGAGCCAGAAGGCATCAGTGTTGAGATTGCCAAAGAACTGGGTGATTTCCTTGGACGAGAGGTCGAAATAGTGGAAACCGATTTTGGTGGATTAATTCAATCGCTTAACATAGGAGAGGTTGATGTCATTATTGGTTCTATGAGTATTACTGAAGAGCGTGCACAATCGGTTGATTTTTCTGACCCTTACCAACAATTCAATATCATAGGCCTTGTCAATCAGGATTTTGGAGACACGCATGGTATTGATAGTCAGTCAAGTCATGAAGAGGTACTTGAAATTGAAGAGACACGCTTTACGGGTATTGTTGATCAAGTGTCCGGTGATTTACCCAGAGAATTTGGGTTTGATGTCATAGAGGAAAATGACCTCGGGAACGCAGTCACCAATGTTGCACAAGGCCAAGCTGATGTTTTAATGATGAGTGGTATGCCCGTTGCACGTGGCCATGTAGCTAACCCCGATTCAACCTTTATTCTTTATGATTACTTTGAACCAAGCCCCATTGGTATGGCGGTTAGACAAGGTGAAGATGAACTGTTAAACGACATCAATGAATTCATTGCGCAAATGGATGAACTTGGTGTCAATGATAGGCTTGCGGACTTATGGGAAAATGCTGATGATTGGATAGACGATGAAGATCTAAAAGAAGCCATGCAAGAGTTTGAAATGGAATATTTCCTTCCATGACCCAAAAAAGTCTGACACAAATGACACGCACTCAAAAGAAATCAACGCAAAAGAAATATCATTATTTACTTGCTATTGGCTTTTTTCTCGCTTTCGTTGTTTTTGTTGCGCTCAGACAAACTTCACCGTTTCAGATTGGTCGCTTAGACGGGTATGTTGCTAGTATTTTTGGCGGCTTTTTAAGAACCATATTGGTATCATTCATTGCGCTTATAGGCAGTACATTTACTGGATTTTTACTATTTTTGATGTCTAAATCAAACAACGGTCTCTTCAGGGCATTTGTAGATGTTTTTACTGAAATCATATACGGCACCCCTTTGTTGGTAGCCATCATTATGATGGCATGGGTTGTTGGACCAGCGTTCAACACTTACAATCGGCCGGTTCTAGGTGTCATTGGCCTCATTGTATATATTACACCCTATATGACCAATATATTTCGGTCCGCTTTTAAAAGTATCCCTGAAGAACAATATTTAGCCATGGATGTATTTGGTTTCACCAATGTTCAAAAATATATCTATATCATTATTCCACAAGTTTTAAGAATTTTAATGCCACCGCTTATGAATAACTTTTCATTGATTATTAAAGGGAGTGCATTGCTCCATGTAATCGCGTATGGTGAGTTATTTCACACGGTTGGCGTCATGCAATCGCGCACATTTGGCTACGCTGAAGGCTACATTACCATGTGGGCTTTATACATCATCATTACAATTCCCCTTTCACAGTTTACGCGGTATTTTGAAAGAAGGTGGTCCTTAGAATGAACATTACAGTAGAAAACGTATCACACACTTATGATGTTCAAGTGCTCAATAATCTTGAGATTACGCTTAAGAACTATAGGTCCATTGCGCTCATTGGCGTATCTGGAAGCGGAAAAAGTACATTGTTAAGAATGCTTGCCGGATTGGAACGTCCCACCAGCGGGAAATTGACCGTAAACAATAGAAATGTTCTTGATAAGGAACACCGTAGCTCTATTGGCATGGTCTTTCAAACCCATTCACTCTTCCCGCACTTGAGTTTAGAAGAAAATATCACCCTAGTGTTAGAAAAAACCAGAGGTATTGACAAGGAAACTGCGCGTAAAACTGCACATAAAAACCTTGAGCGGTTGAGTCTGGGCGATCAAGCATACAAGCTTCCTAAAAATGTGAGTGGTGGTCAAGCCCAACGTGCCAGCATTGCCCGCGCACTTAGCGTTGATCCTGATATTATTTTTCTTGATGAGCCGACTGCATCTCTCGATCCTATATTGACTGATGAAGTGCTAAGCAGTGTTGAAAACTTAAGGGAACTCGGCAAGGACTTTGTGTTTGTGACGCACGTACTGAGTTTTGTTCGTGATTTTGCGGACTACGTCATTTATATGGACCAAGGCGACATCGTCGAACACGGGACGCCAGACATTTTGGATGAACCAAAAACAGATTCCTTCAAAAACTTTATGTCAAAGGTTCGTTGACGCCCTTGACCTTAAACGCACCTTGCACTTGAACCACGGATTATATATAATTAAATTACAAGACCAAGCAAATAGGCTTGGTCTTTATTATAGGAGGCGGATTATGTTTAATAATCAACGTGTGATCCCAGCAATTTCAACCCACCAAAGTGTGAAAAAATTCATTGGAACATCCCTTGACTATGGAATTTTAATGAATTTTCAGCTGGCCCAGGTTAAAGAACTGGTTGACATGATTCATGCGAAAGATAAGAAAGCTTTGATACATCTAGATATGATTAAAGGACTGTCCCCCGATATTTACGGCGGCATATTCGCCATTCAGGAACTGGGTGTGGACGGATTGATAACGACCAAGCCCAAAGTTATTGAACTGTGTCAAAAACGTGGGGTGATTGGGATTTTAAGGTTCTTTTTAAAAGACCGGCACTCTTTAAAACAAAGCATTGACATATTAAAACAAAGCGCACCGGATGCAGTCGAAGTATTGCCGGCGATGCGCACGGATATCATTAGTACCATTAAAGCACATACAGGTGCCATGGTATTGATGGGCGGACTCATTACTGATAAGTCAATGATCACGGATTGCCTCAATAACGGGGCTGTTGCGGTAACCATTTCCAAAGAAAGCTTATGGGATTATTAAATTATTTATTGTTAGGAGCATAGTATGGCTGATTCAACCTCAAACCGTTTACGTAACACTTTGATTTATCAAGTATACACACGAAACCATACCGTTGAAGGAACGTTCAATGCATTAAAAGATGATTTACCACGCATTAAAGCGCTTGGCACAGACTTCGTCTATCTTTTGCCTATCAATTCCATCGGCAAAAAACAGCGCAAAGGTACGTTAGGAAGTCCTTATGCCATCAAGGATTATTATGCAATCAATGAAGAACTTGGAACACTTGAAGACTTTAAATCACTAATCAAGGCTATCCATCAAGAAGGCATGCGCGTCATGCTTGATATCGTGTTCAATCATACATCCCCTGATTCGAAACTGTTGCATTCTCATCCGCATTATTTCTATAAAGAAAACGGTCAATTCACTAACCGTATTGGTGATTGGTGGGACATCGTGGATTTCGATTTCACTTCCGATAACAGCCTTTACGATACCCTTACCAATGTGTTGCTATATTATGCGGACTTGGGAGTTGATGGGTTTCGGTTTGATGTTGCTTCACTGTTGCCTAAAGATTTTTTGACCTATGCAAAAGACCGTGTTTCCAAAAAACACCCTGATATACTCTGGCTCAGTGAGTCAGTGCACGGGCATTTTTTAAGAGAAGTGCGCAATCGTGGATTTGACGCACTCAGTGAATCAGAAATATTCGAAATTTTTGATATGGCGTATGATTATGATGCGCATCCCTTTTTTGAAGATTACATTCACGGAAAACGTCCACTGGATGATTATGTTTTTTGGCTGAACCGTCAAGAAGAAATTTATCCTAAAAACTATATCAAGCTGCGCAATTTGGAAAATCATGACTTTGGCCGGATTGCCGGAATGCTTGAAAATGATGCGTACTTACTGAAAAATTGGCATGCGTTTACATTCTTTCAAAAAGGTGCCACCTTGATTTTTTCTGGCAGTGAAGCTTCATGTACCCATCACCCCGATCTATTCAATAAAGACACGATCGACTTCAGCGGCCCTGATATATCACAATTTCTAAGTCGTCTTAAAACCATCACAACGGGTCCGCTCTTTAGTGAGGGTATCTATGACGTTGATAAAGTGAACAACCATGATGTTATCAAAGCAGCCTATACATTAAATGAACAAAAAGTGATTGGCTTTTTTCATGTAGCTAAAGATCACGCAAACGTAGCCGCCAATCTAACGGATGGCCCATACACCAATCAAATGACCCAAACGGTGATTCACGTTGAAAATGGTACAGTGAAAACCAGTGACATGCCACTAATTATCCGCGTAAAATAATATCTTTTGACTTTGAACAAAGGATAATTTATAATACACGTGTAATATTAATAACTATCTTCAGGGCAGGGTGTGATTCCCGACCGGCGGTACAGTCCGCGAGCGCAAGCTGAATGGGTGGAATTCCCATACCGACAGTATAGTCTGGATGGGAGAAGATAAACGCATTTGTGTGTGTTTTTTGTTTTCCATGCCCTGAAAAGGGCATTTTTTATTAGAAAAGAGGGATTCCTGTGGATGAACGCTACATGCAACGTGCATTTGAATTGGCTGAAATGGGACGCGGCTACACAAAACCCAACCCCATGGTTGGCGCAGTAATCGTAGAAAATGATACGATTATTGGTGAGGGCTATCATGAAGCCTATGGTGGTGCGCACGCAGAAGTCAACGCATTAAAAGACGCCGAAGGTAAAATGCATCATGCGACCATGTACGTTACTTTAGAACCATGTAACCACACCGGCAAGACCCCACCATGTTCACTGGCAATTGTCAATGCGCCCATTGCGCGTGTGGTAATCGCCTCAAAAGACCCTAACCCCGTTGCCCATGGTGGCATTGATACGTTAAAGAAGCATGGCATCGAGGTTTCTATAGGTTTATTACATGAAGAAAACGTAAGAATCAATTATGCGTTTTTCCATTATGCAACCACCAAAACGCCGTTTATTACGCTTAAAACTGCGATGAGTGCGGATGGTAAAATCGCAACCAAAACCCATGACTCCAAATGGATCAGCAATGAAAAATCAAGGCGATACGTTCACGAACTAAGGCATGAATACCACGCCATCATGGTCGGGGCCAACACTGTCATTAAGGACGACCCCAAACTGACTGCGCGCCTTGAAGAACAAAACACCATCAATCCCATCCGCATCGTTTTAGATTCAGATGGCATCATCCCCCTTGATGCAAATATTTTAAACACAGAAGACGCCCCAACCATCATTGTGGCCAGTGCTGCCCTTGATGACTCTGTCAAAAAAGCCTATGAAGCACGCGGTGCTGAGGTATTGACTGTCACGGCGCATGATGGATTGTTGTCGATTGAAGACGTGGTGAACGTGCTCGGTGAAAGCGGCATCCAAAGCATATTGTTAGAAGGCGGCGCCAGTGTCAACGATGCGTTCATGCGCGCCGGCGTCATCAAACGGTACTACAATTTCATTGCGCCCAAACTCATTGGGGGACGTGATGCCTTAACCCCTATCAGCGGTGAAGGCGTCAATACAGTCGGTGACGCTTTGAATATGCAAATGATGGATGTTAAACGGTTTGACGGCGACGTATGTATCATTTATGAATTGGAGGGACGCCATGTTCACAGGCATCATTGAAGAAATAGGAACCTTGCGCGGTGTTAAAAAAGGCGCAAAAAGCGCGCAACTTACCATTAGTGCTAAGCATGTACTGAGTGAGACGAAACTGGGTGATTCCATTGCGACCAACGGTGTATGTCTGACGGTTGTCCATATGACAGACGATACATTTACAGTGGACGCCATGCATCAAACGTTGAACCATTCCAATCTTTCAAAGTTAAATCAAGGGGATGCACTCAATTTGGAGCGGGCACTCAAAGCCAGTGATCGCCTGGGTGGCCATATTGTGCAAGGTCATGTGGATGGTCTTGGGACCATTACTGAAATAAGAAAAGACGACATCGCCTACTGGCTTACCATCCAAGCAGATCCGCACATTATGAAATACATCATTGAAAAAGGATCCATCGCGATTGACGGCGTATCACTGACAGTGGCCAAACTTCACAACGACCGTTTCGAAGTTTCCATCATTCCGCATACTGCACAAGAAACCACATTACTAAGAAAAAAACGTGGGGACATCGTCAATTTGGAAAACGACATCATTGGCAAATATACCGAACGCTTATTAAAGCCTTCAACATCATCAAACGGTATCGATGAAGCGTTTCTTAGACGCCACGGCTATTAAGGAGGCCCTATGAGTTTTAATACAGTAAAAGAAGCAATTGACGCCATTAAACAAGGCGAAATGATTATTGTGACCGATGATGAGGACCGCGAAAATGAAGGCGACCTTCTCATGGCCGCTGAAAAAGTAACGCCGCAGGCCATTAACTTCATGGCAACATATGGAAAAGGACTTATTTGCTTACCGATGGAAGAACAAGACATTAAAAAGCTGGAACTAAAGCCAATGGTTTCAAACAACACTGACCACTTCCATACAGCGTTCACTGAAAGCATTGATGCGGAGGAAACAACCACGGGAATCAGTGCACATGAGCGCGCACTCACCATTCAAAAAGCCATTAAAGATGATGCGCGGGCCAATGATTTTAAAAAGCCCGGCCATATTTTCCCGCTTACTGCGCATCATGGTGGGGTGTTGAAACGGGCTGGACACACGGAGGCTGCGGTTGATCTCGCTAAACTGGCTGGATTGAAACCCGCTGGAGTTATTTGTGAAATCATGAATGATGATGGCACCATGGCACGACTTGATGACCTTGAAGTTTACCGAAAAAAGCATAATCTTAAAATGATTACAATCGCGGACTTGATTGCGTATCGACGCGACAAGGATACCTATATCAAACGTGCCGCTGAATCAAGACTCCCAACTGAACACGGAGAGTTCAAGATGATTGGGTATGAAAACACGCTAAATGGTGAGCATCACGTTGCCTTGGTCAAAGGCACCATCACTAAAGATGCGCCTGTGCTGGTGCGTGTCCACAGTGAATGTCTAACCGGTGATGCATTCTCTTCTAAACGCTGTGATTGCGGTGAACAACTCAATGCGGCCATGGCCAAGATAGAACAAGAAGGCAAAGGGGTGCTGCTTTATATGCGTCAAGAAGGACGGGGCATCGGTTTGATCAATAAAATCCGTGCTTACCACCTTCAAGACAACGGGATGGATACGGTGGAGGCCAATGAGGCACTCGGCTTTGATGCCGATTTACGCGATTATGGCATTGGCGCACAAATCCTTAGTGACCTGGGTGTACGTCAAATACGCCTCATGACCAACAACCCGCGTAAAATCAACGGTTTGGGTGGGTATGGTCTTAAAGTGGTTGAGCGCATTTCCATCCAAATGAACCACAATGAACGCAATGAATATTATTTAAAAACTAAAAAAAATAAACTCGGCCATATGCTGAAGTTTAAGGAGGATAATGAATGAAAACCTATGAAGGAAATTTTCAAGGACAAGGTCTGTCGTTTAACATTGTACTGGGACGGTTTAATGAATTCATCGGATCAAAACTTTTAGATGGTGCCATTGATGCCCTTAAACGCCACGGTGTTGAAGAAGACAACATCGAATTAACCTGGGTGCCAGGCGCCTGGGAAATTCCACTTACCGCGCAAAAGATTGCATCAACAAACAAGTATGATGCCGTCATTACACTGGGCGCGGTCATTCGAGGATCAACCCCCCATTTTGATTATGTCTCAAGCGAAGTATCCAAGGGCATCGCCAATGCATCCATGAAAACCGGCGTTCCCATTGTTTTCGGTGTGCTTACCACTGATTCCATCGAACAAGCCATTGAAAGAAGCGGCACCAAAGCCGGCAACAAAGGCTACGATGCGGCGATGAGTGCCATTGAAATGGCCAATTTATTCAAAGGGCTCAATGAATGAATTTAACGGATACAAAAACCATATTTTTTGACTACGATGGGACCCTGCACAACACACTGGCCATTTATGGTCCCGCCTTTCGCGAAAGTTACCAATACTTAATAGACACCCATGGCGCAGAAGAGAAAACATGGCGTGATGAAGACATCAAGGCATTTGTAGGCCAACCCCCCAGCCAGATGTGGAAACAGTTTGGCCATGGGCTTGATCAAAAGGCTAAAGAAGAAGCTTCAAAGCGTCTTTCAAACGCCATGAAGGAACAAATTGAAGAGGGAAAAGCCGTGTTATATGAAGGGGCTAAAGAAACTTTGTCTTATCTTAAGGACAAGGGTTATACACTGGTATTCATTAGCAACTGTAAAAACTATTACCTTGAAGCACACGAAGCCATG
>Ga0207421_10008353_pt1 | contig 10772 bp, 7 predicted proteins | sample SodLakKL_010_SED_4_FD_187542 | JGI IMG/M metagenome (GOLD analysis project Ga0207421, IMG submission 187542) | Alkaline sediment microbial communities from Lake Tanatar, Kulunda Steppe, Russia - 8KL_010_SED (SPAdes) (version 2) | ecosystem: Environmental > Aquatic > Non-marine Saline and...
AGCCGGCGGCCGGCCGCCGGGTCGGACCTTTCCCGGCTCGATCCGCACCTGCTGAACGATCTGGGGGTAGAGTCCCGCCGGGAGGCTCGCCTCACCGAGCGTCAGCTGGCCGCGTTTTACGAGCAGCCGCTGGGCCGGGCCTCCGGCAGCTACACCATGGTGTCCCCGGCGGAGCAGCACACACTGCGGATCCGTCGCAGGTAGCACCACCGCCGCTAAACGCGCTCCGGCAGGCGGCGTCGGATCGGCGCCCCCTGCCGCTTGTGCCGGGTTGCCGGATCGTCGAGCATTGGGCACATGAGTCTGCGCATTCTCGCCATCGGCGATCTCCATCTGGGCCGAATTCCCGGACGGTTGCCCCCCAGCCTGCATTCCGACGCCGCCCGGCTTGGGCCCGCCGGCGCCTGGCAGCGTGCGGTGGATCTGGCCATCCAGGAATCGGTCACCGCCGTGATTCTGGCCGGGGACGTTGCCGAGTCCAGCGAGGATTACTTCGAAGCGTTGCCCATCCTGCAGGCGGGTGCCGAGCGACTGACCGCGGCGGGTATTCAACTGGTGGGCATTGCCGGTAACCACGATGGGCGCCTGCTGCCCACCCTGAGCCAGCGGGTCCCCGAATTTAAGCTGTTGGGCCAGGGTGGCCGCTGGCAATCGTTGACCCTGGAATCCGGCGCCGAGGCACTGACCCTGTGGGGCTGGTCCTTCCCCGATCGCCATTTTTCCGCCGATCCCACCCGCGACTTTCCCGGGCGATCGACCACCCATCCCACTCTGGGTCTGCTGCACTGCCACCTAGATCAGGTGACAAGTCCCTATGCCCCGGTAGCCACCGGGCGACTGCGGGACATCAACCTGGACGGCTGGTTGCTCGGCCATGTGCACCAACCCACCCCGCTGACGCTGCCCAACCCCCTGGGCTACCTGGGTTCCGCCACGGGATTACACGTGGGTGAAGCCGGCCCCCGCGGTGCCTGGCTGCTGAGCGTGAATGACGGACGCCTCAGCGACCTGCAGCACCAACCCCTGGCACCGCTGCGATGGGAACATCTGGATGTGGACGTCTCCGGGGTGACGGACAATGTCGCGGTCCGGGATCGGTTCATGGAACGGCTGGAACGCCTGAGCGAGGCGTTGTTGCACGCGCCTCATGCCCCCCGGGCGGTGGGCCTGCGGGTGCAATTGAGTGGCGAGAGTGATCTGCCCTCGGCGGCCTTTTCGCTGGGCGAAGGTGACGAGTCGTCTTTTCCCCTCCCGGGTGCGGCCCACCTCACCGCATTCATCGAATCCGTCGCGGTGGAAGTCCGTCCGACCCTTTCGTTGACCGACCTGGCCCGGCGAACGGATCAGCCGGGTCTGCTGGCCCGGCGCCTGCTGGTGCTGGATCGCGCCGCGGATGACCCGGAACGCCAGGCGCTGCTCGGCGAGGCCGCCGCCGTGGCGCAGCAGGCCATGAAGACAGGCAACTGGCGGCGGCTCCACAACGACAAGTTACACCAGGAACCCGACACCGAGCAGATCGCCCGCTGGCTTCGCCAGACCGCCACCACGGCCCTGCGCAGCATGCTCCGGCAGCAGGGTCAGGGGCCGGCATGAGGCTCTGCCACCTGGAGATCCACCAGCTCCCCGGGGTCGCTCCAATGACCCTGGACGATCTGGCGCCGGGCATTAACTTTGTGACCGGCCCCAATGCCATCGGCAAGAGCAGCATTGCCCGGGCCCTGCAGGCGGTGTTGCAGGACCCGCAGCGACTGGATGCGGCGCCAATCAGCGTCACCGCGACCTTCGAGCAGGATGGGCAGCGCTGGCAGGTGGAACGGGCGGGCAATGCCCTCAACTGGCAGACCGACGGCCGTGACGTCGAGCCACCCCCGCTGCCGGCGGCGGAGGCCCTGCCCTGCTACTGGCTGAGCGCCGAGAGTCTGCTGGTGCCGGCCGACACCGATCAGGCGGCGTTGCACCACCGGCTGCGTCAGGTGCTCGCCGGCGGCATTGATCTGGGCCAGGTGCGGCAGGCGACCTTTCCTCACAGCGAAGGCTTCCCGCAGAAGGACTACGGCGATCTTCTGGAGGCACGCCAACAACGAAGCCGCCAGGAGGAAGACTACCGGCGACTGGCGGCGGAACGCGACGCGCTGCCCCAGCGACGTCAGGCGCTGGAGGCCGCCCGACGGGCTCGGGATGAGGTTGGGCGGGTGGAAGCCGCTCTGACACTGGCCGCGGCCTACAAGGAGGAGGCTGGCATCAAGGCCAAGCTGGCGGCCATCCCCGACGGCGTCAAACAACTCAAGGGCGACGAAGCGCAACGGCTCGCCGCGCTGAATGAGGATCTGGCCGCCGCCGAGCAGACCATCACCGAGGCACAGGCACAGCTCACCGAGCAGACCCGGGCTCTGGAGCGCCTGGGCCTGGGCGACCACCCACCTTCCCAGCGCGTAATCCAGGGATGGGCTCATCAGCTACAAACCCTTCGCGAGGCCGAGCAGGAGGCCCGCCGGCACCAGGCCGAGGCGGAACGGGCCGCCGCCCGGGAGGATGAAGCCCTCACCGATCTCGCACAGACCCTGCCGGATCTCCCCCGACTGACCCCCGCCGTGGTCGAGGACATTGAAGCCGCGCTTCTGCAGCGCAGCCAGCAGGCCGCCGCCGCCCCGCCCACCGGATCGCCGCTGTTGACCCCCGGGGGGCTCGCCGGCATCGGGCTCGGCGCGCTGGCCGCCGGGCTGCTGACGCTGGCGGGGTCCTGGCTCAATGTGGCCACGCTCATGCTGGCGGGGGGCGCCGCGGCGATTGTCGCCGCGCTCTTTCTCCTGGTGGCGGCCCGCCAGCTGCACCGGCCCGGTGGTCCGTCCACAGGGAAGGACCCGGCCAGCGAGCTGCTGAGCCGACATGGCATCCGGGTCGAAGGCCTTGAGGGCAGCGGTCTCGGGCGGCTGCTGCGCATTGCCCGCCGCCTGGACGACGCCCGGGAAGCGGTTGCCGAAGCCCGTGCCGAGCAGCAGCACCACGAGGCGCGGGCGGACGAGCAGCGACAGGCGCTGGTCAGCGGCCTTTCCAAGGGGTTATCGGCGGCCGACGCCACCACGGGTCCTCCGGACAGCGATCGCCTGAAAGCGCACATTGAGGACATGGCCCAGCGCAGCCAGCAGGCCCGGGAAATCGATCAGCGCCGCCAGCAGGCCGAAGTGAATCTTCAGCAGGCCCGGGACCGACGGGTGTCGATCCTGGCCGAGCGGGATGGGCTGTTTCAGGGCATTGGCCTGACCCCGGGGGATCATCAGGCCCTGGAGACCCGGCTTGAGTGGCATGCCCGGCATGAGCAGCTCCAGCAGACTCTGCGCGAGCAGCAGATCCGGATTCGGGAGCGGGCCCAGCCGCTGGCGGCCGACGATGACCTGCAGGCGCTGGCCGCCAATGGCGACGTCCCCGCCCTGGAAGCCCGGCGCGATGAACTGGCAGAACAGGCCCGCCAGGTGGATGACCAGCAGGCCGCCATTGCCGATCTGCAGGCCCGCCTGGATCAGGCCGGTGGCGACAACGCTCTGGCGACGGCGCTGGCCCGGGAACAGACCCTTGAGGAGCAGATTCGCGATCGCATCGCCGGCCATCTGCAACAGCGCCTTGGCGAATGGCTACTGGATGATGTGGAGCGGGCCTATCGACGCCAGCATGAGCCGGCGCTCATCGCCGACGCCCGGGACCGGTTCGAGCGCTTCACCGCTCACCAGTGGTCACTCACCGTGAATGATCAAAAACACCTCGCGGCCCGGGATCTGCAGCAGAACAGGGAACGCTCCCTGGAAGAACTCTCCGCCGGCACCCGTACCCAGTTGCTGCTGGCAGCCCGCATCGCCTGGGCCCGGGACCTGGAGCGCACCAGCGTAACCCTGCCGCTGGTGCTGGACGAGGCCCTGAGCGCCACCGACCCGCAGCGTTTTGAGGCCGTGGTGAACAATCTGGCGCAACTGATCGATGAAGAATCCCGGCAGGTTCTGTTCCTCACCGCCCGCCCCGAAGAGCCCATGCTCTGGCAGCAGATCACCGGCGCATCACCCCGATTAATCGACCTGCAGGCGCTGCGTCAGCAGCAGACCACCCCACCGGCCGTGGTCAGTGTGCCGGCGCGACCGGCCCCACCGCGTCCGGACGGTCTGAGTGCGACGCAGTACGCCGAGCGTCTGCAGGTCCCGGCGGTGGATCCCCGCCGGGACGCCGGCGACGTCCACCTCTTTCATCTGCTTCGTGATGATCTCTCCACCCTGCATGAGCTGCTGGATCACTGGGGGATCACCACCCTGGGGCCGGCGGAGAACTGGCTGGCCAGCCCGGCCGGTCAGTCCATGGCGCACCAGCACCCCTGGCCCGTGCTGCTGGCCGGCCGGATTGCGATGGCCCGAGCCTGGCTACAGTTGGCCGCCGAGGGCCTGGGGCAGCCACTGGATGCAGACACCATTGCACGGAGCGACACCCAAACCCGAGTCATGACCGGGCGCATTAACACCGTGGCAAAACAGCATGACTGGGAGGCAGCGCCTTTGATTGCCGCCCTGCGGAACGGTGCCGTCAAGAACCTGGGCAAACCGCGCATCGACGCGCTGGAGAGCTGGCTGACTGACCATGGCTATCTGGACCCGCGGCCACCGCTGGACGCCGAGGCCCTGGAACACGGTGTACTGGGCCAACTCGGGCATCACTACACGCCCACGGAAATCCGAACCCTCTGCCACTGGCTCGCGCTGGCGAGCGGCCGGGCCGGTCAGCCCAGGGAGACCGTCCAGGAACAATGACCGACTATGCCGGGCACACCCCCATGATGCAGCAGTACCTGCGCATCAAAGCCGAGCACCCGGACCTGCTGGTGTTCTATCGCATGGGGGATTTTTATGAGCTGTTTTATGACGACGCCCGACGGGCGGCGGATCTGCTGGGCATCACCCTCACCCAACGGGGCGAATCGAAAGGCGCACCGATTCCCATGGCCGGCGTCCCGGTCCACAGTTACGAAGGGTATCTCGCCCGGCTGCTGGCCCGGGGGGAATCCGTGGCCATCTGCGAACAGGTGGGCGATCCGGCCACCGCCAAGGGGCCCGTGGACCGCGAGGTGGTGCGTATTGTCACGCCGGGCACCGTCACCGACGAAGCCCTGCTGGACGAGCGACGCAGCCATCTGCTGATTGCCATCGCCCGGGATGGCGATCACTGGGGGCTGGCCAGCCTGGAACTGGCGGGCGGTCGATTTACGGTGGCCGTCGGCGAACGGGACAGCGCCCTGGCAGCGGAACTGGAGCGTCTGACGCCGGCGGAGATCCTGATCCCGGATCATGAAACCCCGGGCCCTGGCTGGGCGGATCGTTCCGGCATCAAGGGGCGACCCGGCTGGCATTTCGAGCCGGCCGCCGCCCGGCGAAGCCTGCTGGCGCATTTCGACACCCGGGATCTCGCCGGTTTCGGGGTGGAAGACCTGCCGCTGGCCATTGCCGCGGCCGGCGCCGTGCTCGAGTACGTCAGGGACACCCAGCGCAGCGCCCTGCCCCATATCCGCACCCTCAACATTGAGGCCAGCGAGGCCGCCATCACCATTGACGCCGCCAGTCGGCGCAATCTGGAGCTGGAGCGCAATCTCGGCGGCGGCACCGAACACACCCTGGCGGAGCTGCTGGATCGCACGGTCACCGGCATGGGCAGCCGACTGCTGCGGCGCTGGATCAATCGGCCCCTGCGGGATCAGGCGGAACTGCAGGCCCGCCAGGCCGCCGTTGGCACCCTCATGGGCAGCGGCCCTGATGCCCTGCGCGAGGCGCTACGCCACTGCAGTGACATCGAGCGGATCAGTGCCCGCATCGGACTGGGCTCCGCCCGACCCCGGGATCTCAAAGGCCTGCGGGACACCCTGGGCCAGCTGACCGTGATCGAAACCACCATGGCCGCCCTGGACAACCCGCGGCTTCAACAATTGCGGGATGCTGCCGCGCCCCGCCCCGCCGTGCAGAAGCATCTGCAACGGGCGCTGGTGGACGAGCCGCCGGTGGTGATGCGGGATGGCGGCGTGATCGCCGACGGTTTCGACGACACCCTGGATGAGCTCCGGGATCTGTCCCGCAATGCCGACGGGTTTCTCCAGGGTCTGGAGGCCCGGGAACAAGCGGCCACCGGCATTGCCAGCCTCAAGGTCAGCTACAACCGGGTCCATGGGTACTACATCGAGATCAGCCGCACCCTCAGTGACCAGGTGCCGGCCCACTACATCCGGCGTCAGACCCTCAAAGCCGCCGAGCGCTACATCACGCCGGAGCTGAAAACCTTCGAAGATCAGGTGCTCTCCGCCCGGGAGCGGGCGCTGGCTCGGGAAAAGGCCCTCTACGAGGCGCTGGTGGCCTGGTTGGGGGATCATCTGGCGGATCTGCTGGACCTGGCCGCCGCCCTCGCCGAAACCGACGTGCTGGCGACCCTGGCAGAACGCGCCGAGCGCCTGGACTACGCCTGCCCCCGCCTGGACGGCGAGCCCGGCATGACCATCGAAGCGGGCCGTCATCCGGTGGTGGAGCAAAGCCTGGATGCCCCGTTTGTGCCCAATGACATTCATCTGGATGGCGACCGGCGGATGTTGATCATCACCGGCCCCAATATGGGGGGCAAATCCACTTACATGCGCCAGGTGGCCCTGCTGACCCTGATGGCGCATATCGGCAGCTATGTCCCGGCCAGGGCGGCGCGATTCGGCCCCATTGATCGGATTTTCACCCGCATCGGCGCCTCCGATGACCTGGCCGGGGGCCGCTCCACCTTCATGGTGGAGATGACGGAAACCGCCAACATCCTGCACAACGCCACCCGACACAGCCTGGTGCTGCTGGACGAAATTGGCCGCGGCACCAGCACCTTCGATGGCCTCGCCCTGGCCTGGGCCACCGCCGAGGCACTGTGTCAGCAGGTCGGGGCACTGACGCTGTTTGCCACCCACTACTTCGAAATGACCGCCCTGCCCGCCGAACACTCCCAGGCCGTCAACGTCCACCTGGAAGCGCTGGAGCATGGCAAGCGGATCGTTTTCATGCACAGCGTCCGGCCCGGCGCGGCGAGCCAGAGCTACGGCCTTCAGGTGGCGGCCCTGGCCGGGGTTCCCGCCGGTGTTCTGAAAGTGGCCCGACGCAAACTCGACGAACTCGAGCAGGGCGCTGCCCCGGCGCCGCAACTGCCGCTGTTCGCGGCATCATCCGCGCCGGAGCCCCTGCTGGATGCTCTGGATGCGGCGGATCCGGATGAGCTCTCTCCCCGCGAGGCCCATGAGCTGCTGTACACCCTGAAAGCGCTTATCAAACCCCATCACCGGTAGGTTGATGGGCTCGCGGAGCTCCCCTAATCTTCCGGACTATTCCCGTAACTCTCAGCGCTGGAGTCAGCGATGACCTATGTCGTGACCGACAACTGCATTAAGTGCAAATACACCGATTGCGTGGAAGTGTGTCCCGTGGACTGCTTTCACGAGGGGCCCAACTTCCTCACCATCGATCCGGACGAGTGCATTGACTGCACGCTGTGCGAGCCGGAATGCCCGGCGGAGGCCATTTATTCCGAGGATGATCTGCCGGAGGACAAGGAGCACTTTCTCGAGCTGAATGCCGAGCTGGCCCAGAAGTGGCCGGTCATTACCGAGTCCAAGGATCCCCTGCCCGACGCCGAGCAGTGGGACGGCACCCCGGACAAGCTCCAGTATCTGGAGCGCTGATCAACGGGCATTAACCCCGCGGATGGTGCTCGGCATGCAGCGCCTGCAGCCGGGCCCGGGCCACGTGGGTATACACCTGAGTGGTGGACAGATCGCTGTGACCGAGCAGCATCTGCACCACCCGCAGGTCGGCGCCATGATTGAGCAGATGGGTGGCAAAAGAGTGTCGCAGAGTGTGGGGCGACAGCGGCTTGTGAATACCGGCGGTCATGGCGTGCTGACGGATACGGTACCAGAACGCCTGCCGCGTCATGCCGCGGCCCCGGGCGGTCAGAAAAACCGCCGGATCACGGCGCTCGCCGGCCAGTGACGGGCGGTCCTCGGCCAGATACGCATCCAGCGCGTCCTGGGCGGCTTCTCCCAGGGGCACCAGACGATCCCGCCCCCCCTTGCCGGTGATTCTTACCACCCCCTGGCGGCGATTCAGCTGCCCCAGGGTCAGTCCCACCAGCTCGGACACCCGCAGCCCCGTGGCATAGAGCACTTCCAGCATGCACTGATCCCGCCGCCCCAGCCGCGTCGCCGACTCCGGCGCGGCAAGCAGTTTTTCCACCTCGGATTCGGTGAGTGCATCCGGCAGCGGCCGGCTGGCGTTGGGCGCGTCCACACGGACCGTGGGGTCCTGCTGAATAGCCCCCTGCCGGAGTTGATGCCGGTAAAAACGCCGTAGGCTGGAGAGTAGCCGGGCGCTGGTTCGGCGGCTGGTACCGGCTGCCACTCGGGCGGCCAGGTAGCCCATTATGTCCGCCCGGTGCGCGCCCAGCAGGCCGGGACAATCCGGGCGCCGGGCCAGCCAGCGGACGAATCCCTCCAGGTCGGAGCGGTAGGCGGCCAGGGTGTTGTCCGCCAGGCCCCGCTCCATCCAGAGGGCGTCCAGAAAATGGCCGATCTGCTCCAGATCCGCGTCGGTGGCCATCGCTCAGTCGTTCTTGTCGCCGGACTCCTCGTCCGTGCTGCTGTCATCGGGCGCCGACCCGCCATTGCCGTTGTCCGTGGGCGTGCTGCCGGCGGAGGGCATCATGCCGGGCATGAAGGGCGCCTCGGACTGACCGTAAGTCGGCATCAACACCTTGAGCATGTCCATGGGCACCGGGAAGACCACGGTAGACGCATTGTCCACGGAAATGTCCGTCAGGGTCTGCAGGTAACGAAGCTGGATGGACTGGGGGTTCTGGGCCAGCACGTTGGCCGCTTCCAGCAGCTGCTGGGAGGCCTGTTTCTCACCTTCCGCATGGATGACCTTGGCGCGACGGCTACGCTCTGCCTCGGCCTGACGGGCGATGGCCCGGATCATCGACTCGTCCAGATCCACGTGCTTGATCTCGACGTTGGCCACCTTGATGCCCCAGGCATCGGTCTGGGCGTCAAGGATTTCCTGGATGTCGGCGTTGAGCTTATCCCGCTCCGAGAGCATCTCATCCAGGTCGTGCTTGCCCAGCACCGAACGCAGGGTGGTCTGCGCCAGCTGGCTGGTGGCGGCGGCGAAATCCTCCACGTGGATCACCGCACGCTCCGGATCAATGACCCGAAAATAAAGCACGGCATTCACCTTGACCGTGACGTTGTCCTTGGAGATGACGTCCTGGGAGGGCACGTCCAGGGTAATCAAACGCAGGTCGATCTTAACGGCCTGCTGCAGAATGGGAATGATCAGACGCAGCCCGGGGCCCTTGACCTTCCAGAATCGGCCCAGCTGAAAGACAACCGCCCGTTCGTATTCTCGAAATACCCGAAACGCTGCAATGACAATGGCCGCGATGGCGGCAAGGACGATCAATACCGGTATGGTCATGGGCTGAGTTCTCCCGAATGATGTGCAGACAGTGTGCCTGTTCTGACACGGGGACGGCGGCCGGGTTCGGCCGGCCGCCGTTAATCATCGCCAACCGGCATGATCAGCCGAATGTCACCGCCAACCAACCCGGTCCATGAGGCGAACCGCTTCAGCATTGTTGTCACCCAATACACTGATGTCCAGTGGATCCAACGAGTACTCGGTGAACGCCTGCACCACCTCCGGGGGCTGGACGCCCTCCACCACCGGGAACTCGTGATTGCCGAGCGCGAAAAATCGCTGGGCCTCGTCGGTGGTCAGGAATTCGAGAAATGCCCGGGCCGCATCGGGATTGCGGCTACCGTCGACCATGGCCGCACCACCGATATTGCGATGGGTACCGCGTCCCGCCTGATTGGGGAAAAACGGAACCGTGCCCTCGGCCACCGCCTGGTCAGCGGCATTGTCCGAGAGTTGCAGGCGCACCCAGTAATAATGGTTGGCAACGGCAATGCTGCACTCGCCTGCGGCGACGCCACGAATCTGATCCGTATCACCTCCCTGGGGCTGCCGGGCCAGGTTACTCACCAGTCCCTCGGCCCATTCTTCGGTGGCCTCGACGCCGTGGGCCGCGATCAGCGACGCCACCAGCGACTGGTTGTAGTCATTGCTGGATGAGCGGATGCAGATTTCGTCCTGAAACCGGGGGTCGGCGAGCTCCTCATAGGTCTGCACCGGGGCCTCGGCATACACATCCGGATCGAAAAAGATCAGGCGGGCGCGGCTGCTGAAACCAAACCAGAGGTTGTCCGGATGGCGAAGCTCCGACGCCAGACGCTGCTCGAGGACTTCGGACTCCACCGGCGCCAGAATGCCAGCGGTCTCAGCCCGGTACAGCCGCGCCGCGTCCACCGTCATGAAGACATCCGCGGGACTGGCGGCCCCCTCGCGCCGGATTCTCTCGATCAGTTGGTCGGCGTTACCCTCCAGTAAATTGACTTCGATACCGGTGGCTTCGGTAAAGGCCGCGTACAACTGCTCGTCGGCGTCATAGTGGCGCGCTGAATAGAGGTTTAGCGTCTGCGCACCGGCCACACTGGCGGAGGCCAGCAAACCCGCCCCCAGTAGCAGCCCGGCTTTGGTGATCGGCAATTTCATGGAGCGCTCCTTGTAATTGTTTCAAATAACCGCGGATGGGAATCATTTGCATCCGTGAACAAATGACAACAAAGCCGGAAATGGCTGTCAAGCACAATGAGAATCGCTTGCAACAAG
>Ga0207421_10008355_pt1 | contig 10771 bp, 17 predicted proteins | sample SodLakKL_010_SED_4_FD_187542 | JGI IMG/M metagenome (GOLD analysis project Ga0207421, IMG submission 187542) | Alkaline sediment microbial communities from Lake Tanatar, Kulunda Steppe, Russia - 8KL_010_SED (SPAdes) (version 2) | ecosystem: Environmental > Aquatic > Non-marine Saline and...
TATGCACTACTGGACATATACGGACCCTATTTCCTGGCCCCAGACAACCCTGATTGTAAGCGTTGGCTTGACAGGGTGGCAGATGAGCATACCGGTGAGGGGTGGCCGGTGGATCAAGGCTACGGAGTGTATGAACTAAAATAAGATGATTAAGGTTACTGTTCGGGAAGGGATTATCGAGGTGGACTCTCCTTAAAAAATGGCTGAGCGGAGGAGGCTGAAAGACGATTAAGAGTAGGGTTTGGCGAAGTCACCAAGAAGGGGTTGGGGGTTTCCAGCCCCTTCTAATTTTTTAAAAAAAGATTAGTTTTATATATTGAGAGTGCAGGACCATCCAATACAATGTTGTGTGTAATTTTCTGGTTCATAGGTTATTTTAAATTTATAGTTTTTGAGAGTAATTTACTGACCGACAGCATGTTGTGTGCAATGTTCTGGTTCATCAAGCATCAAAGATTTAGGAGGTTTGAGAGTAGAAAGCCTGCCGATACAGGATGGGTTAAAAATTTTAGAATCTGAAAGGGGTTGTTTTAAGTGGTTATTTTTGAAGATGGTTTCAGGCAGAAGTCCAATTCGTATCAGGTGTCTATTATAGATAGCGGACATAACAAGAGGCATTCCGTAGTGGTCAGAGCACTTACACCAGAAGAGGCAAAGCAGTCTACCCAGGTGCAGGAGGCGGTATCTGCTTTAGGGCTTGGTGCGGAGGAATATACTTTATTAGTAGAGAGCGTATAGAATAGAGAAATAAATAGGTATAAATAGGGTAGAGAAGATTTCCTGAATTTTCTCTACCTTTTTATATTTAGTTTATATATTAACGATGAGGATATTTTTAAAAATTATTTTAAAAGAGGTGAATGATGGTGGATGAGTTAATGGGAGTAGTTTTGGCAGAGCACCCTAACCGTGTAGACCCCAGGGACAATTATGAATTATACAGTTTACAGAAGTTTATAGAGGAGGTGTCTTTCCAGTATAATCCTGGTGATGATTATTCTAAGACACGCTTTCCGGGCAAGGATTTTCTGGTAAAGTTAGAGGAGTTAGTGCAGGATGAGAATCTCAAGAATGAAATAAAGGTAGCGTTTTTAGATTTTAAGGATTATTTAAAGAAGGAAAAGGATAGTTTAGAGATGCATGCAGTGCTGGATGAAATAGTGGGATTAATTTATGATGTTTATAGAGAGCATCAGCCAGAGATTGTTGAAACAGATGATGAAGTTATAGAGGAGCCAGCAGAAGAGCCAGTTATAGAGGAAGCAGTTAATGAGAGAGCTTCTCAAATCTTGGAAAGGCTACCTAAAGTAGATGAAGGCAAGTCTTTGAAAGAGGATATAGAAAAACTGGATAGCAAGTTAGAGAATGTAGAAAATGTTTTTGTAAGTCCGGGTTATTTTGGTGGTAGCAAATCCTGTAATGGATTAAAGATTTATTATAGAGGACAGGCCCCTGAAGAAAATGTAGTAATTGAGGATATAGAGAACCTGTTACCTGAGGATAAATGGCTTGGTGAATGGGAGAAGAACAATGATTTTTCTGAGCAGGATGTTGATGATTTCTGGTTAAGGGAAATAAAGTTCAAATAAATTTAAACTTTTTTGCTGATTTCGTAAAAATTTTGTTAAAAGATTCGTATAATATATATAGAGGTTTTTAAATAGGCAAAATTTCTTGGGGATAGTTTAAGGAGTTTTATAAGACTTTGGGATTGGTGCTACTCTTTAAAGAGAAATCGTAGTTTTAGATATTTTTGAAGAGGGGTGTGAAAGATGTCCAATTTTCGGAAGATTTTAGAGGGTACGTCTGGTATTAGGAATGCGAAGTCTAATTTTATGGGTGTGTTGTTTGACTATTATGATAGAGATGAATTACCGTCTGACTTAAGGGAGACTTATGTATATGTTTTAAAGGGGTTGGCAGGCTCTGTAAAAGAGACTGGTTATAAGGAAAGATTGCCTGATGATTTAGATGAGAGGTTAAGGTTGTCTGGTGTGGATATAGTGCAGGAGAAATATGGAGAGGGTTTAGTGGTATTTATAAATGATATAGAATATCGGTATGTTTCCGACCGTATAGATGTCAGGGAATTAAAGCGTAAGTTGGAAAAGATGATGAATTTTTCTCATGGCAAAGCCCTTACCTGGTTAAAGGCAAATGCTGTAAACTATTATGGAGGCAAGGACAAAAGGACATTGACGCAAGACCAGAGGATGTCTCGTAGGATAATGGGAGAGGGCAAAAAAGAAGGGCAAAGGACAGATGAAAGAAAGCAAGCCTAAATTAAAAGCACAGGAGGTAATGTGTTATGGATGATAGGTTAAAGAAGGTAATGAGGGAGATGAAAGAAAGTAAGCCTAAATTAATAACTGAATCTCAAGAGGTTAGGGATTTTCCAGGCATTAGTCATGGCTATAATGATAATGTTCGTGGGATTACAGGAAGGCGTTGGAAAGATGTAGAGCATTTAGATTGGACAGATTATTATCCTCTGGTAGATGATAGAGGTATAGTCAGGGCGGTAATAGATGGTAGTGATGCTGATATGGTAAGGCGTCAATATCGGATAATTTTTGATACTGAAGATGGAGTGTATAGAGAGGCTCCTGATTGGGAAATAGATAGAAGGCGTCCTGATATGGATATTTGGGTAGCCCATTTTAAGGATTATATGCTGCAAGTGTGGTATGATGATACGCAGACAGGTGTTGAACCCAGTTGGGTATTTCGGGTAAATAAAAATTATAGGGCAATAGAAGAGGATATAGCGGAGGATAAAGAAGATGCAATGCGTAGGGCGGAGCAGTGGATTGAAATGAGTTGATTGTAGAGTAGCAAATCGTTAGTCATTAATTTTAGAGGAGGTGAGTTAGAAATGAGTGTAAAGAGGATAATAGAGACCCTTTCCAGCAAGCAGAAGGCAGATGCCCATAGAAAGATAGCGGAGAGTTCTCTGTCCAGAATTTGGCAGCATGTAGAGGATGATAACAGGTCTTTTGGCGTGTTATCCCCTTATCGTGCTGATTTACAGAGTTATGAAAACGAGGAAAACTATGCTGAATTAAAGCGAATAGTCAGGCAGGAAATGGGTTATGGTTATATAGAGTTAAGAGGTGGTTATAAAGAAAATCATGGCGATGTAGAGATGGTAACAGAAGAGGAATCGCTGTTCATTCCTAATATAAGTCGTTCGGAAATAATAGAATTGGGACAGCGTTATAATCAGGACAGCGTAATCCACAAGGATAGGAATAGTTTTGCTATAGTTTCTACTTCTGACCGTACTGGTGGAGTTGGTTCTATTTTAGTGGACTTTAAAAAGGGGGCAGGCAGGGATAATATAGATTTAGCCAAGGAAGCGGTTAAGGAGTTCTTTTCTGCTTTACTGAAAGGTTCTCATAGAGGTAGGAAATTCGTGTTTACTGTGGAGGAGCAGATTCACAGGTCTTCTATAGATAGGTATTATCTTAAGGAGCCTATCTGGAAGACTATTCATGAAGAGGAAGTAGAAGTTTAGAGAGATGGGGTTGGGCAGAGGTGTTGTAGAGGTTTTTGGAAGGGGATTCCTTTATAATACCTCTGCCCATAATAAAATGAGTAATTAGGAGGTTAGGATTGAAATGGCTATAAAGTTGCCGAAGTATGTTTTAGATATACTTAACAATATGAAGAACGCCAAAAAGCAGAAGGATGCTCAAAATATATACTATAATGAACTTTTGCCTGCTGTGGAGCCGTATATTTCTGGGGATGAATTTTCTACAGATGTTTCATTGGATTTTAAGAAGTTAAAAAAAGAGGCAGGTCCAGATGCGGATATTAAGGGTGTATTTTTGCAGGCTGTAGAGAAGAATTTAATTAACAAGGATTTATCAGAGGCTCTAATAGATGATGAAGAAGGTTTAGAAAGTATAGAGGACAGGGGTTTAAATATACGTAATACCAAGGTATATAGGATGGTAGACCGTTATATGGGGCATACTACAGAGGCAGGAGGTCCTGTAAAGTTAGAGATAGATGAAGAAGAAAACATTATTTCGTTATATGTAGAAAAGGATAATCAAGGAACCTGGGGAGTTAACTTTGAAGAGTTTGATATTAAGGTATCTGAAAGGCATGCTTTAAAGTTGCAGTTAAAGCCAGAAGGTCATTGGCGTGTATTATCGTCGCAGGGTGCTATAGAAATTGAAGCAACAGAGATAGAGGATATAGAAGCCAGTATGGGGGTTAAAAATTTATTTGATGAGGTTCTGGACTTTTATGACGATGATGATGACGATGATGATGTAATGGAGACTACCAAAAAAGTAACTGAAAGAAAGGCAGATGTTCAGACAATCATTCAGCAGTTAGGTGGTCAGGGCAGGTTAAAAGCAATGGTAAGTGCCCATGATTTTGTAGATTTAGGTAATGGTTTAAAGTTTCATTTCAAAGGCAGTCGGCAATATTCTGGTGTAAAGATAGAATTAAATGTTAAGGATTTATATGATGTTACCTTTTATAAGTTAAGAAAAGGCAGGGCTACTAATGAAAAGACTTTTAGAGATATTTATGCAGAGGATTTAAAAGGAGTTTTTGAGGAAGAGACAGGGTTATTTTTATCCTTATAAACTTATTTTAAAGGTGTGGTGTTATGAGCAAAAAGAGCGTAAATTCTGTCTTGAAGGGTATAAAAGAGCAGAGGGAGAGTAAAGAACTTATAGATGAGCAGGATTTTTTAGAGAGGATAGCACCTGCTCTAAGTGCTTTACTTGATTGGGTACAGCGTATCAGGGTTTCTTCTAAAGAAGAGTTTCCTCTGGAGAGTTTAAAGAACAGGATAAACAAGATGTTTGCTCCTGCAAGGGAGTATAAAGAACGTCTAATTGCTATAGCAAAAGAAGTTTTAGAGAGGGAGCCTATCAATTTAGTGCCTTCCTTGATTGTAGATACCTGGATGTCTGAGATGCCAGAGATATTTGAAAGCGGTATATTGGAGAAATGGGAAGGTCTAAAGAGTAGGGCAAAGGATATAGTTAAGGAGTTAGAAAAAAATAGCGAAGTGTTAGTAGACCAGGAGTTAGTGCCTATAGTGCAGGATTTATCCTGGGAGAAGGGTTTAAATATTAAGGTTAAGCGAGTTGATAGGAAGTATAAGATAAATTTAGATGCCAAGCATTTAGTAGGTGGTATAGACCCTTCTGTGGATGTTTAAAGTGCGGTGGCTATATAGTTTAAGACAAGGCTCTTCTCTTTAAATCAGAGAAGAGTTTTGTTTCAATGAAACTTTTTTAAAAGAGACGCAAAAAGAAAAGTTATAGAGAGTGTATAATAGATTAAAAGATTTATAGAGGGTAGGGGTTTTAAAATAAAAAGTTGTAGAGAATTAGACTGTTAAAATGTTGGGATGGGAAATAGTTTTAGAGAACAGAGGTCATTAAAATATAGAAGGGAGTAGAAAGAAATGCAGGGTTTTGTAGTAGGTAGATTAAGTGAGTTAAGGAGTTTAAGGGATAAGGAAGTTGGAGTTCATGTAGAAACTGAAGAGAGAGACTCTATTTTTTCTGAAGTATGTTTGGTAACTATAAGTGATGTAAAGGACAACTTAAATTATCTGGTTCCCAGAGATGTAATAATGAGAGATTTGGATGGTTTCAAAGAGTTATTTTCTACTTTGACGGTAACGGGATATTATTTACAGAATGACCTTGCTGTGTTGAAGAGGGATTTAGGGATAGAACCGAAGGAAATAGGTTATGATATATGGATATTGGCCAGGCTATTCCAGATGCGTAATGATGCTTTTAAGGGTATCGTGGAAGAGGTATTTCCTAAATATAAAGGTAAAATCCCTGATTATGAGGATTTATTTAGTGATGAAGGGTCTGGTATGTTTAAGAAAGACTTCAAGTCGTATTTAAAGGATAAGAGGGTTATCTTATATTATTCTATCAGGGCATTAATGCCTATGTGGGTAGTTAAGATGCTAAAGAAAATGACCAGTTGGGGGGATATAAGCAGGCTGTATAAGTTAGAGAAAAGGTTTCTTAAGGTGATAATTGATTTAAGGGTAGAGGGTATTAAATTTGACCCTAAAGTTTTAGATATACTTTTAAAAGAGATGGTGCAGTCAAGGGATGAGCTTTATAAGGATTTCATTTCTTATGTAGGCAGGGAGGTAAATATAAATTCTCATAAAGACCTGACCAAGGCAGTATTTAGCGATTTAGGTTTAGAGGGTACGCCTGTAAAAACTCCTGCGGGCAGACCCTCGGTATCTAAGGAATCGTTAAGTTATTTAATGCACCATCAGCCTATAAGGGTGTTAATGTCGTTGAGGCATTTAGATGCTGTTTATCGTGTAGCCAAGCATATACCAGACCATTTTGATAAGGATAAAAAGGTATATCCTGAAGTGTTGCAGTTGGCGTATTATGGTCAATCGGAAATAACTACCCGTAACCCAGATGTAACCAGTTTGCCCTGGGAGTTAAGGGAGAGCGTAGTACCTGATAAGGATAAGAAGTTTGTATATGCAGAATGGGAAGATGCAGAGTTTTTAATGATTTGCCATTTAGCGGAATGTGCCCCTCTGTTGAATGCGTATAATACGGGTCAGGGTTTATGTAATATGATTTCTTATAAGGTAATCAAACCTTATAGGTTAGATACTAAAATTGAGAGCAGGATAGGCGATGAGCAGATAGCCCAGAAATTGATAGACTTAATCAGGTATGGTAGAGGAATTAAAGCAGTATCTGGGGAGTTAGGAATAAACCAGAAGGATGTAGAGAATTTAATTCACAGATTTTATAAAGAGTATCCTGAGATAGAGGATTTTCAGGAAAGTGTAATTCGGAGGGCAGTCAGGGATGGTTTTGTATTTAATGCGTTGGGCAGGAGAAATTATATTCCAGACATTAAGAAGTTACGGGAAGGGGGGACTGATAAGAAGAGGCATAGTGTATTCAGGGTAGTTTTAAAAAGTTCTGTTGTAGATTATTTTAAAAAGTCTGTCAGCAGGATATATGATTATGAGGGTGTGAGGTTTGTGGTTGGTGTAAGGGATTCTTTTTTGCTGGAGGTGTCTGGGATAATGCAGGAGGCAGATTATAGAGATATAATAAATCAGATAAGCAATTTTGATGATATTAGTTTTAGGTTCAAGTATGCGGAGGGTAATAATTGGAGGAAGGTAAAGGATGCTTTACCTAAAAATAATTAAGGGGGTAGTAAATTGAGAGTTATAATAGATGAGGAGTTTAATGCGGAGGAGTTTTGGGGGGCAATTGATTGGTTAAGTGATAATGATTTAAACCAGCCTATAACAGTGCCTCCAGAGTATTGTAAAATTATTAAGGAATTGAATGATGCATGCAGGCAGGGCAGGACAAAGCCTTTAGTAGAGATTTATATAGATACAATTTGTTGGGAGGTAATGGCAGACCCAAGAATACCGAATAGGAGTTTTTGGAGGGCAGTAGAGTGGTTATGTGAAAAGGATTTATTTGAACCTCAAGAAGTGCCTCCTGATTTAAGAAGGGTGATTTTACAAATTAATGAGGCAGGTAGGCAGGGGCGTTATACACCTCTGATAGAAACAGATTAAAAGCGTAAAAGCGTAAAAGCGTAAAAGCGTAAAAGATTAAAATAACAGAGATTAAGGTTAGCCAAAATACATCTTAAAAGGGTTTTGAGGGTTATCCTATATAATTAACTATGTTTTAGAAAACCTTCTTAAATCTCTGTAAGTTTCCTATATTTGAAATTGGTCTGTTTGGTGCTATAATGGGAATAGAAAGCGATATGAGGGTAAGACTTAAAAATCAAAAAAAGGAGTGTGTTAAAAAATGAAATTAGAAAAAAGAGCAGTTCACGTAGAGTTGGAGGACTTTCTGTTAGACCGTTGCCCTTATGAAGCCTGCGGTAACAACTCGGGAGGTGCTTGTGAGGAAATAGACCCTGAGTTTCTCCAGGAGAAGTTGGAGTTGGTTAGGGATTTTCTGAAGGAAGCACAGGAGGAAGTAACAAAAGGGGCAAAAAAATTAGACGAAGTTTTGTTGCAGTATGATTTTGACTGTTATACAGACATTCCAGAAGACATTTGCCCCTTTTGTGCAAGTGCTTATGTTGAAGTTGTAGGTAGCAGGGGGGAATATTGGGGAGTTCCAGCAAATGAAATGATTTGGGAATGCCCTCAGAAGTGTGATTATTAATTAGAAAAGCAGGAGGTATGTTCTATGTTAGTAGAAAAAGGAGAGGAGAAATATTTACCAATAAAAATAGCAACTATTAGAGTATGGTTTCCCGAAGATTGCCAATGGGTAAGACGGAGATTTCCAGTAGAAGTAGATGTGCTTCACAGAAGAGAGTTTGTTACCTCTTCTTGGGAGCCAATAGAAGAGATAACAAAAGAGCAAATAGAGGATGCTTTAAAAGAAAAAATAGACTCTATATCGTCATTGGGAGAAATAGAAAAAATAGATTTTTTCTAAAACCCACCACAGCCGTTCGCCCTCAGTGGTGGAGGTGTCGAAGGACTAATCCAGTAATTGGTCAACGGCGGAAGTGGTTGCTGGACCCACCTGAGGCTTGGGGTAACAGAGGGGGATGAGCCTGCTTTCAAGTAGGCAAAATTGAGACCTGTTGCCCCTTAAAATTTTATATAAAAAAGGGGGTGTTTAGAGTGGTAAGGATTGGTAAATATATAGAAGGTCTTTTTCTTTGGTCTTGGGGACACGATTCTTTTGATAATCCTGAGCAGGTATTGGGGTTATCGGAAAAGATGGTAATGGATGGAAATGTTTTAGTTTATAAAGGTACGGAATCTGATTTGGTAAAAGAGATTAAATTGGTTAAGGGATAAGTTCTTAAAAATTTAAGGGCTTATCTTTTTGTGTCTTTGTAGATTTTTGGAGGAGGTTATTGATGAAAAGTAAAATTGGTGTAATTTTTGGTGAAGTCAAAAAAACAGACCTCTTATTTTAGGTTTCTATGGACGAGAGATACTATAAGATAGGCAGGGTATGGGCAGGGTGTCCAGTGTTGGCATATGTGGCTGTTATGGAGTTTGGGCAGGTTTTATGGCTTTCCAGAGTAAGATTTTCTGACTGGTATGAATATGCTGCGGAAATAGAGTATAAAGAGGGAGGTAATTTTGGAAATGGGGAAAGTTTCTGATAACAATTCTTATTATGCAGGTTTAAAAGAAGCGTATAGAGGTTCTATTAAAGATATAGATTTAAAAAATCCTTTTGTATTTAAGCAATGTTTATTACTTTTGAAAGAAACTATAGATGAGGATAATGTATTAAGGCATATATATGCTGATGCTTTACTTTGCGAAACTTTAAAAATGTTAGGTTACGAAAAAGGTGTAGAAGTTTTTGAAAATCTAAAAAAATCATATTGAGATTTTAGCTTAGGGAGGGTGCTGATGGCAGATTTACTTAATTTTCCAAAAAAGAGGTATGATGTAATTTATGCTGACCCGCCTTGGAGGTTTAAGACCTGGAGTGAGAGGGGTAAGGGTAAAAGTGCGGAAAAGCATTATCAATGCCAGGATTTAAACTGGATTAAATCTTTACCTATTCAGAGTATTTCTAAAGAGGATTGTATTTTATTTTTGTGGATTACATTTCCGTTTTTAGATAAAGCCAGCGAGGTAATGGAGAGTTGGGGATTTAAGTATAAGGGTTTGGGTTTTGTTTGGGTAAAGAAGAATAAAGTGGCGGATAGTTGGTTCTGGGGTTGTGGATATTGGACAAGGCAGAATCCAGAGGTTTGTTTGATAGGGACTAGGGGTAAACCTAAAAGGCAGGATGCAGGAGTACACAGTGTGGTAGATAGTCGTATAGGCAAACATTCTGAAAAACCTGCAGAAGTTAGAAATAGGATAGAGAGGTTAATGGGGGAGAATGTTAAAAGGATAGAATTATTTGCCCGTCAGAAAACACCAGGTTGGGATGTTTGGGGAGATGATATTGATTAATTCTGATATTATTTTTAGGAGGTTTTAAAATGTTTATGGTAGAGATTTATATAGATACAATTTGTCCTTGCGGAGAAGAGAGGGAATGGATTAATGGGGATTTGTGGAAGGAGGCGAATGACAATGAGTAAATTCACACCTGGGAAGGGGGGGCGAAAAAGTGCTACCTATCAACGAGATTATTCAGGGTGATTGTTTAGAGGTTTTATCAACTATTCCCGATGAAAGCGTTGATTGTGTTATAACCGACCCACCGTATGGGACTAATGACGGGAAGGGCAAGGTTATAAGAAGGGGTAAAACTGATACCGATTTTGGCGTTATAGATTGGGATGTGGAAGTTCCGTTATCATTTATTGTAGATTTGAAGCGGATAATGAAGGAAGATACTTGGGGGGTAATATTTACAGATAATGTTTTTATTAGTTCCCTCTGGTATGAGCTGGAAAAGGTAGGTTTAAAACCGAGAAATACTTTTTATTGGATTAAACCGAACAAGGCCCCTACTCCCAGAAGTAATTTTAAAAGTGCAGTTGAAACTGCCGTTGTCTTTACCAAAGGTAGGACGAATCAGAAATGGCTTGGCGGTGGCAATAAGCCGAATTATGTAGAAATACCGTTTGTTTCTGGCAAAGAGAAGGTGAAACACCCAACTCAAAAACCTGTTACTTTATTTGAATATCTGATAAAACTTTTTTCCGGGGAAAAAGATATTATTTTAGACCCCTTCTTAGGCAGTGGTACAACAGCAGTTGCTTCAATCAATCTTAACAGAAAATATATAGGGATAGAGAAAGACCC
>Ga0207421_10008356_pt1 | contig 10770 bp, 11 predicted proteins | sample SodLakKL_010_SED_4_FD_187542 | JGI IMG/M metagenome (GOLD analysis project Ga0207421, IMG submission 187542) | Alkaline sediment microbial communities from Lake Tanatar, Kulunda Steppe, Russia - 8KL_010_SED (SPAdes) (version 2) | ecosystem: Environmental > Aquatic > Non-marine Saline and...
CACTTCTACGAGCCCATCCTCTTCTGGCTTGCCCGACTCCGAAACTCAAATTGTCCATCTGACTTTTATGGTGAGAATCACTGTTTATAACCATCTTTATCCCTTTTTCGACACATGCCTTTATATGTTTGTCGGAAAGATCCAATCTGGCGGGAGAAGAATTTATTTCCATTGCTATCCCTCTGTCACCGGCAGCCCTAAACACCCTGCCCATATTCAAGTCTAACGATTCTCTCTTTTTAATCAACCTTCCGGTCGGGTGTGATATTATGTCGACAACCGGATTTTCAATCGCTTTAATGAGCCTGTCGGTCATATCCTTTTCATTCATTTTGAAAGAAGAGTGAATTCCGGCTATGACATAATCCAGCTTCTCAAGCGTCTCATCGTCCATATCCAAAGATCCGTCTTTTAGAATATTGGCTTCACATCCTTGCAATACTCTCATTTTTGATCCTTTTTTCCTTAATTTTGAATTCATTTTTTCTATTTCTTTCCTTTGCTTTCGTAGCTCCTCCTTGCTCAACCCGTTTTCAATTCTCAAAAATTCGGTATGGTCCGCTATTCCCAAATAATCATATCCTTTCTTTTCCGCCTCAGCAATCATTTCTTCAAGTGTATTAGCACCCCCGGTCCAATCGGTGTGGACATGCAAATCTCCCTTTAAGTCTTCCGGTCTACATAAATCCGAAAAATCTTCCCCTTTAATCGCTTTTTCAATTTCCCCCCTGTCTTCTCTTAATTCCGGAGGAATGAAAGAAAGACCCAAATGAGAATAGATTTCTTCTTCCTCTTTGCCGGCAATTTTTTTTCCATTTTTGAATAGCCCGTATTCATTGAGTTTCATTCCCTTACCGATTGCCAATTTTCTCAACTTTATATTATGCTCCTTGGAACCGGTAAAGTATTGTAGTGCCGATCCGAAGCTTTTCTTTTTAACGACCCGTAAATCAATCCCGAAACCGGCATCCACTTTAACGGATGAACGAGTATCCCCTTTGCTGAGCACTTTGAAAACATTTTCAAAAGAGGTAAAAGTTTCCATTACTCGCTCCGTCTTTCCTGCAGAAATCAAAATATCCACATCTCCCACCAATTCTTTGCTCCTTCTCAAAGAGCCGGCAAAATTTATTCGCTTAACTTCTTCTAAAGATTTCAGTTTTTCAAATATTCGATTCGCCACCTCCATAACTTCTCCCAAAGACCATTTTCCCTCATCTCTTTTTAAAAATTCTATCGCTTCCAAAATATTTTTTTCCGTTTTTTCGCCAAAACCGTCCAGGGAAGCGATCTCTCCTTTTTTAGCTTTTTCTTCCAAATCCTCAAGACTTTTTATCTTCAACTTTTCGTAAAGCTTTTTAATGCTTTTTGGTCCCAGCCCCTCCACTTTCAACAGCTCATCCAGTTCTACGGGATGCTTTTCTTCCAAAGTTTTTAAATGTTCCATTTCTCCGGTAAGCAAAAATTCTTCTATTTTATCAGCTATATTTTTACCCACTCCCGAAATTTCTTCTATGCCTTTTCTTCCTTTTTCTTCATAAATTTTTTCTATATCTTCTTCAAGATTCAATATGGAAGAAGACGCTCTCCGGTAAGCGAATGGCTTAAAATCGACATCATCCATTTCCAGATGTCGAGCTATTTTATTCAGCTTTTGAGCTATCTCTTTATTTTTCATCAACCAAAATCAAATGTTTACTTTTTACTCTTTTCACTATCAGAGCGGAAACAAGTGCCGATCCGGCAACAAGCATGAATACCAGATTAAAGCCAACCGTATCGGCTATCATTCCCCCGAAAATTGCTGCAAATCCCAGAGCATAACCGATAAAAGTGCTGTGCATCGCCCAGGTGAAAGATCTCCAGTTGGGATCGATGTAATGAGTGAACATTCCGAACCATGCGGGAACAACGCAAGCTTGAGCCAATCCTCTTAAAAACTCTATGAGAAATATATGCCAAATATTGGTCGCAAAAATATAAGCCAAAGAAAGAAAGCTGAGAGCGACGAGGCCGGCAACCAAGAAATTGAGGTCATCCTCTTCTCCTTTTATCATATCCATCATTCTGGCAACGAAGGGTTGAACGCTGGATTTAGTTATCCAATATATTCCGGCGGCAAAACCCACGGTTCCGATTGTTGCTCCGGCAATCCTTTCGGTCAAAAAAATAGCGAAAACGGGGCCTATGAAGCCCCATCCCGATTGTAGAAAAAAATCTGACGCGATAAAGTTCACTATCAGTCTTCTCTTCTTCATGAATATCTTACAATGATTCTTCAATCATTACCAAAAATTCAATTAAATCGGGGTCGTCTATCTTCTCTTTTCCTCTCCTCACCCAAAGCCTGTATTCTATGCCCTTGTGTCCGTCCTTCCAATACTCCATTCCTTGAAGTAAGTTGGTTACATCATCGGCCTGTTTTACGAATTTCGCCTCGGGAGTGACCTTTTTTTCATATTCCCGCCAAAGCTCAAAAAAGTCCTCACTTATTTCTTCGGGCAAATCGGCGAGTATCTTATCCATGGCTTCGCTTTCCAGCTCTCTCTTTACTTTTTTCATTTTTTTTCTTTGCTTCAAGGTTGGTCGACCCTTCTTCGGTTTTAAATTTTCAATATCGTCTCTTGTAAATTTCTCATTCTCATCGATTCCCACGGCATCATAAGAAGTCAAATCGGGAGAATGAACCTCACAAATATCGTGAATCAAAGCCATTTTTATAGCCCTGTTCAAGTCAAAGTCCTCTTTTCTTTTACCCACTGTCCAAACTATGAGTGCCAACTGAAAAGTATGAGCGGCCGTCGTTTCCGGATTTTCTATGTCATGTATTTTCCAGCCTCTTCTGCCTTCGGACTTTAGTTTTCCGACTGAAGTTATAAACTCATATATTTCTTTCATACTTCGTCTTGATATTCAATCTTTTTAATTTCATAAACCGTCTCCACCTTGGAGGCTACGGTCACTTTGTCTCCAACCTTTTTTCCCATCAACTTTCTTCCTACCAATGATTCATTCGATATTTTTCCTTCCGCAGGATCGGCCTCCAAAGATCCGACTATGGTGAATTGGTCTTCCTGGCCGTCAGCTTCAATGATTACTCTGGCCCCCAATTCAACCTTTCTCTTGTTTTCAGGAGATTTGATTATTTCCGCATTTTTAACTACTTCGTCCAACTTCATTATTCTCCTTTCCAAAAGACGGAGGTCTTGCCTGAAATCCAAGTACTCCGGATTCAGATCTTCCGAATGCAAAACCTCGGGAACACCGTCTTTGGTCTTCTTCTTTTTTTCCTGAATCAGCTCTTTCAATTCATTTTTGACTTTTTCAAGACCTTCTTCAGTTAAGTAATGTTTTTTTGTCATATAAAATTAATCCTCCCGTCTTTCGAGGGAGGTTTTTTGCCCTAAATATAGAGAAGCAAAAACTAACCTACCCGAAAGGCGTTTGGGACTAAAAAATGAAAGGAATCGCATTCCTTTTCAAATCTGGTATTTTTTTCGTAGCAGTAACTTTTCATCGTATCCTAATATTACCCTTTTCAATATTTTTGTCAACCCCCCGCAAAGCTCTCACTTTTTCTCTTCATTATCACTTTTTAAGGCAAAAACTGCCATTACTCTCCTTTTTTTTCGTGCTGAAAGATTAAAAGCTTTAACCGCTTGAGCGGTCTTGTCAAAAAAGAGTAATACGTCCCGATTTTTGATAAGCCGCTTTCCTTCCTCCGATATCTCGGTTAAATTTTCATTTTTGGCTACTATCAAAGCTTCCGGTTCTTCTTTTAAAAAAATCTCCAAGTCGTCTTTGCCGAGTATCTTCTTCTTTTTTTTCCAAGAAAAGACAATTCCCGAAGAATCGACGACTACGTCTTCTTCGTATTTTTTATCGGCTATCTTTATTTTTCCCGGTTTTATGTAGCTTATTTTCATTTTTGAGCGAAAAGAAAAAGTGTCGATTTATGTTTTTTTCCTTTTCCAAAAATTTCAACGTTTTTAAGCTTCGCCTCTTTTGCCAGCTTTTCGAGTTCTTCTTTTTTGAAGGCGTGATAATACCTCTCTGTAATTATCTTTCCCTTATCATTTTTCCAGGGTAAAAATGCGTCCCTGAGTCCGATCCGACCGGCTATCTTTTTCCCGACATCGGAAAAATAAATTCTCTTGTCGGTTTTCAAAAGATCCCAAACAGAAATTCTAAGCTTTCCGCCCTTTTTCAAAACTCTTTTCGCCTCCCTTAAAAATTGCAGTCTCGTTTTTTCTGAAGGCATGTGATGTAAAACGGCAATTGAAATTACAAAATCAAAAGAATTGTCTTTAAAAGGGAGTTTTAAGGCATCGGCAGTTTTAAATTTCGCTTTCGGATATTCTTTTCGAGCCTTTTCAATCAACTTTTCGGCCTTGTCCACACCAACGTAGTCTACATCTTTCTCTTTTAAAAACTGATAAAATCTTCCGTTTCCACAACCCAGGTCCAAAACCCTTTCACCCTCCGAAATTTCTTCAAAAATAAATTTAAAACCTCTCCAGGGATACTTTCTGGTATTTGAAAAATGATCGGCAATCAGGTTGTAATCATCTTTATTTTTTTTCAATATTTTTTTCTCTTTCATATCATCGAAGATTATCGCTTCAATTATAAACCTTCAAAGAAAAGCTTCAAGGATCTCTTCTCCCTCACAAAAACTTCACCTTTTGCACCACACTTTGTGATAGGTTCAACCTATCACAATTAAAGGGGTGGCAACTTTAAAATTTTTATTCTTTAATGCAGCGAACTGAAATTCCCATATCATATCCCGATCCGGTCCACCTCTTCACTCCGGGACACCAATAGCTACAAAGTTGCATCGTATACGGCCAATCTCCGGCATCCATAGATGTAGACCATAACGCTTCAAAATCCCCTCCTTGTGAAAATTATTACTGCATTTAACTCAACTTAATCCCGTCCACACACCTAAAAACAGATAAATTGAAAAAGAGCGGTTTGACTGTTTTGAATATAAAGATTGATGAGCTATAATAAACCACCAAATAAAAATCTATGAATTTAGCAAAAGAAATTGTAAAAAGACTACTTGAAAAAGAAGAGGTGTCTCGAGAAGTGGTCGATCAAACCAAAAGAAACGTATGTAAAAAATACGGTGTTAATTGCCCACCCAACACCGACCTTATTGAAGCCTACAAAAATATGGGTGTAAAAGATAAAAGATTGGAAGCCGTGCTAAGACTCAGGCCGGTAAGGTCTCTTTCCGGGGTGGTCAACGTTTCGGTTCTTACCAAACCTCATAAATGCCCGGGTGATTGTCTTTATTGCCCGATTCAGGAAGGAGCGCCCAAAAGTTACCTGGATGACGAACCGGCGGTAATGCGAGCTAAATTAAACGACTTCGACCCCGAAAAGCAAGTGAAAAACAGGATTAATTCTCTAACCAGAACCGGCCACCCTACGGATAAAGTTGAGTTGAGAATAGTTGGAGAAACATGGTCTTACTACGACAAAGATTACAGGGAAGAGTTCATTAAATCTTGCTTTGAGAGCTTAAACGGTAAAAAGGCAGAAACATTAAAAAAGGCACAAGAAGACAATGAAAAGGCAAAACGGAAAATGGTTACTCTCTCAATAGAAACCAGGCCAGATTATATAGATAAAAAAGAAATTTCTCACTTAAGAAAATTGGGGGTGACGATGGTGGAAATCGGAGTTCAAAGTGTCTTCAACGACGTTTTGAAAAAAAATAAAAGAGGTCACGAAGTGAAAGAAACCGTAAAGGCGACAAAATTGCTGAAAGATGCCGGATTCAAGGTTTGTTATCAAATAATGCCCGACCTTCCCGGCTCCACTTTTAAAAAGGATATTGAAATGATGGAGCTGATCTTCAAAGACGATAGGTTTAAGCCCGATTTTTTAAAAATTTATCCCTGCATGGTGCTCAAAGAAGCTCCTCTTTATGAGCTTTACAAAAAAGGGGAATATGAGCCCTACACAACCGATGAGTTGATCGACTTGCTTTCAAAAATTAAAAAAGAAATTCCTTACTGGGTCAGAATTCAAAGAGTGATAAGGGATATTCCGTCCCAATACGTGGTTGCCGGCGGGGGAACTTCCAATTTAAGAGAAAAATTACACGAGAAAGCCGAGAAGGAGGGGTGGAGATGTAAGTGCATCCGTTGCAGAGAAGTAAAAGACAACTACGACCCGGAAGAAGAGTTGAAATTTTTTAAAGAAGAATACGAGGCTTCGGGAGGAAAAGAGATGGTTTTAACCTTTGAAAACAAAAAAAGAACCAAATTGTTCAGTCTTCTGAGAATGAGAATTCCGGCCGATCCGTATCCGGAAGTGCTTAAAAACTCAACCATAATAAGAGAAATTCACACTTACGGCCAGCAAACGATGATTAAAAACGGAGAAGTTTTGAAAACTTCACCACAACACAAAGGACTGGGTAAAAGATTGGTAAAAAGGGCCGAAGAACTGGCACCGACAAAAAAGATTACGGTTATTTCCGGCGTGGGTGCCAGGGGTTATTGGAGAAAAAACGGATATAAACTTGAGGACAGCTACATGGTAAAGAATCGCACCCCCGATTCTTACACCTCGTAGGTGTAAAAAAGGGGTCAGAGGACGAAGCGGGCCAACAGGTACCCTATTATTGAGAGGAGGGCTATCGGGGGCAATGCCGGGATCGGCTTTTTTATTTTTTGAATAATGAAAAAGAAAAAGGATCCGAAAAGTCCCAAACAGGCAAAAGAAACCACAACCATAGCTTCAACAAAGCCGTAATTATGAGAAACCGATGTCGCTAAAAAGAGAGGAAAAGCCAAGTCTCCTCCTCCCAAAACCATGAACTCCTTTTTCTTTTTTTTGGATAAATCGTCAAAAAGACTCTTAAAATCAAGTGGGGCTATAAGACCCATTACCGCCTTGGTTTTTATCATCTCGGTGGCCATTTTAACCATATGCTTGGTCTTATAAACCGCAATCACGTCATAAACGGAAAAAAGAATTAGAAACACGACTACCGTGGGCGGATCGAATATCGTTCCCACCAAAGCGCCGATTCCGGCTATCGCAAAAACGATGAGTAGATTATGAATAAAGACGATCGGCTTTTTCTCCCAGATAAAAAGCAAAATCACCATCACCGAAAAAGATATCAACTCCGGAAGAAAAACGGACAAGGTTATAAAGCCACCGACAGCCACCGAAAGAAAGAAGGCGAATTTAAAAAAGACAAGACGCTGCTTTTTCAATTTTTCGCTCTTGGAGACGAGATAAACCAAAAGAGTGGCAAAAATAAAGTAAGCTACAAAAATCAGCGGGGAAACGGCTTCTTGCGACTGATTTCCTTCCGCGGCATAAATCGCTTCCGATTGCATCATCTCAAATACATAAGGAGAGATCATCACACCCAAAATGAGCGTCACCATAAAAAAGATAAGTTCTATGACGAAAGTTTTCCAGTTGATCTGTTTCATCCGTTTCTTTTATGTCTTATAAGTCCCGAACAAGGCACTATCTCAACCCCCTTGAGCTTGTCCAAGAAGAGATTAACTCCTATGGAGTCCGATGATATATGTCCGGCAATAACGACGTTGACATGGGCTTTCTGAGCTTCTCCGCGATGTTTTTCCGAGATATGCATACCGATTATCGTCCCCGCACCGGCATGAGCCAAATTTTTGTATATGTCGGGAGAGCCTTCCGTGCCGCCGGTAATCTCGGTCATCACTATCTTTCCGGTTCTGTCCCGTTCGTTCCCGACGAATATCTTCGGTCCCATACCCAGTTTTTCCGCTTCTTCGTATTCCGGTATCTCTCTTAATGACTTTAAAACGTCTTTTAATATTCTGGGATTGTCTTTTTCCAGCTTTTTCTCAACGAATTCGGCAACCAAATTATCACAAGGAGTGTGAATCGACATCAAAGGAATGTCCAAGAGACGCGCAAAATCAACCGCTCTCTGATGGTTACCCGGAGCAAGCTCTCTAAAAACTTCTTTTATCCTCTTTTTTAAAAGTTTTTCGGCTATATTTATCGGAACACCGTAATGATGAAGCATATCTATCTGCAAATCCATAACGTCATCGAGACCGGCTAAAGCTTTTCCCCGCGGATGATGAGAGATAACCAAGTCTATATCTCCCAACTTGTCGGCCAAAAGCAATTCTTCACCGTCTATATCTATCCCGACCATCACTTTTTTCACTTTCTTTTTCGGATCCCCGTATAAAATCCTGGTGTCGCTGTAAGGATTCTCCAGTTTCTCCTTGTCAAAAAGATTCTTCTTTTTTCCCGATAAATTTTTATACTCTTCCTCGGCTCGGGAGAGCTTTCTTTCTATCTCTTTTTTTGTTCTGAAATCAGCTTTTCTTCCTTCTTTTATCGCCGATTCATATATCTGTTTTATCGTCATAATATTTTTTAAATTTTTTATAGATCTTTTCTATCTCTTCTTTTTGCCTTTCTTCATCGGAGTACCGATTTCTGATCTCCGCCTTTTTTCTTCTTATATGTTTTCTTACCGATTTCGGCAATCTCTTTTTGGTCATATTATTCTCCTTTTATTACCGCCAACGGTTCGACTTCCGCTACCTTTTTACAAAGTCCGGCACCGTCAACCACTTCCACCACTTCGGAAATATCCTTGTACGCCTCGGGAGCTTCTTCCGCAACCCCTTTTTCCGAACTGCATTTGACTACGATTCCCTTTTTTCGCAGTCTTTGAAGCAGCTCTCTACCGTCAACATTTTTTCTGGCTCCGGTTCTGGACATAGCTCTTCCCGCTCCGTGCCCCGTGGAATAAAAAGACGTTTTCCCATCGGGGACTCCACGTAAAATATATGAAGATTCTCCCATGCTGCCGGGCATAATCACCGGCTGGCCGACGGAGCGATAAGCTTCGGGGATTTCCATATGGTTTTCGGGAAAAGCACGAGTGGATCCTTTCCTGTGAACCACCAAATCGATCTCTTTTCCGTCTATTTCATGAGTCTCCAGCTTGGCCGTATTGTGGGCTACGTCATAAATTAACTCCGGTTCGTCGGAAAAATACCGCTTCCAGATTCGGCGAACCGTATCGGTTATCATCTGCCTGTTGGCAAAAGAATAATTGCAAGCCCCTCCCAGCGCCAAAAAGAAATCCTGTCCTTCTTCCGATTTGAAAGGAAAGCAATTCAGCTGGGCATCGGGAAGATTTATATTGTTCTTCCTAACCGCCTTTTTAGCCTTATTCAGAAAATCCTTGCAGTTTTGATGTCCCAACCCCCTTGAGCCGGTGTGAATCATAATAACCACCCCGTCTTCACTTAAACCGAAGATTTCGGCCGCTTCCCGATCAAAAATATTTTTTACTCTTTGAATCTCCAAAAAATGATTTCCGCTTCCCAAGGTTCCGACCTGATCGGCTCCTCTTTTTTTGGCTTTTTCCGACACTCGGGACGCGTCGGCGGGCAGTTTTCCTTCCGATTCACATCTTTCTATATCTCTTTTTTTTCCGAATCCTTGCTCAACCAAAAAACGAGGTCCTTCATTCAAAATACGATTGACTTCCGCTCTTGAAAAGCTCTTGGATCTTCCTTTTCCCACACCGGAAGGAATCGCCTTATGCATCTCTTCGGCCACGCTTTCAATATGACCCTCCACTTCTTTAAATTTCAATTGAGTGGTAAGCAGTCTCACTCCGCAATTTTCATCGAATCCGACAAAACCGGGAGATATGACACCGTCCTTAGCTCTGACCGCTCCCACTCCACCTATCGGAGGGCCGTAGCCGGAATGAATATCTGGCATCGCCAGTGCGTGTCTGACTATTCCGGGTAAAGAAGCTATGTTTACCAGCTGTTTTAAAGCTCTCTCTTCCGTCTCTTTGAAGAGCTTTTCGGAAGCATAAAGTCGAGCCGGAACGCGCATAAAGGGAAAATTCTTTTCCGGCAATTCCCAAAGCCATTTATTTACTCGCGTAAATTTATTTTTTAATTCCGTTGTTGCCATCTTTTTATTTTTTATTTAGCCTCTATCAAGAAGCTTGAGAGCTTCTTTAACCCTTTCATCGACATCTTTGTCTTTGGAAACTCCTTTCAAAGCGGCGGCGGCATCCTTCTTGTTGAAACCCAAAGAAGTCAAAGCCTGCAAGGCTCCGTCTTCATCCGGCTCTTCTTTTATTCTTCTCGAAAGCTCGAATATGACCCTTTGACCTCTCTTTTTTCCTATTGAAAAAATCTTTTCCAAAATCTCTTCATCATCTTCCTTTATCCCTCTTTTCAGCTCTTTCATGGGGGCTATTGAAGCCACTTCCACCGCCGTTTTCGGTCCTATTCCGGATAAATTTATCAGACTCTCAAAAAACTCCAAATTTTCACGGCTGGGAAATCCATAAAGCCGTTCGGAATTTCTGCCTATGTTCAAGTAGCAAAACAGCTTAAAATTTTCACCTTCCGCGGGTAGGCCGGCGATCGCATCCGGAGACATATGAACTTTTCTTCCGACTCCCGCAGTTTCAATGACTACGAAATCTTTTTTCTTCAAGGTTATTTTTCCGTCCAGGTAATAAATCATAATGTGTTAATTATAGTAAATAAATACAATAAAAAAAGGGGAGAGATGGGCCGCCCCCCGATTTTTACACCCCCGAGGTGTAAAGAAGGGGGAAGTAAAAGCCCTTCCTGTCGGTGGAAGGGTGAAATAATGCCTCCTCGGGAGGACTCGAACCTCCAGCCTGCTCCTTAGGAGGGAGCCGCTCTATCCCGTTGAGCTACGAGGAGTCGCTTGTAATTA
>Ga0207421_10008358_pt1 | contig 10764 bp, 10 predicted proteins | sample SodLakKL_010_SED_4_FD_187542 | JGI IMG/M metagenome (GOLD analysis project Ga0207421, IMG submission 187542) | Alkaline sediment microbial communities from Lake Tanatar, Kulunda Steppe, Russia - 8KL_010_SED (SPAdes) (version 2) | ecosystem: Environmental > Aquatic > Non-marine Saline and...
TCTAACGTATATTCCTCATCCTGATGCCAATTTGTGGTAAAAGCATGTGATCCTGTCCAGGAGTCAGGCCGATCATCTCCATCCACCCACTCTTCAAAATCCCAGTTGGTGAGCATATTTTCTGAGGCTTCGGCCTGGGCAGGGATAATACCCAGCAGAAATATTCCGATTGTGATTAAAATAATAGGAAAAATTTCTCGTAGTCTATTTAATTGAAGATTTTTCATGATTAAGATCATCCTCCGGGGAAATTATTTTGGTCTATAATTTGATTTTGTCGAGATTTTTTAGAAAGAATGGCTGGTCTTTGGAGAGAATTTTTTTCTTTTCTATCTGTATAAATTTTGGGGAATAATAAGAGGGAATCAGTGCTGGATTTGGGGGAAGGAAAATTTGCGAGCTTTTTCCTGCAATTACCGGCGGATCAAGTCCAAGCAGAATATATTTTAACCAGCAGCCATAAAAACGTTCAAACCAGGCCAGACATGTCAAGGGAAGACGACAGATCTTTTCCCAGGGATTCTCGTCCTCCGGGTGGCGAGTGTATTGACGCACCCCAGCCGCTAATTGAGAAGGAACTAAACTGGGCCGGCGAAAAAACGCTGGATAGGGAAAGTTAGATTGGGCGAAGTAATCGGACTCGATTGCCCCACAGACACTTAAGCACTTCACTAGCAAGGCCATTGCGGCCACCGCTCTCACAGTAAATTGAAACCACTGCTACTTTTAACCTGTGGAAAAAAGTAGATTGGCTTTCAGAGCAATGTAAGTCTAATCTACCAGGCTCTAAAAGTCAAATTTTATTTTATTGGTTTATACGGGGACGATACGGCGGGCCTCCGCCAATGCCTCCAGCACTTCATCGGTAAAGTACTGCTCAATGTGCTCGGTTAGCAGGGTTGCGATTTTATAAAAGAAACCGGAGACTGGCGGCTCAATCTCAGCAAAATGATTGGCTTTTTCGTAGAAGAAGTCCTCAAGACAAATAATTGAAGCGGGATGCATGGAAGTGAAATTAAACTCTACCTCTATTTCATGCCACTCTTCTTCCAGGTTTTCCTCCCGACGCCTGATTTCCTGGCGAAGCGTCAGTTGAAGTGTCTGGAAAAAATCTTGAACAGCCGGGCGACCTTTAAAAGCTCCGTGACCAAACTTCATGATTTTGATTAACTGTTTGAGATGACAATTAGCAACAAGACCAAGACGAAACTTTTCTTTCATGGCAACAACCTCGTTTTAATAGTATAGGAGCGGCATAATCTATTGTTCGTCCAATATTATTTCTACTAACTGATCTAATCTATAGCATAATATAACCTTAAATTCCGCCTGTTTATCAGTTTTTAACTTAGCTTAATTTTCGACATAGTAAGCAAAAATATTTACCAAAATTTGATAAGTTTGGAGTGGGAAAGTTAGAAAGTGGGAAAGTGTGAAAGTTGGAAAGTGGAAACCGAGAAGTAAAAAAGTCAGCGGTGAAAAACTGGAAGCTCAGAGAGGTGCTGGACTTGAAAATTTTCAGCGAGGTGCGATATTTCCTGCCAATCAGCGTGGTCGATGTGATTGGCCGAAATATTATCAGACGGAAAAAGATGCCCCTGCAGTCTGGCCATAACTGCTGAAAAATATTTGCGTCGATCACTGGCATTCTTGAGCGGCAGGAAAAAGGGAGTTTTTAAAGGAATATCACCAGGCCAGGCAGTTGAATCATAAAATACACTGCCGTGCAATAAAGCCTCCTTCTGATGACGCAGCTGTGAAATTGCTACCCACTTTTTACCCGCCTGGCTGGGTTCGTGAGCTGCGGGCGCAGCAAGACAATCAGCAGCAAAACTACCGCCACTGCCGCGTTCGCTTCTGGAGAGTAAATTTTGCTCCAGGGCAACCTGTTCGAACAGATCCACCACCCGGCTGTATAACGTTTTAATTGAAGCTTCAGTCCACGGATGACTGGTGGGGAAAACTAAAGAAAAACTAAAATCACCGGCGTGCAAGAGATAACCGCCACCGGTAGGCCGCTGAACAATGGGAAAACGGTCAGCGAGTTCCCCAAGTCGATCAGGCGGTCGGAACTGCTGTCGGTAGCCAAGGCTGAGGACAGGCCGGTTCCAGGAGTAAAAACGAAAGACCGGTGACTCCGCCGACTGCAAAAGCCACCAGTCGAGAGCCATGTTGTAGCCGGGAGGAAACGAGGGATGGTGGAGAAAGTGCAAGCGTTTTTGTGTCATATGTTCGTTTCCAGTTTTTAGTTTTCAGTTTCCAGTTTTTAGTTTAACTTCAAAACCAACAAAGCCTTCTCTTTCTTTTTCCCCTTTGGTAGGGGAAAGCGAAGGGAGACGTAAAAATGGATTGCGGGTCGGAGCCCGCAATGACGAACGATAGGTCAAGCCCGCTCTTGAATTTGACGTCATTCCGGCCCCCGAGCCGGAATCCATCTTGTAGAGCAGTAATCGGTAATCAGTCGCGGGGCGCGGAGCGCTGAGCGTTAAATTCAATTTAAATTCTTATCATCTACGACCATGATTTTTTCTTTTGCCTTTTCGCTCTTCGCCCTTTCGCTCGCTCGATATTTTACGCCCCGCGCCCGGCGCCCAGCGCTCTGCTGTTAATGACAACCGATTACTGAACTTCTTGCGGGTCAAGCCCTGGAACGCCATTCGTTCCCACAATGACGCTGAAAGTGTTAAACAGCTTCATTAAGTTTCTACCGGATGATTTAGGACCGGGCGGCGGGCGGCGGTGGTTTCGTCGGGACGAGAGATACGGGTGGTCTCCGGATAATTTTTAAATTGGTCTGGGTCTTCTTTGGCTTCCTCTAAAATTTGTTGAAAAGCCTCCACAACCCGGTCCAGTTCGCGCAGAGAAAGGGACTCGGTCGGTTCAATCATCAGCGCTTCTTCGACCACGAGCGGGAAGTAGACGGTGGGCGGATGGATTTCAAAATCAATCAGCCGCTTGGCGACGTCAGAAGCGTCGACGGGCAGGTCGGCGCAGGAGACGACAAACTCGTGCTTGCAGGGCAGCGGGTAGACCGGCTGAAACTCAGCCGGAAGCCGGTTGGCAAGATAGTTGGCGGTCAATACAGAGTCACGAGCGGCCTGCGCCACACCTTCCTCGCCCATGCGCTGGAGATAAACGAGAGCGCGAACAAGCACAGTCAGGTTGGGGGCAAAACTGCGAATACGGCCAATCGATTTTTCAGCCTCTTCTCCCAACATCCACTCCCCTTCCCTTTTTGTCAGCCGGGGCAGTGGGCGGTAAGGAGCCAATTCCTCAGAAAAAGCTACCGGCCCGGCCCCGGGGCCACCACCGCCGTGCGGAGTGCCAAAGGTTTTGTGCAGATTTAAATGGACAACGTCAAATCCCATATCACCGGGCGGCAGACGGCCGGCCAGCGGATTCAAGTTGGCGCCGTCGTAATAGAGACGGGCACCGGCGGAGTGAACGATGTCGGCTATCTCCAGGATATCTTCCTCGAACAGGCCGAGCGTATTGGGATTGGTGAGCATTAAAGCGGCTGTTTGAGAATTACAGGTAGCACGGAGGTCGTCAAGGTCAACACGGCCGCGCTCATTAGAATCAACCTCGACGACATCAAAACCGGCGACCGCAGCACTGGCGGGGTTGGTGCCGTGAGCGCTGTCGGGGACAATAACTTCCGTCCGCTGCTCACCCTGGTCACGAAAGTAATCGCCAATTGTCCGCAGAGCAACCCACTCGCCGTGAGCACCGGCGGCGGGCAGCAGTGAGACAGCCGGTAGACCGTTCAAACGGGCCAAACGGTCGTGCAGTTCTCCCAGCATTTCCAACCAGCCGCGCTTCTGCCCGGCAGGTTGCCTCGGATGTGTTTCAGTGTAACCGGGCAGGGCAGCCAGTTGTTCGGAAAGACGCGGGTTGTATTTCATTGTGCAGGAGCCAAGTAAATAAGGCCCGGTGTCGGTCCCGAAAGACTCACGGCTGAGACGATGGTAATGACGGACAACGCGAGGTTCCGGCAGGTCAGGTAGATCAACGGGTCGGGCGCGGTAGAGTTCCTCCGAGAGCGTTGACGGCGGCGCCTCACCGGCGGCCGGATTTTCAGTGTTTCGTTCAAAAATCAGCGGCGAGTCATTTATTCCTGACAATTTCGTCGACCTCCTCGACAAAAGCTGCTATCTGTTCGGGGGAACGGCGTTCGGTTGCGGAACAGATATATCGGTCCTGGTAAAAATAGCCGCCCAGCCAGCCGGATTCGGCGAGCCGTTCCTCTAAATCCGGTGGTTTGGCCGGCAATTCTACCGCAATTTCGTTAAACACCGGGATAGCAGAGAGAGCATAGTCACGTTTTTCAAATTCATCGGCCAGCTGCTGACCGCGGCGGTGATTTTCAAGCGCCCGCCGACGCAATCCGCTGCCACCAAGAGTGGCCATCGAGACGGCGGCGCCGAGCGCCATTAAGGCGTGATTGGTGCAAATGTTTGAAGTGGCTCGAGAGCGGCGGATATGCTGCTCCCGGGTCTGCAGAGTCAGAACATAACAGCGGTTGCCGCGCCGATCTTCAGTTTGGCCAACCAGACGCCCGGGTACTTTGCGGATAAATTTTTCGGTTGCTGAAAACAAGCCGAGTCCCGGCCCACCACCGTTCATCGGCAGTCCAAGCGACTGCCCCTCACCGACAGCGACATCAAAACCAAGCTCGCCGGGCGGAGTAAGCAGATTCATGGCCAGTGGATTGGCGACGGCAACGCCGAGACATTTTTCATCCGGGCGCCGCTCGACCCAGTTTTCAACCCGATCGGCGGCCCCCCAGCAGTTAGGGTAAGCCATGCAGACAGCAGCCGGTTCCTCCGGCCATTCTTCAGGCAGGTAGGCGCGACCATTTTGGGTCGGCAGTTGCTTTAATTCAACCGCAAGCGGTTCCGTATAGGTCTTCAGCACCTGCCACCAGCCGGGGTAAAGGTTTGGCGTACAGTAAACCACCTCTCGCCGGGTAACCTGAGCAGCCATGAGAATAGCCTCGGCCAGGGCCGAGGCACCGTCGTACATGGAAGCGTTGGTAACCGGCAAATCATAAATGCGGCTGACCATCGTCTGGAACTCAAAAAGAGCCTGCAGAATCCCCTGGTTAATCTCCGCCTGGTAAGGAGTGTAAGCGGTTAAAAACTCGGAGCGTCCGAGGAAATGATTAACAGTCGAAGGCACGTGGTGGTCGTAAACACCCCCGCCCAGGAAGCAGGTGAGCTCCTCTGTGCTGGTATTGGCCGCGGCGACGCGCTGGTGCCAGGCAGTGACGCACTGCTCCGAAAGCTGAGATTTTTGGGGTTGAAAACTGTCCTGAAGCTGTTCGGGTATATCGGTTTCCAGTTCAAGGTATTCTTCCAGTCCGAGCCGCGAAAAAATCTCCCAACGTTCGGATTCAGTAAGCCCCAGGTAGGGTGGCACTGTCTCCTCCACCGGGTTAATCTTCCGCTCCCAGGAAGTCGCGGTAGCCGCCGGCGGAGAGAAGCTCCACCTCGCCGTCTACAGCTTCCAGTCTGACAAGACGACCGGCTTCGTAAGGCGCGTCGTTTACTGCTTCCGGGGCGCTTTCCAGCTCCTCGTTTAGCTCAACGACCGTGCCGTCAACGGGAGCGTAGACGTCGGAGACTGTCTTCATAGACTCAACCACCATAAAATCCTGGCCGGCTTCGACCGGCTCATCCGTGGCGGGCAATTCAACAAAAACAACGTCGCCCAGTTGTTCCTGGGCGTAGTCAGTTATGCCCATCCAGCCCGACTGAGGGTCATACCACTCGTGATTTTTGGTGTACTTTAGATCCTCAGGAACTTCATAATCCATACTTTTACCTCCTCAGGTTTGGGACGGAGGTGTCGATTGTCATTTCTCACCTTCAAATCTCTCGTCCCACTTATTTTTAAGAGTTTCATCTTGATCTGTTAACCTCTGAATCATTTTGGATACTGTTGAAGAAGTTACCCCCAATTTATCCGCCAGCTCACTTACAGTTAGATGTCCATATTTCCTCCCCGCATAGGCCAACCCGTCTCTATGTCTCACCCTCTCTGGACTCTTACTTGGCTCAAGCAATTTTTCTACTGAAAATCCGGATAGCTTTCTTGCAAATTTTAATAAGTTTTCCCAACTGATCGGGGTTTCTTCCCTTTCACGGGGCTGCTGCCGGACTTCGCTTTTTCGAATCTGCATATATTTCTCTATAAATGCCTCACCGGCTAAAAATTTTTGCCCACGATAAAGTTCATAAGGAAAATTTTCTTTTCCATACCATTCCGTCTCTTTTCCCTTCGCGTCAAGCACCTTTTTCAGAGCTTCTTCTGTCCCCACCCCCAATTTTTGAACTGCTTCCTCCCAATCAATCCACGATAGCGGAGATTCGTGACCCAAATATATCTTTGCACTACTCCAGGGATCTTCCTCCGCCAATTCATACAACCCCGCCTCCACATTCTGATAATGCACGTAACGCCAAACTGCATTAAAATAGGCGTCAGCGTCAACCAAAGTACTGTAATAGCGCGCGTCGTATAAAGCACCGGTCCGTTTAAATCTTTTATTGTACCAGGTTCCGTATTGTCCATTAACCCGACGAAAAAATATCCCCATAGACTGCTTATTTCGACGTAGGAAAAAATGGACGTGAGAATCTACAAAACATATCGCATAAATACTAATATCGTGGCTTTCGCGAGCCTCTCTTAAAATTTTTATATACTTGTTTTTCTTTGCAGCAGTGTCAAAAATTGGTAGCCCATCGACACCGCGGACAATAACATGATGATAGGTGTTCTCATAATCTGGACGAGATAATCTGGGCATATATATCACCTACCTCCCCTGTTATAAATTTACTAAGAAACGACAATCGACACCTCCGTCCCGTTTGGGAGAAACGACAATCGACACCTCCGTCCCTCTCTTATTTACTGGTGGAGGGGAAAATTTTTTTGGTTAACAGTATGCCAGGTGGAGCGGATATCAACTTCCAGCGTTTTGTCTTTAGGGAGATCCGCGGGCAGAAGACCAATCGCTACGCCCTGTCTTAGCAGCGGACTGAAACCACCTGAAGTGACACGACCCAGGGGTTCCTCTCCTCCGGCCAGCCGTATTTTTTGTCCCTGTCGGGGCGAGCGCCGGCCGGTGGCGACAAGACCGCGCAATTCTTTTCCCGGTCCTCCATCGTGTATTTTTTCAAGAGCTTCACGACCAACAAACTCATGCTCCCAGTCAATGAAGTTTACCAGGCCAGCAGTGACGGGATCAATCTCTTCGGTTAGCTCATTTCCGTGCAGGGGGAAGCCCATCTCCAGGCGCAGGGAGTCGCGGGCCCCTAAACCGCAAAGTTGAACTCCCCTATCAATAAAGTGTTGAAACAAGTCGCGACCCGATTCAACAGGCAGCCAGATTTCACAGCCGGCTTCCCCCGTGTAGCCGGTGGTGGCAATCATTTTATCGTCGTCCCAACTGGCACGAAAAAGTTTTTTAGGCGGAGCCAGTTCAGCCGGCAAAAGGTCGTAATAACTGCCGGCCTCCGGTCCCTGGAGGGCAAAAAGAACGGTCTCGTGAGTTACATCTTGAACTTCGAGTTCTGGAAGATTACCGCGGAGATAGAGATAAATTTTATCACGAGCAGCAGCGTTTACGACCAGCCAGAGCTCCTCAGGGGAACGGATGTAGACGATATCGTCATCAAGCGCCCTACCTTCCGCATCAAGGAAAAATCCGTACAGTGCCTGGCCGACTTCCGCTTCAACAAGGGAACGAGAAAACAGCTGCTGAAGCTGTGCGACCGCATCAGCGCCACGAATAATCAAGCGGCCCATGTGAGAGATATCAAACAGACCGGCGGCGCTGCGCACAGCCCGGTGTTCACGCAGGATACCGTCAAAATCGCGGGGCATTCGCCAACCGGCGAAACTCATGCCGGAGACCAACTGAGGATAAAGATCATGGACGGGAGAAAGTTGCTGTTTGGTTTCCATAAAGAAAAGGATATTGATTTTAAGCGGAAGCGTCAAGAATTATCTTTTTGACATCAGAACATTCCAAACAATCAAGGGTAAAGAAACGACAATCGACACCTCCGTCCCGCTTAAATTAATAGTTGAAAGAGCCACCTCCCTCTTGTAGGTCCGGGACTAATGAAAGGACCGAATCACAAGAGGAGCTGATCAGCGATGGCTCAGTATAATGTTAACCTTGATGAAAAGATTTTTCACGAACTTTTTCGGAATAGAAATTGCCCAAATTATTCTTTGTGCTGATTGGTTTTTAACGGTTAATATCTTCGTTCCGCTTTCATCCATAACTTGACAACCGGTTCGTTGGGCGATGGCTATACCATGGGTAGAATCTCAAATCTCAACCCTCGGCCCCGATTTAAGCCTAACTGGTATAACTTTTAGGAGCAAGCCCCTTTTTACCGACTACTTACGGATAGAAACTTACCCCCAAATCCTACCTTTATCCGGTTTCCAAATTTTATTGAACTCTTCTTTTTTATGAATTGACCTTGAAACAGGCATTACAAATGATCGTATCTGGTTGATCACATCAATTAAAGGCAGGTCTTCCTCTGTCAAACCGAGATCGTTCAGAAACGCGGTCCAGCGAGTGCGCATAACTTCGTCCTGAGCCATTTCATCTGTGAGGGAGAGCGGGGTAGCCTCGGGTATCACCGTTTTTCTCCGTTTAAACGTCTCCGTAAATGCGTCACGGAGTCTCAGCCCATCGAATTCGAAGTTTTCACAAAGGAACCAGATGTCGTAAAAATCCTTTACACGGCTGTTGGCCAGACCCATCTCAATCATGTTCTGGAACTTTTCAGAAATTGTGGTCTCTTTCTGGTAGGCCTTCAGCCTGGGAGCTGGAAAATCCAGCAGAACAGGATAATCGATTTCTTCTGGGGCAGGAACCATTGAATCCCCAAAACCAACGTCCAATTGGACCCCGAAATCTTGCGTGCCGAGCAAAGCTTTCAGATTCACCCGGACTCCCTCATAGGCCCTACCCTCCCGAATTTTTTGACCTTCTATCGTTTCAGGAAGAAAAACCACACCGTCTTCCGAATCAATCTCAAGGTTGCATAAGTTCTTAACGATGTTTTCCAATTCCTCCACACTCATTTCTGCCATAACCGTAAAATCAGCATCCATTGTGGGCCGGTGTGGTTCACCCTGCCAGTATAAAAACAACGTAGCCCCTTTTAACACAAATTGATCACTGTGCTCAGATTTTGATAACCGGTAGAACATCCTTTCAAGCCCATAGCGGACCACGACGTAATTAAAATCCTCGTCATTCGCACGGGCTATATTTTTCAGCCGGTCCCGGATGGACTGGATTATAGCTGGGTCGATGTCACGGCTCATTGTTGAGCTTCCATATAAGGACGCATAACATTCAGCACCCGGTTAATTTTAGCGTATTTCCAAATATCGTCCATAGTTCCTATATTCTGAAACCGAAAATCCCGCAGAGCATCAAGACAGATCTCAAGTCCAATTTTACTGCGAAATTTAAAACAATCGGCCACCGTTTTAGCCGCACTGTACACCCGAACCGGAATGTTATCGACCTTGTGTTCTTCAATCCCACTCTCGAAAGATTCGCCCGACATCCTGATAAATTGTATCGGCAGGTCGACTTCCGGCTCCCAGGCCTTAACCTCAATGGCCATCCAGATCTTATGCGGGTTCAGAGTAGTCATATCGTGAAATCGAAGCGCCGATTTCAGACACAGCACCCCGTGTGTTATTTTCTTACAAGCTTCAAGCTGTGTATCGCTCATCGAAAACTGCTTGTCGGGAAGCTTATAAAGACCTCTACTGATTTTTTCGAGTTTTCCCTGCTCATACAGGCGATACACATACTGCCGGGGCAGACCTTCCTCCTGGACGTCCTTTGGACGCAGTATCCCCTTGGCTTCGGCAAGTTCCAGGATAGCCGTCATTTTGTCTTTTGCCATGAAAATCACCTCGTTACATTTCCTCGGCAATTATTGATAACTACCGATGTTTTGTCACAAAAAGATATCATACCCCGCTTACGATGTCCACTATGGAAGGGCATACAAAACCTTAAATACCATCTATTGCCGATAACCAAGTCAGACCGGTTCTTTAGTCAAACCCTTCCGGCTAATCGACCAGAACAGCTCATTTTTGGAATCAGTAGAGGCTCCACCGCAATAAGTAAAAAGTGACGGTCTGATACCGCTTTCCGCTTTACAACCTCAAACAAGATTTTCAGGGAACAAGTAAATAATTCAAAGTACGAGGCTTTTACTTACAGCCGGCATGAGTGATTTCGGTGAAAATGCCGGGCAATAGCTCACATGGGCTGCAGTTGTCTTCTATGTTTCTTTGATCAGTCACCGCGAAACGACAATCGACACCTCCGTCCCGCTTAGAGTTCACGATGGGGGGATAGGCCGAAAGGTCGGGGAAATCAAGATCAAGTTCAAGATGGATCCCGGCTCGTAGGCCGGGATGACGTCAAGTTCAAGAGCAGGAGCAAGATTATGAGCACTTAATGAATTTGAATTTGCTTTCAGCTTTTAGCTTTGAGCTTTAAGCTGGTGTTTTCCGGCTCGGAGGCCGGGATGACTTCAAGTTCAGAAGCGAGCTTGACCTAACGCTTGTCATTCCCCGGTTTGCTCTACCGTTCGTCATTGTCCGGCTTGACCGGACAATCCAGAACTAACGAACGTCATTACCCGGCTTGACCGGGTAATCCAGCGACTTTGACGTTGATCTTGACTTTCGCTC
>Ga0207421_10008359_pt1 | contig 10761 bp, 7 predicted proteins | sample SodLakKL_010_SED_4_FD_187542 | JGI IMG/M metagenome (GOLD analysis project Ga0207421, IMG submission 187542) | Alkaline sediment microbial communities from Lake Tanatar, Kulunda Steppe, Russia - 8KL_010_SED (SPAdes) (version 2) | ecosystem: Environmental > Aquatic > Non-marine Saline and...
CCCACGCTCGCTAGCGGTTCTCATGGGCCCCCAGGAAAGAAACGTTTAAACGTCCCTCCACGCAACTCAGTGTTGCGTACTGGGCCAATAGCTCAATCAGGTTGAGCGCCACTCTGATAAGGTGGAGGCTCTCGGTTCAAATCCGAGTTGGCCCATAATTCTACGGCGAGCAAACTCGCGAGCCGTGGATTCTGCACTCAACTCGGATTCGAATTACGCGAGTCGCAGCCCGGGAAGCGAAGGAAGTGAGCGACCCGGAACGTCTCGAGGTGGTTCAAATCCGAGTTGGCCCACTGATTTTTCGGCGAACAACTCCGTGAGCCGGAGATCCGTGACGAAACAAAGTGGCGTTCGAGCTCTTTCCGGTGGTCGAGATGCACCAACTTCTGTGCACACCTGCTGTCGCTCCTTTTTTCGGTCTCGCGGGTATCGGAGTTCCGCCGGGCTTCCGACAGGGCTCAAAGCTGCTGACGGGAAACCTAGCGTATCGCCGCCCGTTTGCTCGAGACTGAAGGCGTTTGGAGAGCCCTCGAGATGGGACTGAACGGCTTCGAACCCCACGCTGTGTCATCGGCCAGTGAAGTAGGTGGCCGCCTGGCTCTCGGGCCCTAGCTCCTCCATCGAGCCGCCAGTACAGTGATGACACCACGGGGGCTCCTCGACGTCCGCATACACCGTCTCACAGCCGTCACAGGCGAAAAACCGGATTCCTAGCACGGTCGTCGATTGGGATCGGGGAGCCAAATTGCTATCGCACACTGGTCCCGGTCGCTCGCGATGTGCAACCCGAGGGCGGCACTCAGGCACTCGAGTCGGTCGCCTAGGCTGGCGGCGCTCGACCGATAACGGCATAAAACGGGTCGCTCCCGGGTTTTGCAGTGATGAACGCCGTCTCTCCGAACCCCCCTGCCTTGTAGTACGCGTCGACGAGCGCCGCTCGCTCGTCCATCGATCGGGTGCGCCACGCCCGAATCGCTTTTGTCGGGAACATTCGGTTGGTGAAACTCACGATGGCGACACCATCCGGAGCGAGGATCCGCCCGAACTCACTGAACACGTCGCTCGGGTACTGGAGATACTGGACTGACAGGGCACAACACACGACGTCGAAGGCGTTCTCCTCGAGCGGGAGCGTCTGATCGCTGTTGAAATCCTGGAGGAAATACGTGTCCAACCGGTCGTTGGCCTCGAGTTCGTCCTCGTTGAGTCCGTGGCCAACGACGGACGCCAGTGGACTCTCGGGAAGGAACGAAACCCAGCTACTCATGGCATCGAAGACACGGTCTCCCGGCTTCATCTCCGAGTCGTACAGCGCTGTCAGCCGGGTCGTGAACGCCTCGTCCGCATGCGTGACGAATCGTGGTGACTCGTAAAACTGCGTGTCGTCAGTGGTATCGATTTTTTGCCGATCGATGTCCGATAGGACGCTGGTCACAGTACCCCTGTATATGACCTGTGGCCCAAAGTGTGCAACGCCTCCTGACCCCACACGCCGAGCGTGCTCGGCGCCAAAACGGCAGAGACCAGTCAGCTATTGTTCCTCGAGGGCCTGTCGGAAAGCGACGAGTGCCAGTTCGGCACACTTGAGCCGTGAGGGCGTCAAGTCCATGCCGACCAACTCCTCGAGGGTCTCACTGTCCCAGTCGACGACCTCGTCGACCGGTGTACCGATCATTTCCTCGGTGAGTAGCGATGCCGTTGCCTGTGAGAGCGTACAACCCCGCCCGGTGAACCGGACCGCTTCGACCACCGGCGGTGTCTCCTCGGATACGTCCACCGTCACTGCTACCTCATCACCGGCGGGATGTGTCGGGCCGACACACTGGGGATTGCTCGTTTCGTGGGCAAGGTCCGGGTCCGTAAGCGTCCCGTAGTTCCGGGGATGGGTGGAGTGATCGGCGAGGAGTTCCCTGATGAACGTCTTGTCCATATAGCTCACTCGTCTCGAGTCACCAAAACAGGTCGGGGGCGGTGAGACGGGGAGGGTCCCGCGCCACCTGCGAGCGGCAACCAGTCCCCGGATCACGCTCGCCGAGGAGTATCACAGCTGTCGCGTCCGTGTCGTGGGTGGCAGAGTTCCTCATCCCGGCGAGACGGACACCATTTCGGATCGTGTTGTGCGTCGAGACCGGCTAATCAAAGTACAATCGAGAGAAGGAAACAGGTCGACACCAAGTCCATACAGCTGTTCTGATGGCTCCGGACGCGCCGAGGGCAATGGGCCGACTAGCTGACAGTGTCACTCGAGTTGATGGTACTCCAGTTTGTGACCTTCCTCGAGCGCCGCCTGGATGGCTTCGCTGGGACTGTCGACCGGCTCGGTCCCAAGGGCCATCCCGCCGAGGTCGGCCCGTTTTGCGGTGATGTTTCGCCGCCACGCGTCCCGTTCGTCCGGGTGATCAGTGCGGTAGTGGGCTCCACGAGACTCCGTTCGCTCGAGGGCGCCGCGCAAGACGGCCTCCGCGGTGAGGAGCATGAACCCGAGATCCATAGCGAACTCGAAGGATTCGCTGGTAATCGGGCCGACCTCGAGGTCACTGGCTTTGGTTTGCAGCCGGGTGAGTTCGTCGAGACCGGCGGAGAGCCGGTCGCCGTCCCTGAGGATGCCGGCGTGTTCCCACAGAAGCTCCTGGAGCTCGGTAAAGACGGTGTCGACGTCGTACTTCCCAGGGCTGTCAGCGAGGGCGTCGAGGTGAGCCATATGTGGCTCGGCGATTCCACCGACGATGCTGTCCGGGAGTGCACCCGGTTCAGCCCCTTCGCTTGCAATTCGACGGCCCGCAACGGTGCCGAAGGCGACGGTTTCCGCGAGGGAGTTGCCGCCGAGTCGGTTCGCCCCGTGAACCCCAGCCATCGTTTCACCGATCGCGAACAACCCGTCAATCTCCGTCTCCCCGTTATCGTCGACCACGACACCGCCCATGCCGTAGTGAGCGGCTGGCGCAACCTCGACCGGTTCTTCGGCCATATCGACGCCGAGTCCGGCAAACCGTTCGTACATCCGCGGGAGTCGAGTCTGGATAAACTGACGGTCTCTGTGTGAGATGTCGAGGAAGACACCGCCGTTTTCGGTTCCGCGGCCCTCAGCAATCTCCTGTGCGATGGCGCGAGCGACCACGTCTCGAGCGTCGAGTTCCATCTGGTCCGGCGAGTACCGTTTCATAAACCGCTCGCCGTCTGCGTTGTACAACCGGCCACCCTCCCCACGAACGGCCTCGGTGACGAGACGGCCGTCCCACGGTTCCCAGTCGGGGTCGGTTTCGTCGACCGCCATCCCCGTCGGATGGAACTGAACGAACTCCATGTCCATCAGGGACGCCCCAGCATCGTATGCGAGCGCAGGGCCATCACCGTTGTTTTCGTCGTCTCGAGAGGTGTGACGGTTGTACAGTGAGGCGTACCCGCCTGCAGCGAGCACGACGGTTCCGGCGTTGAACAGCAGGAACTCGCCGTCGGCCATGTCGAAGCCGACCGCACCGTAGACCTGGTCGCCATCCGAGAGCAACTTGGTGACCATCACGTTCTCGCGGTAGGGAATCGACCGCTGCTGTGCCTGGTCGACGAGGGTATCGAGGAGTGACTCGCCGGTGTGGTCGCCGGCGAACGCTGTCCGTCGGAACGACTGCGCACCGAAGTACCGTTGGTCGATTTCCCCGTCTTCGGTGCGAGAGAACGCCATTCCCCACTCGTCGAGTTCGCGGAGTCGATCCGGGAGCTGACGGGCGACCGTTTCGACTTTCGCTGGGTCGTTGATGTGATGGCCTTCGTTGAGGGTGTCTGCGGCGTGGATCGCCCACGAGTCTTCGGCATCGTGCGTTCCCAATGCGCCGTTGATGCCCCCGCGGGCCCAGGTCGTGTGTGCGTCACCGTGATTTCGCTTGCCCAACACGAGCACGTCGTCTACCGACACACCGTTGTCAACGAGTTCGATCGCGGTGCGAGCACCCGCTGCACCCGCGCCGATGACGAGTACACCCACATCAATCCGCCCGTACGAGAGGGCGCTGTCAATCGCCGAATCAGTGCGTGACTCCATAGATAATTGATGGGCCAGAGACGGTTAAACCCCTCGCGCGCGTGCGCGCGAATAGCGGCACACGGGCCGCATAATCAAACATCTACACCAGACGGCGGAACGACTACTCTTCGGCGGTATACGCCGTGAGGGGTGACAGTCGAAACGAGCCCGGAAACAAAGGCGGAGCGCTGAAACCGCAACGGTGAGACGGTGATGAACCGGCAGAGAACATGCTCACACGAACCAGTCTGAGCCGAGAAACGTGAAAGGGTTCATTCGCGGGGCGGACCGGGACTCGAGAGCGGACGTGAGCACGTCCGACCCCATCGAACCGGGAACCCCACCGAGCGGGGAAGAAGTCATCAGCCGCCGTCCGGCTCGACTCAGTGCCACGACGACGAGCCGTTCCGTCTCATCGAATCAGGGGGAAGTCTGCTCGTTCGAGTGTTCAGCTGTGGTCGACACCAGCGGGCCGCTCGAGGACGAAATCCGACGGGGATGTGCCAGAGGATGAAACAGTCCGTCGGTCGGTGAAATATTAGGCGATTCGCTGGTAGCACTGGTAATGATCGGTAGGATCCGAAGACGGCGAGTTGTAGCGTTGATCGGGGCGGGAGGGTTCCTCGCGGTGGCTGGGTGTCTCGGAGATGGAGACGATCCAGAATCAGCGGATGCAACGGATACGACAGCTGGCACAGACGATTCGGCCGACGACACAACCGACGAAGCGGCCGCCGATGATGGAGGGGAAACGACCCCGGACGGCGAGCAAACGTATGCCGATGTCCACAATTACGAGACGTCGTTCACCGTCGAGTTCGATTTCGACTCCCCGGAACCCGCCGTCGGCACACAAACCGTCCACGAGGGCGACTACCACGTTGCGATCGAAACTGACGACGGAGTAACGATCGAGATGTATGGCGTTGACGGCGACCTCTATCAGGTAGCCATGGGAGAGTGCATCATCGAGCCAGGGGATCCGGAACAGGGTGAGTACGTCGACGCAAATCAGGAACTGAGCGACCAGATGGCCGAGTGGACCGTCACTGAGACGACGACGATCGATGGGGAGGAGGTATACGTCTTCGAAGATGGCAGCGAGACACATTATCTGAGCACTGCGACCGGGTATCCAGTTCGAATCGAGTGGGAGGAGGGCGTCGGTGAGTTTCACTCCTGGGGTGAGACCGACCCCATCACCCCACCGGACATGGACTGTGAGGAGCCCCCCTGAGCGGCGATCAAAGCCGATCGTGACCGTAGGATACCCGGCCAGTGCCCCTCGAGGGATCGATACTCGAGTGCGTCGAGAGCAACATCCGAGCCCCGCAGAACTCGAACGCAGTGTTCGAGGGTGTCGAATAAAGCCACGTCAACAAATCGGAGGCGGCAACTCACGATGGGTCAGACCTGCCCCTGTGTCGTTTCGTACTCACGGATCCACTCGCGATGGAGCGCCACTGTCGATTCGGGGGCATCAGCGACCAGCGTTCGGGCCTGGTGATACCATTCATTCGCCGAATCGTCGTCGCCGTTGGCACAACACGTATCGATGAGGAGCTGGAGTGTCTCGAGCGCTGTATCGTACATCCCTCGGTTTTCGAAGGTCTCGAACGCGTCCCTCCAGTGCTCGAGTGCGCCATCGGGGTCGTTCTCTCCGAGCGCGATTCGACCGAGAAGTTGCTGGGATCTGGCGCGTTCGTTCTCGGCACCGAGGTCGCGGGCGAGGTCGTGAGCCTCACTCGCCATGCTGTGGGCTTTCGCGGGTTCTCCACACTCGAGCGCCAGGCGTGCTCGTTCGAGGGTGATTCGACTGAGGTACGTTCGATCATCGATCTCCGTAAAGATCGTTTTCGCTGCCTCGAGATGCCGTCGTGCATCTTCGTACTCGCCACGATCGATCGCCACCGCTCCGAGCCGCCAGTGGCTTTCTCCACGGTGTGTAGCACTGTCGGTTTCCTCGCTGAGTTCGAGTGCGCCTTCGTGGAACGCGACTGCATCTTCCAGCAACCCGCGTGCTGAGGCGATGTTTCCGAGGTTGTTGAGACAGTGCGTCTCGGTCGAACGGAATCCCATCTCGCGTGCGATGGCGAGCGCTTCCTCGTGACGGGTTTCCGCGCGGTCGTACGCACCCTGGGCCTGTGCGATGAGGCCGAGGTTGTTGATGCTCGTGGCCTCACCATATCGATCACCGATTTCGCGCGTGCGCTCGAGTTGGAACTCGTTGCTCGCTCGAGCACGCTCGTACTGCCCCTGTGCCCACGCGATCCCACCCAGCGATGTGTGTACTTTCCCTTCGAGCCGGCGGGAGTCGAGTGCGCGAGCCAGTTCGATACAGGTCTCGAGGTGGTCGCGTCCATCATCGTAAGCACCGAGACGCCAGTGTACCAGCCCGAGATGCTTATGAAAGATGAATTCGCGAGAGAGGTCGCCTTGTTCCTCGGCGATCGGTAACCCTGCCTCCAGGTAGGCCATGGCATCGTGGTACTCGGAACGCTTGTACGCGATTCGGCCCAGGCCGCATAATCGCTTTTTCCGTTCGGTCGGCTCATCGTCACAGAGGCGTTCGAACGCCCGCTCACCACGGTCGAGATAGCTCGCCTCGAGGAACCGTTGGCCGAGCCAGTACGGTCCCTTCGCCTCGATCGAATCCGAGCACGCATCGGGGAGGTCGAAGGGTTGGTGAGAGCCGTCGCCAAAGAGCGGTGCGAGCATCAACTGTCGGTAGAATAGATCGAACATCGCCTCGACGACCCCGTCGGCCCACTTCCCGGGGCGGGTGCGGACCTCCTCGAGTGCGGTCCGGTCGCCGAGGTGATCGGCAATTCGCTCACAGCGGTCGGCGTCGTCCGCCAGCGCCAAGAGAGCAGTGACAGCGCTCCTGAATCGTTCGGACGCGGCTGTTTCGTCGGCGTCGACCGACTGGCGCAGGAACGTCGTTGCCCACTCCTCGTGGACGGTCCGATAGCCGCCGTCCTGTTGTGCGAAAATGACGCGCCCCTCGAGTCGGTCGAGGATGTCGTCGACGGCGTCGAACGCATCGGGTTCGGCAACGGCATACAACAGCACGCGTTCGAAGCCAACTCCTGCGGCGATAAGCGTGTGTGTGAGCATACAGACCCTCACTGCCAGCTCGTCGTCTCCGAACGCGTCACGAACGGACGCGACCGCGTCCTCGAGTGCCGTTGGCTCGGCTGCCAGCGGATCGGCATAGGTTGCTAACCGGTGTGTCAGCCGAAGCAGTTCGTGGGATTCCGTACCGCCGGGTGCGGATTCGTCACGGACTGCCTCCCAGAGACGCTCGGGGGAGACCTCAACGGATCGGCCGACGGTTTGTGAAAAGTGCTCGACGAGTCGTGCACAGTCGTCTTCGTCTATCGACGGCATCGGGACGACCTCGAGGTCGGGCTCGGCTACTGGTTGTTCGGTATGACCGCGACGGTCACGGTTGTGCCACTCGTGCTTTCGGGAATCGAGCAGGAAGCTCACGGTCTCGCTCTCGGCGAGTTCCTCGAGTACCTCGAAGATGGCGTCGGCATCCGAACGGACCGCGTCTTCGACGACCACGAGAGCGTGCCCCTCCGCGGCAGTAAGAGTCGAAACGAGTTCGTCGACTGCTTCGAACGCGTGCCCGCGACCGCTCTCGCGATAGAGCACGGGACCACGATCGGCCCCATACCACGAACAGGCGATTTGCTTACACATCGTACTCTTTCCAGACCCCGGTGGCCCGATCAGGAGAGCACTCGCCCCTGTCGTCAGCGTCGTCGTGAGTGTGTCCGACAGCGTGTCGTCCCCGTGAGACGGCGCACCACCCCCATCGAAGCGGTCGACAGCGTATCCGGTGTGTACCTCTGCAATTGAGAGGCCGGTACGCCAGGCTGTCGGTGGATCAGCGACGGGTTTATCGAGGAAGTACGGCCCGCCGATCCGGACGAAGCCTGCTCGCTCGAGCGATGCTGGAAGTGTCTGACCGGGCATCACGAACTGACTGTCTGCGGTTTCAACTCCTCCGTCGGTATCGGGTGCCAATGCATCGGTTCGATCCGTCGCCTCGGACAAACACGCCTCATACTGGGATTCAGCCCACCGAATCGCAGCCGCTGTTTCGGTCACAACCACGCCGTGGAGCCCCCCACTCTCGTTCAGTACTGTGATGTGGGTCGTGATCGAAGCGTCAGACGAACGATCTTCGCTCTCGATGATGCTCACGCCGACCGGGGGAACGGACCCAACGGACACCGCGAATCCATCTTCCTCGGCCATGACTGCCAGCTGCCTCGAGAAATCCGTACGCAGCGTTTCAAATACCGCTGGGGCCACGACAAGTTCAGCCGGTTTCCCCTCAGTAACCACGTGCTCATAGAGGCGCCTGACATGGCGAGGATCGTCGAGTGTTGGAACGAGTGCTCGATACCTGGTAGCCGTGGCGAGATCCTCGAGCAGTCGCTCGAGCGGTCGGTAGGTCGCAGGACCGCGTACCGGGAGGACCTCCCCACCGATGATCGCTTCGGGATCGACGCCCGGTGGAGTGGGGAGTGGATCGAGCACGGACTTGGCAGCGAGGATGTCATCGAACTCCTCGAGAAACGACGTCAGCCGGTCGTGGGCGAACCAGCCAGCGGTTGTCGCCTCGAAGCCGTTGTCCCCACGCTCGATGAGGCCAATCGCCTCGAGGTCGTTTATGGCTCGATTGATCGTCGACCGGGAGTGTGACGTCTCATCGACGAGATCACGGACGTATGCCGGTGAGCGACAGAGACACGACAACACGTCGAGACGCTTGAGGAGTACCGCGGTGTCTTCGATTCGGTTCGGACGGCTCATTTATTTAGCCAGTAGACTATGCTACATTGACTTATACTCTCGGAGGAGTCCGGAAGGATCTGGAATCGGTGAGCCCCCTCCTCCTGTCGCCACGCGTACCTACAACGTCACAGACGCGATTACGACCACGCTCCCGACAGCGAACACCCACCACGGACTTTTAAGCGTTCCCGACCAGCGCTCGACGACCGCGTCCGGTCCGGCCGCGAACACCGCAACCAGGGCGATCGCCAAAATAAACAGTGCCAGTTCAAAGAGCGTTGACGTGAGCACGGCTGCCGCCACACCCACGGTGAACGTGACACCGAGGAAAGCCATCCAGTCCCGACCACTCCAGTCGTCACTGTGTTTGCTCATGTCTCAGCGTGATCGCACGGGAGGTGTAAATCACCAGGACGATTCCTCGGCTGCGGGAATCTTGGACCTTGGAAAGACGATACTACAGACCACACATCATTTCCTCGAGGCTCCATTGGTGACCAGTGCGCCACGCATCCCTGTCACGAGATGCTGGTGGCGTCGTCCGAGCCGACGTCACGACGTTCGAGTCGGCCACAGCAGCGTCGTCGTTCGAGGCCCCTGAGGAGGTCCGGCTGGCGTGAGAGACAGAGACCGCGGTTGCGCTGATGGAACCGTAGGCTATCATGGCCCTTCGTGTCAGAGAAAGTGCTAACACGAATCAGTCGAAAGCATCAGGCATGAAACGGTTCCTTCGCTACGTCCTCTACCGCGAAAGCTATCGACTGCTTCGAGGGGCGATGCGAGAGTCGCCGGATTCGGGGGGATCGGACCCGATCGAACCGGGGAAGGCCCTCGAGGAGGGGAGAGCGGAGCCACCAACCACCGTCCAGCTCGAGTCCGCGGAGCAACTCAAAGCGGCGCTCCAGCGGATGGACGCCTACGATTTCGAGCACTTCGTGGGCGACCTCTGGGAGCGAATGGGGTGGCAGACGGAGGTGTCGACGGCAACCGCGGACAAAGGCGTCGACGTGATCGCACGAAAGTCGAGCCCGTACGAGCAAACGCTGGTGATTCAAGCGAAGCGTTACGGCCCGAACACGACGGTTGGCTCACCGGAGGTCCAGCAATACGCGAGCCTGCGCCACCAGTACGACGGCGTCGATAAGGTGTTGCTCGTCACGACGAACCGGTATACGAGCCAGGGGAAAGAACTCGCCGAGCGATTGAACGTCAAGTGCATCAACGGCGACGAACTCGTGCAGTTGATCCTCGAGCACGATGCCCTCGACCTGGTTGCGGCGTACCTCGATTTCGTGACAATTGAGCGGACGTCGGCGACGGAGACGACGGACGACGCCGAACCGGAACCAGCGACGGCCACCACAGCCGACGCCACGTCGACCACCCAATCCACGGAAGCCCCGACGAAACGGGGATCACCGCCAGCCACGCCGTGGCAGGCAGTGATCGCAGCGGCGACGATCAGTTGGGTCGTCGTCTTTTTCAGTGTCCTCGTTCTCCCCGAGTCGGTGTGGGGGCTGTTGTTTTTCACGACGTGGGTTGCGCTGCCCGTGGGGATCGCACTGGACGCTCGTCGCCTCGCCGACGTGACCGCCTGGCCCCGATACACGTGGGCGTACGTGCTCGCCTCGCTGCTCTGGTTCGCCGCCGTGATCCCCGGGCTCGTCTATCTCTGGCGACGCCGGTCGGTGCCACTCGAGGGCAGCCCCGAGGTGACGGGTGCGGACGGCGAGACGTCGGATGACCGCGATCCAGACACAACCGACAAACCAAACCGGGAACCAACTGAAACAGCCGAAGCCAGCCCTACTGAATCGACGGCGACAACTCGAGGGACGAGCGACGACGACGCGACGGACGATCGAGCCGCCACTCGAGTCATCGGCTACGAGGACGACCGGTACACGTGTCAGATCGAGCGATCCCCGGAC
>Ga0207421_10008360_pt1 | contig 10756 bp, 7 predicted proteins | sample SodLakKL_010_SED_4_FD_187542 | JGI IMG/M metagenome (GOLD analysis project Ga0207421, IMG submission 187542) | Alkaline sediment microbial communities from Lake Tanatar, Kulunda Steppe, Russia - 8KL_010_SED (SPAdes) (version 2) | ecosystem: Environmental > Aquatic > Non-marine Saline and...
ATTATGGACAAAAAGTGTATTAATGTGGAAGGAATGGCCAAGGCTGGACCTTATTCGCAAGCAGTGGAGGCAGGAGGTTTTGTTTATATATCCGGCGTTGTACCTGCCGACGCTTCTCAGGGATTATTCATTACCGATGATATCAAACAGGCCACAGCTTTAGTTCTGGAGAACATTAAAAAAGTTCTGGCCCAAGCCGGAACAGAGCTGGAAAAAGCAGTTAAAGTAAATGTTTACCTAAGAGATATGGCTGACTTTACAGACATGAATGAGATATACGAAGAATATTTTCCCGAAGAAAAAGGGCAGCCGGCCCGCACCTGCCTTGCGGTTAAAGAGCTTCCATTTAACTTTCCTGTGGAAATTGAACTGGTTGCAATTAAGTAAACACATTGTGGTGCAGATTTGCCCTCTATATTTATTGTGGCAAAAAAGGAGATAGATTATGATTAATTTAAAAGATATTTACCAAGCCCGGGAAAACATTGGTGGAATAATTCACCATACTCCGATGTTTACATCTACTTCCCTTAACAAGCTTACGGGAATGAAGCATTACTTGAAGGCAGAGAACCTGCAAAAAACCGGTTCTTTCAAGTCCCGGGGGGCAGCCAACAAAGTAAATTCACTGGATTCCCAAGAGAGCAATGGAGTAATTACCGTTTCCTCTGGCAATCACGGGCAAGCTACCGCTTATGTAGCAGGAGCCTTGGGGATTCCTGCTGTGATCATGGTTCCGGAAGAAGTGCCCCGGCCCAAAATTGAAGCTGCCCGTTCCTACGGCGCAGAAGTAATTGTAGAAGGTAGTTTAAACGATCTAGACGAAATTATTGGTAGAGCAATTTTTATAGCATCAGAGAGGAATCTTGATATTGTCCATCCCTTTGACGACCCGTTAATAATTTCCGGTCAGGGAACTATGGGCCTTGAAATTTTAGAAGATCTGCCGGATATAGATGTAGTAATAGTCCCCGTTGGTGGAGGAGGGCTTATAGCCGGAGTTGCTGCAGCCATTAAATTGAGCCGGCCCGATGTTCTGGTGTACGGAGTTGGGCCACACGGTGCCTGCAGTGTAGAACGCTGTTTCGGAGAAAAAGAACCTGTCCAGTTAACCGATATGGCTGAAACTATTGCCGATGGAATCCGCACACCTGTATGTGGCCATTTTACTCTGCCTGTAATCAATGAATTTGTGGAGGATGTCATCACAGTTACTGATGAAGAAATAATTACTTCCCTGCGCTTGATCTGGGAAAGATGCAAGTTAGTGGTAGAGCCTGCCGGTGCAGTAGCTTTAGCAGCGCTATTGAACGGCAAATTAGATCTTCCTGTAGATTCCCAAGTGGTTAGCATTCTAAGCGGAGGCAACGTGGATATCTCCAGAGTGAGTAACTTTTTTATATAAATATATAAAAACTGAAAAGGAGAGCGGGGATAAAGTATGAAAGGTGGCTCTAAAGGATTTAAAAAAGGTATAAAAATCGCGGGTATTGTCTTGTTGGTACTAATTTTAGGAGGGAGTGGACTGGTCTATTATTTACTCAACTCTTCTTTGCCTGACGTTGAGGGCAGTTTAGTGGTTGAAGGACTGGAAGATTCCATTGCTATCAGCCGCGATGAACAGAGCCGCCCCCGAATCTATGCTTCTGAAAAAGAAGATTTATTTTTTGGCCAAGGATTTGCCCAAGCCCAGGACCGGCTTTGGCAAATGGAATTACACCGGAGAGCCGGGCAAGGACGTGTTAGTGAACTGGTAGGCGAAGGCGAGCTTGATTTTGATATCTTACTACGCAGAACTGGGCTTTCCACTCTGGCAGAAACACTCCGGGAAAAATCCCAACCGGCAACCATTGATTATATGTCTGCATATGCATCTGGAATTAATGCTTACTTGGAACAATTAGATGTTTTGCCTCCGGAGTTTATGATGTTGCAATTTGAACCCGAACCCTGGTCTACTGAAGATGTATTCCACGTAATTGCTGTAATTGTTTTCATGACCTCTGACAATTATGAGGAACAGCTTCTTCGTATTTCCCTGGAAGAGGAATTGGACAACGAACTTTTTGAGGATATGATCCCTCCCGCCTACCCCGCCATTGATGTCCCCCCGGCCTGGTCAGAAGATAGTTCTTTTGCGGGGAACAAGCCGGACTATACCTTGACAGAGATGAGTTCCCGGGATTTTACCAACTTGCTGAATAAGAAAACCCTGCATCAATCTAACTACTATCCACGTTTGAGCTTTAGTTGTAACTCGTGGGCTATTTCTCCTGAGCTTTCCGAAACAGAAGAAGCTCTATTTGCTTTTGATTCGCACAGTGCCATCGAAGTCCCCAATCAATTTTACGAAAACCACCTAATTTTAGAAGATAATATGGAGCTATACGGTTGGTCGGTTCCCGGTATGCCGGGATTACTTTACGGCTTTAATGATTATTTGGCTTGGGGAATGACCAATACAGGTGATACCCAGGACCTTTTTCTGGAAAAGCGACACCCCGAGGAACCCCATTTATTCAAGTATGACGATGAATGGTATGAAGCTGAAACAAGCATTACAGAAATTGAGGTGGCGGGCAAGGAAACCCCCAAAGAGCTGGAGATTATAGAAACCCGTCACGGGCCTCTTATTTCCGAAGATCCACCCATAAGCTTGCGCTGGTCTGCTCACGATACCGAAGAAGGGTTTGATGCCATGTTTGATATGAACTTTGCCCAGGATTGGGAAGAATTCCGGGATGCTCTAAACCGATTTACCATGCCCAGCACTCAGATTACCTATGCCGATGTAGAGGGTAATATTGCTTCGCGTACAGTTGGCCTGATTCCCATCAGGCGGCAGGGAACGGGAGCGCTGGCATCTCCCGGGTGGGACCCGGAATACGGATGGGAGGGGTATATTCCCATGGACGATCTTCCCGAACTTGTTAACCCGCCTGACGGATATCTAGCTACTGCCAACGCAGTTACTACCCTGGATGATTACCCGTACATTATTTCTGTAGATAATGCTACCGGTTATCGTATGAAACGGATAGTAGATATGCTGGAGAAGGGTGAATCTTTTGATTTAGAGAAATTTAAAGAAATGCAAACTGACTGGTACAATGCTCATGCTGAAAAGCACCTTCCTACTATATTAGCAGTTTTGGACGCACACAGAGAAGAACTTGACTCCACCGAGATAGCCGCCAAGGAAGTGCTGCGTGAATGGAAAGCTAACCCTTATAATATACCCGAAGCAGCCGGTCCGGTGATTTTTGAAAGCTGGTATCTGCAACTTATTGAAACTATATTCAAAGATGAAATGAGTGATGAGCTTTATAAGGAATTCCTGGACTATCCTTACCTGGCTTACGAAAATGTTGAACGTTTTTTAGAGCAAGGGGAGTCTTCCTGGTTTGACAATGAAGAAGAGTTAATCCTGAAAGCTTTCCGAACATCTGTAGCCCAAATGTCTGATAAGCTGGGGAATGAACCTACCACCTGGCGCTGGGACGAGATACAGTCTATAAGCTTTGATCATATTATCGGGCAGGAAGTAGAACTACTTCGCCCATTTTTTGGCCGCGGTCCGCATCCCTTCGGTGGCAGCCAGGTGACAGTGAACAGGGCTGGTTACCGCTTGCATCGACCTTATGAAGTCAGCAATATTTCCGCTTTACGACTGGTAGCTAATATGGGGTCTGAAGTGACAGCTTATGGCTCCATGCCAATGGGACAATCCGGTCATCTGCTCAGCCCTCACTTTGATGACCAGTTGGAAAAATGGCTTGCAGGTGATTATTATACTATAAAGTTTAACGAAGAGCTCTCAGATGAACGCACTCTGATTTTGGAATAACACACGTAAGAAAAGCCGATAAAAACAATAAATTAAAAAATTATTTATTTGCAGTTTTCCTCCTGATCAATCTTAGAGATTGACAATGGAGTAATTTCCATATTAGCGCTTTGATCAATTTCTATTAATGTTCCTCCGCGCTGCCAATTTGATTGGGCAATTTTCATGTAGGCCAAATAATCAATGGATTTTCCGTAAGTTAGCCGGATGCCTCGGTAAGTGATGGAAAAATCATTATAGTGATCATGACCCACAAATACTCCCCGGGTGCTTCCCAGTTCTACCATCTTTTCAAAGATCGAGCTCCTTTTTATAGGAGCGGATACCTTTTCAACTTTTTCTCCATAATGATAATAAACTTCAGGGTCACCCCCGTTCTGCCACAATTCCCAAGCATCGTTAAATTCGTTAAGGGGAATGTGAAAAAAAGCCAGGGAAGGAACTATTTTGCCATTATTATAATAATTTGATATAGATTTGATTTGTTGTTCATACCATTCAACCTGATCTTCCCTGATGTGATCGTAGTGCAAAAATAAAAAGGGATTTATATAATCGTGAGAATCCAGCATAAACAGGGAGGTATTAAGGGTTCCATCAGAATTTAAAATATTTATTATATGATTGCTCACGCCCGTAACCCCATCAGGACCGCGCTGGAACAAACAGTTATGGCTTTGCTCATAAACTTCGCATAAACTTTCCAGAGGATACCACGAAAATATTTCTTCATCATGATTTCCAAAAGTCACTGTCCATGGAATCCCGAAAGACTCCATAAAGTTGGCAAAAAGTCTGGTAGCCGTTAAGTTATTACCACTTCCGGAGAGAAGTGGCACCGGGTATACCATATCACCTGTCACTACTACCAAATCCGGCTGAGTATGATTGATTACCCTTTCTATAGCCCGAAGAGCTTTTTGATCTTTTTTAAAACTAATAAAACTATTTCCGATATGAATATCAGCTAGATGCAATATTCTATATGTATTTCCCGGCCGGGAATAAACACACCAGCACCCCAACTCATCTTTTTTAAATCTTTCCCCATGATCATTATAATGCTTCTTCTCCTTATTCAAAGCTGCATCTGCGCTAATATTAAATGACTTTGAGTTAATCTGCTCCACGTATAAATTTATCCCAAAAAGGGCGCCTACAAATATTGCTATAATCATCACTGAGTATAAAGATGGCGCCATTTTCAACAGTAAAGCCGCTATAACCACAGCTAAAATATACCTGCTTAAGCGTCTTTTGACTCTATGTGATTTTCCCCCTTTTATTTTGCTCAAACCGGAAATTATTTTATCCCCCATAATTATCGCCTTTCATCTCTCTTGGTTGCACCAAACAAATTAAACACAGCTTTTAAGTTTTATAGCTTAACTTACTTAATATTCAACATATAGACTACTTTAACCTTTACTTTGATTATAAGTAAATACCCCTAACTACACAATTTTCAACTTTAAAACCAGTTTTAATATCTTGACTTTCAATTAAAGCTCCTGCTATTATTTGCATAAATCAAAAACAAAGGCAGAGTCATAAAATAGGATAAACATAGCTATGAAATTGCAAGATAAAGTGACTTAAGGGATGAGTAAATATGAACAATGAAAACCAAAAGAAAAAAGATCCTGTTATCGATTTTCACATCCATGTAGGAAGTTTGGATATGAACAAATCTTTTGTATCTGAATGGGTTCAAGGTTTCATAGCAATGGGGTCGGGGCTGGAAAAGGTAGCCAACGATAAAGGAGAACTTGAACCTGAAAAACTTGAAGCCTTGCTGGAGGAAAACGGAGTGGATTACGGCGTATGCTTGGCCGAATACTCTCCCATCACTACAGGCATAACTACCAACGAATACGTAGCCCAATTTTGCATAGATTCATCTCGTCTAATTCCATTTGCCAATGTAAACCCATATATGGTTACAGACCCCAGGTCAGAACTAAAATACTGCCTTGATGAATTGGGCATGCAAGGTATAAAACTATACCCTTCCTATCAACACTTTTATCCCAATGACACCCGTATGTACCCTCTTTATGAGCTGGCTCAGGAAAGAGATATACCGGTTATGTCTCACACCGGCAGTTCCATATTTCCCGGTGCTCGTCTCAAATACGGAGAACCTCTTTGCTGGGATGACGTGGCTGTGGATTTTCCCAATCTTAAAATACTACTGGTGCATAGCGGTAGAGGGTTCTGGTACCAGCAGGCATCTTTCCTGGCTCAACTTCACGCCAACGTGTACCTGGAAATTGCCGGGCTTCCGCCGGGCAATTTAATGGAATACATTCCTCGATTGGAAAAGCTCTCTTCTAAGGTTATTTTTGGAACAGATTGGCCTGCTGTGCCGGGGATAGGAGCAAACATTCAAAAAATAAAAGACTTGCCAATTAGCGAAGACGCTAAAAAAAGGATTCTGGGAAAGAATGCCGCACAATTGCTTAGCCTGTAGATATTGGCAAAATAATAATAATCTATACCGGCATAGTTGAAAATATTACTGATATTTTTTATCTACGGTAAAGCACGTGGCGTAATCTATCTATGGCCTCCTCGGCCTCATCAAAATAAATTGATTCCTCTTCTCCAAGCTGCCTCTCTTCGTCCTTAATCTCACTTATGTCCACATTCTCCAACTCCAGAGTCTTCTCTTTGGCAGTATAAAGCGCTTCTGCTAAATCCTCACCTTTAATAATCCATCTTCTGTCTTGCACAGAACGGGCAATTCGCCATTTTTCTATCTCTTCCCGCGGTGGAAGCTTTCCTGCAAATTCTTCATTTAGTTCTTCAATAGCTTCCAAATTTTCTTCCGCCTGTTGAATTTTCTCCTGGCCCTCAGTTCCGGGGAACCTGGACCAGTAGTTTACAGCATAAATTGTCTCTGAGGTAAGTGGTATCAATTTACCGGCATAATCATGGACTGTTTGCATGCCTTCCTGGTCGAAATTCGGACCACACCCCGTCAGAAAAAAAACGCCAAGTATTACCAGCAAAATCTTTTTCATCATTTACAATCCCCCAGGAAAAGTCTTTCTGGATAGCTTAATCTAGTTGTACACTTAGTTGGTATAAGTTGCAGAGTAGAGTATCGCCAGCAATTGCTATCATGCCTGTTATACGTATTATAATTTTATCATACTTTATATGTGTAACGAAATGTTTTTATTTTCAAAAAAGTGAAGGCTTTTTGCCTTCACTTTTTGTTATCAGAAAAAATATTGTATTATGCTTCTATTTACATTTCAAAATCAAGAACCTTTTCAGCCTCTTCCTTGTCCAAATCCATAACATAATCTATGCCGCTAACTTCAGCTGCTTCTTTAGTTAAAGCAGCGATGTCTCCTCTGTCAAGATACTCCAAGTCAAACTTGCGACTGCCACACATTAACTGCTGCAAGCCCTGAGCCAACCTTTCATAGTAGGTATACAGCCCCAGAGCGCCGGCAGGAACCTGCTGAAATAAATCCTCACCCAGTTCTTCTTTCAAATGAGAAGCAGTAACAAAAATCTCTTCTACTCTGTTGCCGAACCTTTCCACATAAACAGGCAACTTATTTTCATCAATCTTTTTACCTACCGTTTTGCCTACCATTACAGCTGCCAAAGGCGCCCTGGCCATACCAATTAACTTGGCATAGGGGGCACATAAAGCTAATCCTTTAAAAATTTGATCTTCAAGGGTGAAACCTCCTGCAAGGGCCACATCAGGCACATATTCCCCTTTGTTTTCCAACTTGCGGCAGTAATCATAAAGCAGTGAATGAAGTTCCACGCTGGGAATTCCCCATTCGTTCATCATACGCCAGGGGCTCATTCCAGTGCCGCCTCCGGCTCCATCAACAGTAAGCATATCTATGCCGGCTATCGAGGAGAATTTAAGCGCGCGGGCCAAGTCAGCCGGGCGATAAGCACCGGTTTTTAAGAATACACATTTTGCTCCCGCTTTTCTTAATTCTTCTACCCGCTTCACAAATGAATCAAGATCAGCCATCCCCACTCGGGAATGTCTCTCAAATTCACGAAAACTGCCCTTATTAAAAGCTTCAATTATTCTAGGATCATCAGGATCGGGAATAACGACGTAACCTCTCTTCTTGAGCATTTGGGCTTTTTCCAAGTTTTTGATTTTTACTTCTCCTCCAATATCTTTGGCGCCCTGCCCCCATTTTAACTCTACTACGTCCACGCCATATTCCCTCAATGCAAACTCCTGCACTCCCAATCTGGTATCTTCCACGTTAGATTGAAGAACAATAGCCCCATAACCGTCCTTTTGCCAATCTTGGAACAATCTTATTCTTCTTTCCAAATCTACTGTGCTTAATATTTTATTTCCATCAATTTTAGCTTCAGCATCCATTCCTACTACATTTTCCCCTATTGTAAGCATGGTCCCCGCCAAGGCAGAACCAATTGCCAGTCCTTCCCAATTATTTTTGGCCACATCCGTAGAACCAATCCCCGGAATAACAAAAGGTTTTTTTAACTTGACTCCATCTCCCTGGCCCACTTTAGTTCCTATTCTCACATCGGGGAAAACAGCTTTATCACTATCAGCTTCCACACCGTGGGCACCGGTAGCAGTTCCCATAATAGAAAAGTGCGAATAGTCTACAGGATAATCCTTTTCCGAAGCAGTAGTAATGATTCCAAAAGGTTGGGGATAGATAGTTTCATGTCCCCTGTAAGCAGACTTGCCAATTTCACACATCCCTACGCATCCATCAACACAGGTCACGCACATTCCACTGAAAGGACTTACAGAGCCCTCAGTTCTATTTTTGGTCAGCGTTGCCGCAGTTGCATTTAATCTGGATAAAGTCATCTCCTATCTCCTTTCCTTCCTAATTTAATTTTCAAGATTTCCAATCATATATATCAAACTTAAACATCTTTGCTTTTATCAAGTTCACAGGCTACACAAGGATCCATGTAGCACATCATATCATCAAAATGTTCTGTGCAAGGTGGGGAAAGATTCAAACAAGCGTTGCACAAAGCACTCTCTTCCTGGGGGCCGTGACACCTGGCCCGGCAAACAGGGCATATATACATACAACCGCCACACAGGCGACATTCTTCTGATTTTTTATCGAAAGAAGTAGCAATGCGCCGGTCCGCTCCCCTATCTACAAAACCAATCGCGTGAGCTTGCATCTGTTCCTGGCACATTCTTATGCAAAGCCCGCACAATATACAATCCTCATGCTTTACGCTAAAACGGACATTTGTAACGTGATGCTTGGAAGCCAAGTCTTGAATAACCTTTGAAGAAGGGCAAGTTGCCAAATACATTTCCAGCATCAATTTGCGGGCATTTAAAACTTTCTGGGAATGAGTTCGTACTTCCAAACCTTCGCGGACAGGGTAAGTACAGGAAGAAACCAGCCGTGAACGCCCTTCGGGGCCAACTTCCACCAGGCATAGACGACATGCTCCATAGGGGCTTAGCCCCTCATCATAACAGAGGGTCGGTATTTCTATCCCGAAAAATTTAGCCGCTTCCAAAATTGTAGTTCCTGCTTCTACTTGAATATCCAACCCATTAATAGTTAAATTTACCATTTTCCCACCTCATTAAAGATTCCTACTTGTAAAGATATTCTGCAAGATTTTCAACTCTTAATTATGGCACCCTGCCTGCAATTCTCCAAACAAATACCACATTTGGTGCACTTATCTTGAATTATTACGTGGGGTTCCTTTTTTTCACCCTTAATTGCTTCCCCGGGGCAGTTTTTAACACAAACATGACAGCCATTACAGAGCTCCTGGTCAATAGTAAAAGTTATTAAAGCTTTGCACATTTTTGCCGGACACTGTTTATCAAGTATATGGGCCATGTATTCCTCATGGAAATAACGTATAGTAGATACCACTGGGTTGGCAGAAGTTTGCCCCAAGCCACACATCGAAGCTTGCTTTACAGTTTCAGCCAGTTCTTGTAATAGTTCAAACTCTTCCAAAGAACTTTTACCCTCGCTGATATTATCTACCAGTTCCAGCATGCGGCTAATACCTTCCCGGCATGAAAAACACTTCCCGCAAGACTCCTCTTTTAAGAAATTCAAAAAATACCGGGCCACATCTACCATGCAGGTATTTTCATCCATAACAATCATGCCGCCGGAGCCCATCATCGAACCAACAGCATTTAATTCATCATAATCAGTGGGTGTGTCCAAAAGGGATTCGGGGATACACCCCCCGGAGGGGCCGCCAGTCTGAACAGCTTTAAATTTGTTACCTCCCCTGATACCTCCGCCTATGTCATAAATTATCTCCCGCAAAGGCATTCCCATGGGTACTTCCACCAAGCCAGTGTTATTAACTTTACCCACCAGGGAAAATATTTTAGTTCCCTTGGAGCGTTCGGTGCCCACCTGGCTGAACTCAGAAGCTCCTTTGCTCAAAATGCAAGGGACATTGGCAAAAGTTTCTACATTGTTTACCACCGTTGGTTTATTCCAGAGGCCTTTGGTAGCCAGATGAGGAGGTTTTTGACGGGGTTCTCCCACACGGCCTTCAATAGAAGTAACCAGTGCCGAAGTTTCACCACAAACGAAAGCACCGGCTCCAATACTAATAGATATATCAAAATTAAATCCGGAACCCAAAATATTAGAACCTAAAAAACCAAGCTCTCTAGCCTGTTTAATAGCCCACCTTAGTTTCTCAATGGCAGTAGGATATTCTGCCCTTACATAAATGATTCCTTCACTGGCACCTATGGCGTATCCCCCAATAATTATTCCTTCCAAAATGGAATGAGGGTTACCTTCCAACAAGCTTCTATCCATAAATGCCCCCGGATCACCTTCATCAGCATTACAAATTATATACTTCTGCTGGGATGATGCTTCATGCGCTTCTTCCCATTTGTTTCCG
>Ga0207421_10008363_pt1 | contig 10754 bp, 8 predicted proteins | sample SodLakKL_010_SED_4_FD_187542 | JGI IMG/M metagenome (GOLD analysis project Ga0207421, IMG submission 187542) | Alkaline sediment microbial communities from Lake Tanatar, Kulunda Steppe, Russia - 8KL_010_SED (SPAdes) (version 2) | ecosystem: Environmental > Aquatic > Non-marine Saline and...
AACATCAAGATTATGAAACAATATGGCCAGTTTCGTCATGCCCTGAAAGCATGATCGGCTCACTTCCAAAATTATATAGCCATGGCCAACACGAGAATTCAAAGTTAATAAATTATTAGGGGTTATGTTATGGAACCAGGTAGAAGAGATTTCAAGGCGGCTGTAGTGGTTTTTGGCGAAAGAAGCCAGGCTCTCGCCCAGTATATTGAAGAAAAGACACAAGGACTGCTTAAACGGTTTTCTCATCTGAATCCAGATTCAGAGTGGCTGCAAGGGGAAGGAACACCAGTAATTGCAGTCTTGGGAGGAGACTCTAACCGCATAGGCTTGAATTCTCTTTTTGGATACGAATGCGTGTTCCTTGCAGGAGCGCTTGATGCGGAATATGTAGAAAAATGCAGAGATTATTTACAGCGGCAGGATTTCGAAAAAGGCCCGTTTGTTTTCCTGCTGCCTGTAAGTGAGCCTGATCCGGACAATATCTATAAAAAGGAAACTCTTATCAAAAAAGAAAATGGCGACTGTCTGGATTTACAGCTGGCTGCTGATTTTGTGCATGACTTCTGCGCCTTTCTGATGTTTCCAAATGAAATTTCAGCTGATGCCCGGGAGTATTATGGTCTCATGGAAGGCAAGAGCATAAAGCTTTCATATTCACGCATTTATCCTGAAGATCCGGGAGCCAAACTTCGCCTGCAGCCGGGGGTCAAAGACCTTTTCTTTGTCTTATATGTTGATTCGCAGCAGCAGGTACTTGCAACTGCCTCTGAAATTCTCCAAACCTTTGAAAGTAAAGGCATTGAAAATATCTGGTTCAGTGATGTCTGCATGTCTAGTGTAAACAAGATAATGTGTCTGTATTGTTAAAGGATCATTATATTCTCTAGTTGTCGAGCTAAATTCCATTAAAGTTTAGGGAATCAAGCTACATAAAAACATCACTTAGACTCATTTTTAATCTTTCTGGATGTCACCTGGAATATTCATGGTCCACTCAGGTCCATTATTTTAGAAAACATGTTTTTCATCAAGAATTTCTTTGAACTTATCTCCAGGTATCCAGTGAGAACTTACTTTCTCTGTTCCAACTTGCCACTCCTTATTTTTGATGTCACTAGAACTCATTGAGTTTAAAGCATTTTCTCCGCCTTGGATCCCAATAAACACCGTTGATCTGTAGTCTTTGGAAATTTTGTAAAGAATGTCAGCAGGAAATTTTCCTTGCCACTTGATATCGGGCGTTGATGCACCTAATTTCCAAGATGCCAATTTTTTAAAAACATCTATAGGCATCCAGTTTTTTTTGTTTTCCATGTTATGAGAAGTATATTGATATTTATAGCTTTTGATATCGTTACCATCCATTCTCAATAAACCTCTAATTCCGTTACCTACGCCGACAAATCCGCTACTCATTTGCTTCAGCTTATCATACTCAAGTTTATATTCAGTTAACGGATTAAGGCCAGAATGAGACTGTTTTTCTTCATAAGCGTAACCATTAAAATCGTTGGAAATAAATGACAATAGAGCTTTCAGGGTGTGGCGGGTATATTCCGGAATTGGATCGATTGTTCCAGAAAATTCATCTCTTAAAACTGTATGTATAACCTCTGAAATTGAACCGACATTAACAATTTGATTTTTTTGCCATGTAATCAACCTTTTAAAATCCTGTCCATCTACTGATAATCCATCAAACTCTTTTGCAAAATTTTCTTCATTAGTTTCAGAATCTTCACCAACAGGAACCAGATATATCAAGACAATTTTTTTGTTTTTAAATTTTTCTTGAGTTTTGAGTCCCTTGTATTCCTTTTCCAACTGACCTTTACTGAAAGAGCTACTGTATATTTTATTTTCTATTGCAAAAACCCAGTTTTCAAAAACAATGATTATGTCAATGACTGATGTATTGACATCAAATTCAAGATCTAACCACAAATTATTTTTATTTTCCAACTCTCCCCTAAACTTATGGTTTAATTTTTCAGCAAGATCATTTAGTTCCGAATTGTCAGAAGATTTAATTTCATTATTATCATAAGATTTAATTTCATTGAAAAATCTTGAAAGAAATGTATACCCTAAACCATGCTCCATCTCTGGGTGTAAAAGCCATGCTAAGATTGCAGATGCGTTTGTTTCTTGAAAAGAACCATGCCCTGACGCTATTACTTTAAAAATATTCATTTTTTACACCTCTTGTGTTTTTAGTTATAGATTGATACAAAAAAAATGAGAAAAAGCAAACAACACCTAAATTGTATGGTGTAAAAAACATCTTCACACATTCCACCATTCACCATCACCATGCATTTCCACATTACCAAACAGCTCAGTATACTTTTCAGGCATGTAGCTGTGAATTGGTACAACTTTGCCCGGATTAAGAGCCTGGACAAGTGCTTTAAGGTCTGAAGGAGCAGCGTGGCCTGAGGTATGGATGCTCTGCTTACTGATGCCATGGATGTTCAGCCAGTCCTTAACATAGTCATAATCACCTCGCTCCCAATAGCCTTCCCATTGAGAATAGATGTATGAAGCACCCTTCAGGCATTCTCCCTTGTTCAGATCCTTCGTAAACAGGGGCCTGAACAGCAGAGTGTATTTGTCCGGGTTTTGTTTTACTTTTTCCATGAAAACCCGATTTGAAGAATGGCGCTTGAGTTTGTCAAACCAGGAGTTGTTAAGTATTTGCACTCGCTGAGCTTGGGGAACAAGCAGGGCCATTTCTGGCCAGTGAGACTGGGGAATGTTTTTGTTCTGAGTTGCTTCAAGGATTACGGCAGTATAAAGATCAATGAGCAATATGCGATTGGTTCTTTTGGATGCACGCATAATGGATACAACACGGTCGACATTTTGCCCTGATGCATGAACCATGGCCAATCCCTGGGTATTTGAAAAAGCTTCAACCAGTTCATTTTCAATATCAGTCTCTGATGGAAATCTGAGTTCCTGATCTATCTTCCCAAGTGTTGAGCCTTCCATAAGCAAAACATCAATGTTCCTGGGAGGACTTTTTAGGACGTTTTGGAATAGCTTGGCCTTGCGTCCATGCCCACGAAAATCGCCAGAGTAGAAGAGCCTTTTCCCTCCTGCCTCAATGAGCAGTGCATAAGCATCATAGGCAGAATGATCCACCAGATAAGGTGTGATTTTAAATGGACCTACCTGAAATGACTTCCAGGGATCATACTCCCAGCCATCGGGAATTGGCGGAAATTTGTCAGGAAGAAAAGGCAAGGCTGCATCCATTATCCTGCGGGCTGCCGGACCTGAACCCACTTTGATTTCAGAAGATATATGCTTAAGCAGCCCAGTATGGTCAAGATGCGTATGAGACAGGAACACTCCTAAAAGGCTTGGGTCGCTGCCGTCAAGCCCTTTTACCAATGGAAGAAGGGCCTTGTCATTGGATTCTGAATCCAAGGGAAGACCAATGTCCAGAATAATGCGCTGACCATCCTGCTCAATTTCAACGCAGCTGCCGCCGATTTGATTGCTACCTCTATGTATACATACTTTCATTGTCACGTTCCTGAAATTGGATCTACTGATATATGCAAATAAAGTCTAAAGTATATCCCTTTAACATCATTTGTGTTAAAATGGATTGCATAATTAGCTGGATCTTAAAATATCGTATCATCTATCCTTCTTCTATGAATTCCTTCATCTCTTTGACCATGTTAAATATTATTGTGTTATATTCTTGCAATGTATTCTCATATTTATTAATTTGCCTTTGAGCAGATTTGGCCAGGAATCCATAAATAACGTATTTATTCTCGAAATCAATATATCCAGCACCTAGCTCTTTTACCTGGTCAAAAACACCAACTATTAAATTAGGATAATTTACACAAATAAAAATATCATTTTCACGGGCAGGTCTTTGGCAATCGCTAGTAATTATCACGCCAGCGCCTCCCCATTCAACATTCTCTCCATCATACCATGAAAATTCATTGTTTTTTATTTTTTCCATAAGGTTATCAAGACCATTCAACAACCTCTCCTTTGCCTTCAAATATTCTCTTACTTCTTTTTCATATTCAGGTTGCAGTGTCGACTCTACATAGTCATCTATATATTTTCGCATTTGATTATATAGATCAATTTCAAATTGAGATTGTTCTTCATCTTTTCCAATGTCTGTGCTAGGTAATGGAGTACTCTCAATTATCTTATCTTTATTTATCTTTAAGTATTCTAATATTTCATCTCGAAACATCTTATGCTTGGTGCGCAGCTTTTTTCCAGAATGGAATGTTTGAAAATTACGGTTGTAAATCTTGTTCTTTTGTTTTTCTGATAGCATATCTACCCCTCCCCTGATCATCATTTATAATTAAAAATAATTAAAATTATTTATGATATGATCTTTTTCACAAAGTTTTCATTCTGATCAATATATCCTCTACAACCATCTGTTATCCCTACATAAGCAAGACCTTGGTAAAAAGGGTTGGCTATATCATATTTAGGCTCAACCACTATCCTTCCGGAAAGATCTATGTATCCCTTCTTAAGCGTCCTTTGAAGAAGACTTCCCATGCCAATGACTGCGAAGCCTTCAGAAAAATCAGAAGCAAAGTCAAAATGTGCTTGAATTACGGTTTTGCCTGAATGATCGATATACCCCCATTTATCTTTCTCTCTAAATTTTGCTAACCCACCAGAAAACTCACCGATAAACTCATAGCGTGGATCAATTTGCCACTGCCCCGATTTGTCAATACATCCGCAATAATCCCCCCACATAAGAGACGCTAGGCCTTCTGAAAAACTCCTCATACCTGAAATTTCAGGTGCATCTGAGAGATCAATTTTTAGATTGCCTTCAGAGTCAATGTACCCCTTTACAGTTCCATCTCTACTCTCTTTCTCAACCTGAGCAAGACCTTCCTGAAAATCAAACGCAAAGTCAAAGGTCGGCATTATTCTAAAATCCCCGCTGTAATCGATGTATCCATACTGATTAAGGGCATCATCATAGTCTATTATATCAACCAAAGCTAAAAAATCTGAAAAATATGAAGCCACAGAAAATTTTGGCTTTACTACAAAGTTCATGTCTGTGTCTATATACCCCCAATGCTTATCTATACGTACTGCACACCTGTCGCAACTAAATCCATAGGCTTCATCAAAGCCTCTCTGGTTGAGTATTGTGCCTGATTCATCAATAACAAAATTGTTGTTATTATATCGTACAATAGCTAAGCCTTGGCTAAACGGCAAAGCATGGTCGTATTTAGGATTTATGACCCATTCACCTTTGTCATTGATATACCCCCATTTATTTTCAAGTAGTGGGAACAAATTAACTTGATATCTCATGGTCACTCCTCATTAAGAAGATTCTCTAACTTCAGCTGTAACAATAATTTGCCTCAATTACATTGAATCAATAGGCCCGTGCAAACCCTGCTGTATTATTCCCGGCAGATACTCATTTCTTTCTGTAAAATCCTCTTTGAATTTTCCGGAATTCAGGTAATATTCTGGTTCCTTTGACCAGAATGCTGCCAGTTTAATTATCAGCTTTATCATACAACGCTGACTATTCCCGCTCCATTCCGGGTATTTTTCCCGTAGAAGTCAGGATAAGAGCATGGCTGAAGTATTTGCAAAAAATCTGGACATGAAAGAAGTTATTAATAAATTAAACCCACAACTGTAACTGTTTGTTTTTGCTGACAACTCACTGCTGACGCATTGTGCTGGGTTTTTACATTACTTGTGGAACCCAATCTGCAGACATAAAAAGAAATGCTTCTTTGGCTCCCTTACATTTCAGCAAAGGATATGCATTTCGCATTCGTGTTAAATTAAGATATGCATGAGGTTCATTTGGGAATTTTCCATCTTGCCTGAAGTACACTCCATAACGCAGCCCATCTGTGACTATCAAACGATTGCAATCAGTTCGACCCTCCTGTTCTGCATATGTCTTGGCTTGTGATTGGGCGTTAAGGCAAGCATAACCTTTTTGTTTAGCTTCAACCACAACCGTTAAATTGTTGTCAACTCTTGGCAACGTGCTAAACAAAGCGATGTCTACCCCGCCCCATTCAATGGCCATTTTTTGTGGTGTCCACCCTAATGAGCGTAACAAAGGAATAGCAAGGTATGCAACTGTCTCTGCTTCAGATGGGCCACCCGTCCTTTGATACCATTTTGAAATGCGGACAAGCTCATCGATTTCATTTGTTATTTTTCCAATCGCATTGCTGGCTACTCCATGGTCGAAAAGATATTCAGCGATATCTTCCCAACCGACATCTTTAGATGGATCTGGAAGTCTTGTTAATGGTCTTTTAGTGGATAAAATTTCGGCAGAAAAACTATGAACCCAATCCATAACCGGCTGAGAGTCTATCGATTGCACAGTATCGCCAAATTTCAAAGTATAAGTATCGAATCTTTTTGGAGTGCCGTCATATTTCCAGAGCCACTTCACACGTCTGACATGTTGAAGATCCCAACCATCAACATCTCCAAACTCTTCGTTCCATAGATATTCTCCAACAACGACTCCAACACCGAGAACATCAGTCGTTCCCATTCTCAAAACAACAAGATCCCCATCAGTCATTTCCTCTGCGAAACGCCTTAAGTCTGAGATCTTACGTGATGACAGTTCCCATTCCTGTCTTAGTTTGTTTTCACATTCTGGCCATCGGCCTTCTGAGCCCGGCCCATTCACAATTACGTCCCAGTATAGACAGAGATCTGTATAGTTTCTGTCAGTATCCCCGGCAGCTACCTGCCATATCTTTTTTCCTGCAATATCCATAAAATTTCCTCTGAGCTTGAGCAGCAGCCTGGGTCATTCAACCAGACTGTTGCCGGGCTTGATTGCCAGTTCCATCATTTCAAGACTTATTAATCCCGGTCCATTCCGGGTATTTTCCCTGGGCAAGTCAAGATAAGAGCATGGTTGTATTCCCAAAAGGCCCCTTTCCGGGCAAGAACCGACTCATCAAATTCTACTTTATCAGGCCTGTCCTGGTGTTTTTTACTTATCACCCTCTCCCTGGAAAGCTTTGCCTCGTGCTCTGCTCTGATTACCATTATCTGCTGGTGGATTGCTTCACTGAACTGAGGCAGTCTTGAGACAATCCATCTTTTGACCATGGGCAAGGGGATCACAGCCTGCCCAGTATCCAGACTGCGGACTTCCTTCCCTTCAGCCTTGAGAAACGATGATAGAACACTTTTCAGGTAATACTCGTCTTTGCACTCCTGGATTTTAAAACTGATTTTCCTCAGCCTGTAAAGCCCCCGGATATAATCAACCATAAAAACAGTCCTCTGCCGTAATTCCGATATATGTCATAACGCTTCAATTACTGATTATTAAAAACCATGCTCAGAGCCCTTTGAAACTCTTCCGGATAATGGGCCTTGAGGTAGGCCGTCTGGTATGCGATCATTGAGTAAGCAACGCTGTGGGATTTGCTAAAGGTATAACTTGCGAATCTTTCCATTAATTCAAAAACATGCTTGGCTGTTAACTGATCCAACCCTTTATCACGGGCTTTTTGTATAAATTTTTCTCTTTGTTCAGCCATTGTTGTCGCCTCTTTTTTGCCCAACACCCGGCGCAGAGTATCGCCTTCTTCCAGGGAATAACCAGCCAGGGTCTGGGCGATTTCCATCAGTTGCTCCTGATAAATTATCAGTCCATGCGTTTCATTAAGAATCGGCTCAAGATCAGGATGCGGGTATTCAACCGAAACCAGGCCATGTTTGCGCTTGATGAAGTCCTTGTCTATGCCGTTTTGCAGGAACGCTGGACGGTAAATGGCATGAAGGGCAATGATGTCTTCAAAGCAGGTGGGTGTTAAGTCCATTAGGGTATTGCGCATTCCTGAGCTTTCCAGTTGAAAAACCCCCTCGGTAAGGCCACCGTCCAGCAGATCAAAGGTCAGTGTGTCATCCAGGGGCAGATTTTCCATATCCGGGACCTGTTTTTTATTGACTTTAATCAGAGCCAGAGTGCGGCTAATCAAGCTAAGGTATTTAAGGCCGAGAAAATCAAACTTGATAAATCCCAGTCGTCTGAGGTCGTCCCAATCATATTGAGAGACAATAGCCTTGTTTTGGTCACTGTATAACGGCAGATAGCTCTGTAGCTTCTCGTTGGATATAACGATTCCTGCCGCATGGATAGAAACATGGCGTACCAGTCTGTCAAGCCTCTTGCAGATATCAAGATATCTCTGCATCTCTTCGTTGTCATTCATCAAATTACGCAAAGCTGGTTCCATTTCGAGGGCTTTGCTTACGGTTATACCAATTTTCTCTGGAATGAGACTGGTTATTTGTTCCACCTGATCCAAGCTAAAGCCCATAACCTGTCCCACATCTCTTAGTACTACCCTGGCTTTTGAGGCTACAAAAACAGAAGGGTAGACAGCATTTGCCTGCCCGTATTTTTCACGTAAATATTCAAAAACTTCTTCCCGGCGCTCATGGCAAAAATCAACATCAATATCTTTCAAACCCGTTTTGGTGTTAAAGAACTTTTCAAAATACAGGCGGTGCCGGATCGGATCAACCCCGGTTATTCCAAGGGCGTAAGCTGTCATGCTTCCAGGAGCAAAACCCCGGCCAGGCCCAACCACGATACCTCTGCTCTTTGCCCATGAAACATAATCATGCACTACAAGAAAATACCATGACTCGCCTTGTTCACAGATGACCTTCAACTCTTTATCAAGCCGGGTGAAATACTCATCCCTGTCAACCTCATAAGGAAGATTTGCCAACTTTTCTTCAAGACCTTTTTCCGACAGAGCCACAAGTTCCTTATCAAGGGTATCTTCAGCAGAAGGCGTATACTTTGGCAGATGTCTTTTGGGATATTCCAGGTCAAGACCGCACTGCTCAATGATTTTTTGGACATTTTCCAGGGCGGTGGGACAATGGGAGAACTCCTTTTCCATCTCCTCAGGCGACTTGAAATACAGCTCTCTTGAGTTCAGATTATGATGGTCAAGTCTTTCGTTTTTTTGAATACACCTTAATGCCGCATAGGCTTCAGCATCCTGGGGGGCCAGATACCTGCAATCATTGGTAGCCACCATGGGCAAGCCTGTCTTTTCGGACATTTCCATAAGCCTGCCATTAACCTCTGCCTGGTCTTTGAGTCCGCTTGCTTCAAGCTCAAGGTAGAATCTATCCGGAAAAATGCTGGCGTATTGCCTTGCTGCTTCAAGAGCATGATCAAAACCTTTTGTGCGCAACAGATACTGGACCTCACCTTCCATACAGGCTGAAAGAGCAATCAGGCCGTTTGAGTAAGTTTGAAGCATATCCTTATCCACCCGGGGTTTGTAGTAAAAGCCTTGCATCCAGCCGGCACTTACCAGTCTGACCAGATTGTGGTATCCATGCAGGTCCATGGCCAGCAGCACTAGGTGATAATTAAAACTGTCCCTGTCAGTAATTTTTTCGGGCGACAGGTTGACCTCACATCCTATGATGGGCTTGATGCCATATTCCCGGGCTTTTAAGTATAATTTCATGGCCCCAAAAAGATTGCCGCTATCGGTTATGCTTACAGCAGGCATTTTATATTCAACAGCCCTGGAGCAAAGATCCTCTATCCTGATACACCCTTCAAAAAGACTGTATTCGGTATGGCAGTGTAAATGGCAAAAATCAGACATGGTTGTCCCTCCCTTACGTTCAGGAAGCATTTTGAGCTTGGCGGACTTTTAAGATTTTGAAAGTCAGATATATTTCAGATCCATGGCGGCATCTTATTGGCAGCATAAATACTCACTAAAGAAAAGTCGATGATTTTCTTAGCCAGAACCAAAAATATTATGCAGGTATGACAAAAGCGGTCATATTACAGAAAAAATTATGGAATTTTGTAGCTAACCATTAACCACCTCCCTGATATCTGGGGGTTGGCATATTTGCGATCCTTCGTTACTATTTGGTTTGTTAGGCAAAATTGGACAAGCCCGCCCATTTGATAAAAGCTGAGATCGCCCCGACCGAATGGAAGGCAATCCGACTTGAAAGGACATTGCTATTAACGGCAGGGCCTGAAGGAAGCGATAGGAAGTGGGATGGCCGGAGCGTAAGCGAGCCTGATACGTCAGAGCAGACTGGGAGTTATCAAAATGTGACGAAGCCCGATATTCGGTCAGGCCTGCCAGGCATAAATTACTGACCGGCCAAGCCGGTGCACTTGAAAGACCTGGAAAAGGTTTTTTCAATGTTTGCAGAATAAAGCAGGCGAGCACTACGGCTATACCTCTGGAGTAGTCTGTCTTGTATCTTGAATTGAATACCATTTGCAGGCTTGAATCCGGGGCAGGCAGTTAATCCTGCCCCGGGGTTGTTTCTAACGGTAGATATTTTCAATCCAATGCAGCGCTTCAGTATCGCTGACCTTGCCCAGATACCGTTGTGTGGTGGCCAGGTTGGCATGCCGCAGGATGACTTTGCTCACAATTTCCAGAGGAGCTCCAGCACGTGAGGCGTAGGTTGCAGCATGACGTCTCAGGTCGTGCGGGCACAGATTAATGCCTACAGCTTGACCTGATTTCTTGACAATAGCTCTTGCACCAGTGTAGCCAATAGGGAAAATGCGCTCGGCTGGAGAAATCCCATTTGATCTAATATATTCCCGAAGCCGCTCTGCTACTTTCTTGGGGATAAAAACCACTTCGGATTGACGGCCACTTTTGGGTCTATCAATGAAAAGCTTTCTATCATCA
>Ga0207421_10008364_pt1 | contig 10752 bp, 6 predicted proteins | sample SodLakKL_010_SED_4_FD_187542 | JGI IMG/M metagenome (GOLD analysis project Ga0207421, IMG submission 187542) | Alkaline sediment microbial communities from Lake Tanatar, Kulunda Steppe, Russia - 8KL_010_SED (SPAdes) (version 2) | ecosystem: Environmental > Aquatic > Non-marine Saline and...
GCTTGTAACGGCAACTATAGCTGATCAACCGCGTGAAGGGATGGATTTTTTACCCTTAACTGTTGATTATGAAGAAAGGCTTTACGCCGTTGGAAGGATCCCTGGCGGATTTATTAAAAGAGAGGGCCGTCCTACCGAGAGGGCGATCCTGGGCTGTCGTTTAACCGACCGTTCACTGCGCCCTCTGTTTCCAAAAGGTCTTCGAAATTCGGTACATATTGTGAGCACAGTTCTATCTATGGACCAGGACTGCCCGCCTGAACCACTTTCAATAATCGGTGCGTCAGCAGCGCTTTCCATATCAAAGATACCTTTTGAAGGCCCAGTAGCCGCGGTTATTGTCGGCCTGGTTGATGGTAAGCCGGTAGTCAATCCCAATCAGGAGCAGATGGAAGCGAGCAGTTTGCATTTAATGCTGGCCGGGACTAAAGAAGCTGTGATGATGGTTGAAGCCGGATCACAGGAAATCAGCAAAGAGGATGTATTAAAATGTATTGAAGCAGGCCATGAAAAGATTAAAGAAATCGTGGCTCAGCAGGAAGAAATGGTTGCCGATTTTGGTTGTGAAAAGATGACTGTTGAAAGCATGGAATTGCCCGAAGAACTGGCCGAAAAAGTCAGCCCGATCATTGCGGAAGGTATCAGCAAAGCTCTCAGAATTTCCGATAAAAAAGAGCGTGAAGACAGGCTTGCCGCTTTTAAAGAAGAAGTTATGGGTCGGTTTATGGAGGACTACCCGGAAAATGAAACTGAATTGGGGAAAATATTTGAAAATGTTCTTAAAAAAACACTGCGTGGATTGGTAATCAATGAAGGCTTGCGTGCTGACGGGCGGAAGCCTCAGGAAATACGCCCTATTAGCAGTGAAATATCATTTCTGCCCCGTACTCATGGTTCTGCTGTGTTTACCCGCGGCCAGACCCAGGTTTTAAGTATTTGCACTCTTTCTGCTTTGAGGGACATGCAGATGCTTGATGGTTTGGGGCTCGAAGAATCGAAGCGCTTTATGCACCATTATAATTTTCCGCCCTACAGTGTCGGTGAAACAGGTTTTATGCGTGGTCCGGGCCGGCGGGAAATCGGGCATGGTGCCCTTGCTGAAAAGGCCCTGGAGCCGGTGGTTCCTTCTGAAGATGATTTCCCCTATACAATTCGCCTGGTATCCGAAGTCCTTGAATCTAACGGGTCGACTTCGATGGGCAGTGTTTGCGCTTCATCCCTGTCAATGATGGATACCGGTGTGCCGCTGAAAAGAGCAGTAAGCGGGATTGCTATGGGCTTGATCAAGGAAGGCGATGATGTAGTAATTCTCTCTGATATTCAGGGGGTCGAAGATTTTCTGGGCGACATGGACTTTAAAGTAGCCGGAACAGTAGAGGGGATAACCGCCCTGCAGATGGATATCAAAACTAAGGGAATTTCCCGGGAGATCCTGGAAGAAGCCCTCAATCAAGCTGATGTTGGCTATAAGTATATTCTTGATAAGATGAATGAAAGTATCAGTGAACCCCGGGTGGAGCTTTCCCAGAACGCGCCGCGCATGATCAAGATGCAGATTTCTGTAGACAAGATCAGGGATGTAATTGGTCCGGGTGGAAAAATGATCAACAAGATTATTGCAGAAACAGAAGTAGGGATCGATATCCAGCCCGATGGTAAGGTATTTATCGCAGCTGTTGATCCTGAAGGGGGCAAAAAAGCTCAGGAAATGATCGAATCGCTGGTTAAGGAAGTTGAGCCCGGTGAAATTTATACCGGCAAGGTGACCAGGGTTGAGCGCTATGGCGCATTCGTGGAGCTGCTGCCTGGTAAAGAAGGGCTCCTGCACATATCCCATCTTGATCACAGTCGGGTTGAGAAAACTGAAGATGTAGTCAACCTGGGTGATGAAGTTGAAGTTAAAGTTCTTGATATAGATGACAGGGGAAGGATTGACCTTTCACGGAAGGCCTTACTAAAGAAGCCTCCCGGTAGTGGCGGAGGCAGCGATAAGTCAAAAAGGAGATAAGGTTAGCTAAACGGTCCCGTAAAAACCCTAGCTAGCTAGGGTTTTTTGCTAGGTGCGATATTCTGGTCAGCTTTACAGGGGCTGTTCGCTGAAGGGAGAAAATGATTAGTGAAAAAAAATGCTGTGCAGCTGCCGGTTCAAAAAGCAGAACATGCGCAAGATCTGGAAATCCCCCGCTATATGACCGCCGGTGCCTCGGGCATGGATTTATGCGCTGCTGTAGAGGATGTGAAAACGATTATGCCCGGAGAGATTGACCTGGTTCCCTCCGGACTGATGGTGGCTGTTCCCGCCGGATATGAATTGCAAATTCGGCCCCGCAGTGGCTTAGCCGCTAAACAGGGCATTGGTATCCTCAATTCTCCGGGAACAATCGATTCTGATTATCGCGGTGAAATTAAAGTGATTATAATTAACCTGGGGCATGAACCTTATCGGATAAATCGCCATGATCGCATTGCCCAGATGGTGCTTTGTCCGGTCCTGAGGGCAGAATTGCTTGAAACAGATCAACTTCCTGCAACTGAACGTAGTGATGGCGGTTTTGGCCATACTGGAGGACAGCAGGGGAAGTAACAATTAAAAAATGTAACAGGTAACAGAAAACGATAATGGAAAATACAAGAAAAATGAGAAAGAAAAATGGAGGTTTATTTTGACAAGAAAGAATAAAAAAAGTAAAACGAGTAAAAAGTTACAATTAATTCCGCTGGGCGGAGTTGGTGAAATTGGAAAAAACATGTTTGTGCTCAGGTATGACCGAGAGTGTATAATTATGGATGCCGGGCTTAAGTTTCCCGATGAAGCAATGCTTGGGGTGGATATAGTAATTCCTGATACCTCGTATTTGTTGGAGCAGGACCTCGATATATTGGGGATTATTCTTACTCACGGCCATGAAGATCATATTGGAGCAATGCCTTATTTCCTGGAGGAGTTAAACGCGCCTGTTTACGGAACCCGCTTAACCCTTGGGTTACTTGAGGCAAAATTAATGGAAACTCCGGTTAAAAACATCAAAATGAATGAAATACATCCTGATCAGAAGCTGGTATTGTCTGATAACTTCAAGTTTGAATTTTTCCGGACAAATCACAGCATTCCTGACGCTGTAGGCGTAGCCGTTGATACACCGGTTGGCACTGTGGTTTATACCAGTGATTTTAAGTTTGATCAAACCCCGGTAGACGGCAAAATTACTGATTATTATAAGCTTGCTGCATTAGGTCAAAAAGGAGTGTTGGCCGCTTTAATTGATTGCACAAATGCAGATCGCCCGGGTTATACTTTCTCTGAAAAGGAGGTCGGCGAAAGTATAAACGAAATATTCAGACTTTCACGAAGCAGGATTATTCTGGCCACCTTCGCCTCAAACATTCACCGCATTCAGCAGGTAGTAGACGCGGCAGTCCGTTATGACCGAAAAGTTTGTGTAGTCGGACGCAGTATAGTAAACTCGGTGGATATTTCCACTGAACTTGCTTACCTTAAAATACCGGATGGAGTTATGGTTGATACCGATCAGCTCAAAGATCTGCCTCCTGAGAAGATTGCTTTGATTACTACCGGCAGCCAGGGGGAACCTATGTCCGCCTTGACCAGAATATCACAGGCAGAGCACCGCCAGGTAGGCATATTGCCCGGAGATACCGTTATTATTGCAGCCAATCCAATTCCGGGCAACGAGAAGCTGGTCGCCCGTACAGTAAACAATCTTTTTCAACTTAAGGCAGAGGTGATCTACCAACCGGTGTCTGGAGTCCATGTTTCCGGACACGGTAGTGAAGAAGAAATTAAAATGATGCTCAACTTGCTGGCTCCTAAATATGTAATTCCCGTTCACGGTGAATACAGGCAGCAGGCCAGCTGTTCAAAAATATGCCAAAAATTGGAGATTCCGGAAGAGAATGTCTTTCTGACCAAACCGGGCAATGTGATGGAATTTTCCGATGGTCGCGGCAGGATGGCCGGTTCAGTGTCGGCCGGCAGAGTCCTGGTAGATGGCTTTGGAGTCGGAGATGTTGGTGAAGTGGTTATACGGGATCGGCAAGTGCTCTCGGAAGATGGCATAGTAATTATTATCCTGGCCATGGATCCGCTCAGGAAAACGGTTTTGGCCGGTCCGGAAATTATTACCCGTGGTTTTGTGTATGTGCGTGAGTCGGTGGATTTATTGGATGGGGCAAAAGATGCGCTCTCCAAAACTGTAGATAAAATTAACCAGGAAAAGTTGTTGGAATGGAATAAAATTAAATCTAAGATTCGGGATTCCGCCTCAACCTATTTTTATGATCGGACAGGCCGGAGGCCGATGATTATGCCGATTATTATTGATGTTATGTCAGATAATGATAATTAATAACAACTTAACTTAAGCAAACTGTAAAGAGGACGCGAACCCGGCGTTCTCTTCTTGTTTTTAATGTACCCCCAGCGCTTTTAAAAAGATTTTTGCCAATATTTACAGAAGATAGCCATAGGTGACATGAATTTGATAAGTTATTAGCTGGTTTTGAAGGATATTGCACTAAGTAAGTCGAAAATATAAATTAAGATAAACTATGGGTAAGCAAAAATAAATGCAGCACAGACAAAAATAGCATCATGGGTGGTTGAAGCCTGCAATTCAAGCAAGGAGGGGATAAAGTTGAAAACGACCTTGAGTGTGATTAAGGCGGATATCGGTAGCATTGCCGGTCATATCAAGCCCAGCAAAGCACTGGTTGAGTCTGTCACAGGATGTATCGACAAAGAACTGGGAAAGATGGTTACTGATTTTTATGTTGGGAGCACCGGTGATGATGTGGCTATATTGTTTTGCCATCAGCACGGAGAGGATTGTCAAGAACTGCATAAACTAGCCTGGGATGCATTTATTTGTGGGACAGAAACAGCAAAGGGACAGGGCTTATATGGTGCCGGGCAGGATTTATTATCTGATGCCTTTTCTGGGAATGTTAAAGGTCTCGGACCGGCAGTTGCTGAGATGGAAATTGATGAGCGCAAAGCTGAGCCTTTCTTACTTTTTACAGCAGATAAAACTGACCCGGGTGCGTATAATTTACCCTTGTATTTAAGCTTTGCAGATCCGATGCATTGTTCAGGATTGATCTTGTCTCCTAAAATAAGTGAAGGTTTTAAATTTGTAATCATGGATGTGGCTCATACTGAAGAAGATCGGATTATTGAATTAAATACCCCGGAGGATATTTATGATATTGCCGCTCTTTTGCGGGATAATGAGCGATTTGTGGTTTCTGAAATTTACTCCAGGGCCACGGGTGCTCAGGCGGTTGCGGCAAGCACTACACGGTTACATAATATTGCCGGCACTTATACCGGTAAAGATGATCCGGTGCTGCTGGTTCGCTGTCAGGGGGATTTCCCGGCAACCGGTGAAGTGCTTTCACCTTATAGCATTGGCCATTATGTAGCTGGTTTTATGCGCGGCAGCCATACGGGACCACTTATGCCGGCAAAGATGAACTGCAGCATTTCATATTTCGATGGTCCGCCGGTAGTCAGCGCGGTTGGATTCTGTGTTCATAACGGCAAACTGACCGAACCGGTTGACTGTTTCGATCATGCTTACTGGGATTATATCAGGGATAAAGTTTCGCAGAAAGCATGTGCAATGCGGGAGCAGGGTTTTTCAGGCCCGGCCATGCTTCATTATTCGGAGTTGGAGTACGGGGGGATTGTTGAAAAGATGAAAAATTTGGACAAAAAATTTTCTTGTTAATCTTGTTAATGATCTATAATGTATTTGGAATTAATGCCGGGCTGCCTTGATCAGGCAGCCCTTCCGGTTAATGGTAAAGAAGATTATTTGAACAGGCTAGAAGGGATGAGTATAACAATTGAATAGCTACAAATTTATAGTCAACCCGATTGCCGGGGCCGGGAAAGCAAAAAGTTTGATACCGGCGATCAGGGAAAATTTCCGGCAGGCCGGGGCTGAGTTTGATATTTACCAAACCAGTGCCCCGCGGGATGCAATTGAAGCAGCTGAAAAAGCGGCTCAGGATGGTTTTAATGTTCTGGTGGCTGTGGGTGGAGACGGCACTGTTAATGAGGTGCTGAACGGTATTGCAGGCAGGAAAGTGATTTTAGCGACGCTTCCCGGTGGAAAGGGTAACGATTTTGCCACAGCAGTAAATATGCCGCGCAATATTGATGCAGCCTGCCAGGATTTACTGCGGGCGGATACCAAAGATATTGACCTGGGTAGGGTTATGGATCGCTATTTTATCAATTCAGTCGGGGTTGGCTTTGATGCTGCTGTGGCCAGGAGGGTAAATGAAGGCGTTAAACTCTTTAAGGGTGTTTCTGCATACGTATACGCTTTTTTTGAGACCCTTTTAAACTACGAAGTGGTCGATATTGAGATAGATTTGGGAAGAGGTCCGATGAAGAGCAGCCCGCTCCTGGTAGCGGTCGGTATTGGCCAGGCTTACGGGGGAGGAATGAGAATTGTGCCCGATGCCATCCAGGATGACGGTCTTTTTGATGTTTGTATTTTTGAGGACATGAATCGCCTGAGCTTGATCTATCATTTTCCAAAAGTCTTTAGCGGTAAGCTTAAAGGAATTAAACAGGCCGGAATGTACCGGGCGCAGGAGATCCGGTTGAAATTGAGTGAAGAGAGGCCGCTGCATATGGAAGGTGAAATATTTATGGGTGATCAAATGCATTTTACTTTGCAATCGAAAGCGATGAAGGTATTAACCGGGAGCCAAAGCAAATAAATTGCATTGTATGGAAATCTTATCCAGTATTTACTTTGTCGAACAAGTGTTTTATAATGACCTGAGAGATATAATTGATAAGGTGGATGGTGCAATTGGCCAAACGGCGAAAAAAAAGTGCAAATAAAGATATGCGCACCCAGGTAAAAGGTATTTTGCTGATTGCCCTGGCGGTTTTCTCATATGTTGGCCTGGTTCAGACTGATCAGACTGGTGGGGTGGGGCTTGTTGTGAACAACGTTTTGCGCACCCTGGCCGGACAGGGTGCGTTAGCCGTGCCTATATTAATTGGTATCCTTGGGCTGCGCATGATTGTGCCGGTCAAAGATCGCTATAAAATAAAAAACCGCCTGATCGGTTTATTAATAATTTCGTTACTGGCCATGACCTGGATTCACCTGCAGGTTATGGATCAAAGAATGGCATATCTAGTGACTGACAACTATCTTTCCGAAAGTTTTTTAATGGGTATCGAAGGTGAAGGAGGAGGTTTGATCGGGGCTGCTTTTGCTGTTGTTTTCTATTATTTGCTGGGCCTGACCGGCAGCCGGATTGTAATTGTAGCCCTGGCTATAATCTCAGTTTTGCTGGTTCTCGACATCTCTTTAAAGCGCACCCTCAATATTATATTCCGTGTTTTAGGAGTCCTGGCCGATTATTTTAAGATCCTGGTCAGGAAGATGATAGATTTTATAAAAAAACTTTCCACCGCTACAAAAGAAAAAGTAAAAGAAGCCTCTGCTAAAAGACGGGAGCGCTCTGCAGCTGCAGTCAGTTATAGCGAACAAAAGCAGCTGCCCGAGGATACTTCGCCTTCGGTGCAGGTGTGGAGCGATCCGGTAAATGGCGGTATGCCTCAGGAAGAACCTGAGGAGGCGTCGCCGGTTGGCAGCGGATATCAAAATGAGAGACAGCTAACGGTTTCTGAAATTCCAAGAGATGAGGGACAGAATGGGGGAATGCCTTCAGTTTTTTCCAGGCAAGGCCGTTCACACGCCGACTATATCTTTCCCCCTTTGGATTTGCTTGCCCTGCCCGGCACTGGCAATGGGCAGCAGCACCTGAAAAACAGTAAGGAAAGAGCAAAAAAGCTGGAGACCACTTTACAGGATTTCGGAGTGGGGGCGAAAGTAGTTCATGTTCAGACCGGTCCGACAGTAACCCGCTTTGAAGTTCAGCCGGAAGCGGGTGTAAAGGTCAGTAAAATTATAGGCTTGTCTGATGATCTGGCCCTGAATTTAGCAGCTCCCCGGGTCAGGATTGAGGCGCCGATTCCCGGTAAAGCGGCCCTGGGCATTGAAGTTCCGAACAGCGTGATATCCCTGGTTCATTTAAGGGAAGTCCTGGAAGAAAGCGCTTTCAAAAACAGCGCCTCGCCTTTGACGGTTGGGCTGGGTAAAGATATAACCGGAGTGCCGGTAATCGCTGATCTAACCAAAATGCCCCACCTTCTGATCGCCGGGGCCACCGGGGCCGGAAAAAGTGTCTGCCTCAATACATTAATAACCAGCTTTCTATACAAGGTAGGGCCGGACCGGCTGCGCTTCATGATGATTGACCCGAAAGTGGTCGAGTTAAGTGTTTATAACGGTATACCGCACCTTTTAATGCCTGTGATTACCGACCCCAGGAAGGCTTCTTTGGCCCTGCGTAACATGGTCAAAGAAATGGGCCGGCGCTACGACCTTTTTGCCCGATTGGGGGTGCGCGATATCGCTGCTTACAACGAGATGGCCGCTCTAGATCAGGAGCTTGAATCACTACCCTTTATTGTGGTTGTTATCGATGAATTAGCTGATTTGATGCATGTTTCGCCCGGAGAGGTGGAAGATGCTATTGCCAGGTTATCGCAAATGTCCAGAGCGGCGGGTATTCATCTTCTAGTAGCGACCCAGAGACCCTCGGTTGATGTTTTAACCGGTATTATCAAGGCTAATATTACATCCAGAATTGCTTTTACTGTATCATCGCAGTTTGACTCGAGAACTATATTAGACATGGCGGGAGCAGAAAAACTGCTTGGACGCGGAGATATGCTTTTCTACCCGGTCGGTGCAGTTAAACCTTTCCGGGTCCAGGGCGCTTTTGTCAGTGAATCGGAAGTTAAAAACATTGCAGACTTTATAAAAGAACAGGGCCTGGTTGAGGGGGAAAACGGCAGCGCTTTCTTAGAAACCCCAGAGGAAGTAGAAGAAGAGGAATCCGATGCCCTGTTTGCTGAGGCGGTTGATGTAGTGGTTCGAACCGGACAGGCCTCAATTTCGCTTTTGCAGAGGCGTTTTCGAATCGGGTATACCAGGGCTGCCCGCTTGATTGATGATTTAGAGAGAAGAGGAATTGTGGGGCAGTTTGAAGGCAGTAAACCCAGGGAAGTGCTGGTTACCCAGGAACAGGCTGCTCAGATATGCGAAGATAATAAAAACCAGTCAGATCAATAACCCCCATAAATTTTATGAATGAAGGAGATATAATTTGATAAAGTCAGATTCTGGAAGTGAATGCAAGCTGGATATGAAAGGGCTCAGGCTGGCTGCAATTTCACTGGGATGTTCGAAAAACCGGATTGACACCGAAGAAATACTGGGTTATTTGTCCACAAAGGGTTGTATTCTGACCAACGATTACAGGTCGGCAGACCTGATTATTGTTAATACCTGCAGTTTTATTGAAACAGCCCAGCAGGAAGCGGTAAGTACTCTTCTTGATTTAACCGATCTGGCTGCAGCAGTTAAAGAAGCCGGCGGCAAAAAGCCCAAAATAGTTGCTGCAGGATGCCTGGTCGAAGTATTCGGTGATGATATCATTAAAGATATGCCTGCTGTTGATGGTGCGATAGGTGTGCACAGCTACTCCAGGCTGGATTATTTTGTTGATCAGGTGTTTAGGGGCCAGCAGGAAGTTATTAAGAATGATCCCCCGCATGAATATCGTGCACTGTCATCCCGACTGCTCACTAGTCCTGTTCATAGTGTCAACGTGAAAATAGCAGAGGGCTGCAGCAATCGATGCCATTACTGCTTGATTCCTGCGATTCGGGGTCCGTATCGCAGTCGTGATCCAGAAGAAATTATCGCAGAAATCAACGATTTACTGGATCGGGGCAGCCGGGAGATAAACTTAATTGCCCAGGATACTACGGCTTACGGGCATGACCGGGAAAATTACCCGGATCTGGCCGGGTTGATTGAAGCAATAATGGAGAGAAATAGCTATTTCCGTTTGCGCATAATGTACACTTATCCTTCGAGAATTGACGATCGGTTAATTGAGTTGATTGCTAAAGAGCCGAGGATTTGTAATTATTTAGATATTCCTCTTCAGCACTGCAATGACCATGTTTTAAAAAAAATGGGCCGATTGTACAACCGGAAGAACCTGGAAGAACTTATTCAAAAACTGCGTAATCAAATTCCCGACCTCGCTTTGCGGACTACCCTGATGGTAGGTTACCCGGGTGAGACCAGTGCCTATTTCAATGATATGCTTTCATTTATTGAAGAATATCCTTTTGAAAGCCTGGGCGCCTTTACCTATTCAAAACAGGGAGGGACCATTGCAGGAAATGCAGAACACCAGGTGTCCCGCAGGGTCAGTAATAAGCGCTACCGGGAATTGATGTCTAAACAGCAGCGGATCGCCCGGCAGCTAAATGAAAAACTGGCCGGCAAGCAATTGACAGTTTTGGTTGAAGGAACTTTGCGCCCGGGCAGTAATTGGCATTATGGACGTGCTGAATTCCAGGCCCCTGAAGTTGACGGTGTAGTATATTTCCGTTCCCCGGTTAATCTGCAGCCTGGTTCATGGGTTTCAGTTAAGATAAAAGCTATTTCATCATATAATTTATTAGCCGGTAATCCATCTTTGCTTGAGGTGAATAATAATTGAAAGCAGATCTGGTTTGTGTTGGGAATGAGTTGCTGACCGGTCTTATTGAAAACAGTCATGCCGGTTATCTGTCCAGGCACCTCTGGTCAGCAGGAATTTCTGTTCGAGAAT
>Ga0207421_10008365_pt1 | contig 10752 bp, 6 predicted proteins | sample SodLakKL_010_SED_4_FD_187542 | JGI IMG/M metagenome (GOLD analysis project Ga0207421, IMG submission 187542) | Alkaline sediment microbial communities from Lake Tanatar, Kulunda Steppe, Russia - 8KL_010_SED (SPAdes) (version 2) | ecosystem: Environmental > Aquatic > Non-marine Saline and...
CTGAACTTAATCTGGCCGGTATCGAGGCCGGAGATGAGGTGGAAATTACGCTCGATGTATATCCCGACCGTACCTTTGCCGGTCATATTCGCCGTATTTTTCCGACCTCAGATTCGCAAACACGACTCTTTACGGTTGAAGTCGAGCTGCATCAGTCCGAAGACAAACCGGTCGTTCGTCCCGGATACCTGGCACGCGTACAGTTTGCGGCCGACCGGCGCGAGGAAGTCATTGCCGTACCTTCCGAAGCCATCGAAGAGCGCGATGGAAATACCTATGTTTTCGTTTTAAATGATGATGAAGACCGCGTTCGGATGACCGAAGTCGAAACCGGCGCCCGCCGTGACGGCTTCGCTGAAATCCTTTCCGGAATTGAAGCGGGCACCAAAGTCGCAGCCGCCAATCTGGATGTACTGGAAGATGACAGCCTGGTACGGGTTGCCGGTACCTTCAGACGTTTCGGATTCAGGGAGTAGGCGATAAATATGAGTTCAGATTCAGATTTAAAGCAAGGCGAACAAAGCCGCAAAGGCATTTCATCCTGGTCGATTCGCCGCCCCATAAGCACGCTGGCAATTACGTCTGTGGTGATGGTGCTGGGCGTATTGTTCTCGGGTCGGCTGCCGGTCGACCTGATGCCGCAAATCGACTATCCGCACATTCGCGTGGTGGTGAACTACCCCGGCGTTACCCCGGAAATTATCGAGGAGCAAATCACCCGGCCCCTTGAACGAAACCTGTCGGCTACCGAAAACCTGACCGAAATTCACGGGCGGGCATCCGAAGGGCGAAGCTACATCGAGATGTACTTCGATTTCGACACCGATATCGATATTGCGCTTCAGGACGCCAGCCGGCAGCTAGAGCGGGCCCGGACCGAACTGCCCGACGGCATCGATCCGCCGCGTATTATGAAGATGGACCCTTCACAAAGCCCGGTTTTTGAACTGGCTATTTCTTCTGAGGTACGCTCCCCTATTGAAGTCCGCGACTGGGTGGACCAGCGGTTACTTCCCCAGCTTTCATCCGTGCCGGGGGTGGGAACAATTGATCTTGGCGGCGGTAAAGTGCGCGAAATTCAAGTGGTTGCCGACCCCGAACGGCTTCAGTCGTACGGGCTGGGGCTGAGCCACATCAGCGATGTTCTTGCCGCCCGGAATATTGATGAAACCGCGGGCAACATCACCTCTTATGAGTACGATGTGATGGCACGCACCGAAACCAGATTTCGCTCCTATCAGGACGTGGCCTCTGCGCTGGTGCCTGTAAACAACGGCAGCCATCGCATACGACTGGCCGACCTGGCCGACGTCTCGGACAGCCATCAGGAGCAGCGGCTTTTTGCTTACCTCAACGGGGAAGAAGCCGTGCAGGTCTCGGTGATGAAACAGCCGCAGGCCAACACCGTTGCCGTTATCGAGAATCTGCACAGCCGCCTCGATGAGCTTCGCGACTCAGGTTTCATAACGCCCGATTATGATATTGAAGTTATTCGCGACGAGTCGTTTTTCATCACCTCTTCTATTCGGTCTGTCGTAACCGCTGCAATAATTGGCGGACTTTTAGCCATGATTGTGATCCTGCTGTTTCTCGGCAGCATCCGCCGCTCGCTTATAGTCGCCCTCATGATTCCCGTGGCCATTATTGCCACTTTCGTGCTTATGAACGCGGGCAGCCTTACCCTGAACATCATGAGCCTTGGCGGACTCGCGCTTGGCGTCGGCCTTCTTATCGACAACGCCATCGTGATGATTGAGAACATTTTCCGGCATCAGGAAGAGCTGGGAAAATCTCCCGAAGATGCCGCCCATGATGGATCCGGTGAGGTTTTATCAGCTGTCGTAGCCGGAACCATGACCAACCTCGCGGCGGTGCTCCCTTTTCTGCTCATTACCGGACTGGCCGCGCTGCTGTTTCGGGAGCTCATTTTCACCATTGCATTTGCCATCGTGGCGTCGCTGCTTGCCTCCATCACGCTGGTGCCCGCTCTGGCGGCCTTTGTTAAGAACGACAACACCAAGCGCGGACTAGCCGGTTCGAGACCAATCAGGGCCTTCAACAGCGGCTTTAGCAGATTAACGGACGGCTATCATAATTTACTCAGCAAAACCATCCGGTTTAAGTGGCTGCTGCTAGGCGGTGCCGCTATACTTCTGGCCGGAAGTATCTTGCTAATTCGTGATTTACCAACCGAATTTATGCCTTCGGTCGACGACGGCCGCATCACCATGCGATTCACCCTGCCATCGGGAACGTCGATTGAGCCAACAAACGAAGTGGCCTCGATGATACAGGACGCCATTTTCGAGATGCCACATGTGGAAACCGTGTACATTACATCCGGCGGATATTTTCGCGGCGGGCAATTGTCGATTCGTGGCGGCATGATCGACCTGGTGGTGCAGCTCAAGCCTGCCTCCGAGCGCGACGGTATGCGGGCCGAAGAATGGGTACGGGATTTCCGGGAAAAAGCAGACGAGCTCGGGCTGCCGTTTGTTCAGCAGCGCATCCGTGGTCCCCGAATCGAAGGGCTCCAAACCAGCCTGGTTGAGGCCGATATAGCCATTGGAATCGTTGGCGACGAGCTGGAAACGCTGGAGGACCTTGCCCGTGATGCATTTCGCAGAACGGAGGGCATCAGCGGGATTGGCAATGTGCAAATCGGCCGAGACGAACGCGTGCCACAGCTGCTCATTCATGTTGATGAAGAGCGCGCATCACAATTTCAAATCAACACCGACCGCATTGCCGGATTCCTGTACGATGCAGTTGAAGGTCACGTGCCCACGCGCTACGTGGAAGGTGGTTTTGAGTACGACATACGCGTCCGTTATTCGAGGGATTTAACCGGAACCACGGCCGGACTTCGCCAGATTCCAATGCCCAACGGCAATGGTGGTTTTGTGCCACTTGGCTCCCTTGTGAGCTTCGAAGAAACCACCGGCCCGGCGCATATCGAGCGCTATAATCAAATCCGGGTGGTTTGGGTGAACGTTACCGCGAACCTGGATGAAGCCACCATTGGCGAGACGGCCGCACAAATCCGGGAAGCCATGCAGGATTTCGAGCTGCCCGACGGCTACAGCATCATTTATGCAGGTGAGCAGGAGGCCATAGAAGAATCTGCCAGCTCGCTGCAGCTGGCCATACTGCTGGCGATTTTCTTCGTGTTTGTGGTGATGATCGTACAGTACGAAAAACTGCTCAGCCCGCTGGTGATTATCAGCTCGCTGCCTTTTGCGCTCATTGGCGTGGCAGCAGCGCTCTGGATTACCGGACTGCCTCTAAGCGCATCGGTACTGCTCGGGGTCGTATTCCTGACCGGGATTGTAGTAAATAACGCTATTCTGCTCGTGGAGTTTGCCGATCAATACAGCTACAAGGGAGATTACACAACCGCCGAGGCCGTAACAGAAGCCGGCCGGGTTCGCTTCAGGCCCGTAATCATGACTACCCTCACCACCATATTTGGCATGCTGCCGCTGGCCATTGGTATTGGTGAAGGCTACGAAATCCTGCAGCCGCTTGCAGTAACCGTAATCGGTGGACTTATTGCCGGCACGTTCCTCACCCTGCTCATACTGCCGGGCATGTACGTTCTTATCATCGGATTGAAGGGTCAGTCCGAAAATAAATAAACCGGAAATCTACTTTTTAAAGCGTCAGCAGATACGGATCCGTTGAGCTGCCTGTTGGTACAAATCCGACTTTTTTGAGGTAAGCCGCATATTTGTCATCGGTGGGCAGAGCCGCAATCTCTTTGATGCCTTTCTCTCTGAAATAGTCTTTGTTCTCGGCATACAGAAAGTTGGCGATTTTAAAATCCCGGTACTGAGGTGTCACAAAATCCAGAGTGAGGGTTAAGCGGCCTTTATCCAGCTCCCCGCTTACCGCACCGGCCGGAACCGTGTCGCGCAGCACCAGCATGTTAATTTCACCCACATCAGCTTTGGCGTCAAATCCGGGGTGAAAGTTTTTGATGTCGTTTTTATAGAAATCGACAAAATAGCGCAGGTACTCATCGGCCGGGGAAACGTCCAGAATACGCAGGAATTCGCGGCTGTTGTAAATCTGTATAAGATAGTAGATGTTAATGAGTACGATGAAAAAGTTCATACCCGCAACCGGCCACGAACCAATCAGATAACCATACAGAGTGAAAGTACCCGAACCGATGAGGTTTAAAATCCTGAGGGGTACAATCCGGCTCATCATCAGGGAGATAGCGACCAGCACCGATGCCAGATAGCCAATAATTTCGTATACAACTACAGTTTCCATACCAGAGTTTTTTCAAAAAGTGTGATTTTAAAAGAGCCACTAAGGTACGCAAACCTGAGGAAACTTCAGCACTGCAACGAACTATAGCGCAGCCGCTTCGAGTTACTAAGTCTGAACTCCCCACCCATCACCCTGCTTATTATACTATGAAATTTGCCGCACGCCTTGTTTTTGGACTCGGATTCATCCTTGCCGGAATCTATCATTTCATCAACCCGGAGTTTTATTATCCGATGATGCCGGGCTGGTTTCCTGCCCCTGAGGTGCTCAACTTCGCGGCCGGCCTTGCAGAAGTTGTACTGGGGGCAGCATTGCTCTTTCGGCCATGGGCGCGGTTGGCGGCTATTGGAATCATAGTGCTGATGGTACTTTTCATTCCGGTACACGTGTACATGATTCAGGTGGGCGGTTGCGTTTCAGACGAGGTTTGTCTGCCGCTTTGGGGAGCGTGGGTAAGACTCGTTGTGCTTCACCCCTTACTAATTGCGTTTACGTGGTGGGTGAAGCCGGACTAGCCTGTGTATTAATAAAACAACAAAACTATTTCCATCAACCGTATTTCTTCTTATGCTTGAGAGATGATATTTACTCCGGAAATTATATTTGTTTTATTAGCCGTTTCCAAAAACCGGAGCGATGAGGAAACGGATCTTGCAATCAAAATAAGACATGGTGATCACGGGGCGTTCAAGTCTTTTTTCGACGCTCATTTCGAATCCTTATATCGCTTCCTCCGCAGCAAGGGCCTGTCTCACGACGAAGCCGAGGACCTTATACAGAAAGCGTTCGTCATTATCTGGGATAAACGCGATGGAATCGACGAAACCAAATCACTGCGAGCCTACCTCTTCCGGATTGCCTACACCCGCATGCTTAACTATTTGAGCTACGAGTCGAAATTCAACGATGAAGGCGACAGCTTTACCGATATGCAGGGTGAGGCCACAGAAAATGAGCTTCAGCATTCGGAACTACTCAGGCATATTCATTCTATCGTTAACAAAATGCCTGAAAAACGGGGCATCGTATTCCAGCTCTGCTTCATGCAGCAGCTAACCTATAAGGAAACCGCTGAGGCGCTTGATGTTAGTCCCAAAACGGTAGAAAACCACATGGCGCTGGCGTTCAAGGATCTTCGGAGCGCGCTCATTCGAATTTATGGCGAAGAAATTTTAAATGTACTTTAGGGGTAAGCATGGTCCTCAGCTGTATACATTATATACTTAATGAACTATACGCCATGATCACTTCATATTATCGCTTTTTGGGCCTTATTGCCGCAGCTTTTCTGCTTCAAAGCTGCTTCGCGGACCGTTACGACTCCGGCTCATCGCAGCTTGATCCCGACAATGCATTCATCGCAGGTTCGGTAGTCGGTGAATCTGTTTCTGAAAACCAAAGCGGGATGGTCTCCACCTTTAGCGAAGCGTTTGCGGTTCCGACCGAATCCGGGTTACGCCCCGGGGTTTTGGATTTTCCGGGTGCATCCACAGCTGGAACTCAGAACTATACTCACTCCTTCAACCCCGAGACCGGTGAGCACACGGTACAGTTTACCCGGACTACACAGGATGTTACCAACCAGACGACTGAACACCAGCTTGTTTATATTTTTTACGACATTTCCGGCGGCACAATAAGCGATCCGCAGGCGCAGGCTTCCCAGATTGATGCCGTTGAGTACAGGGGCAGCAGAAACGGTGAAATCGAGAACGACATCAAACAGTCATTTTTTACCCGAAACGACGTCTTGTTTCTCACCGGGCTCTCCGATCAAACCGCTACTCTTACCATCGATGGGTATCACTCTGGTGAAGGCCGGTATCTGAGTCTTCAAAACGGAACACAAACGGCCGAAAGCGAATACACGCTCGATATCAATTACCTCGATATTCAAATCGATAAAGAAAAGGTACAGGCCAGCCGGAATTTCAGAAGAGGCGTATATGGCGCGCTCAGCTACGAGTCGGTTCAGAGAATTGATCAAGGTTCAGGTCCGCAAACCCAGATTATTAACGGAACCATCGACCTTAACGGAGATGGTACTGCCCTGCTTTCATTCAGACAGGCATTCAGCGATCTGCGGTTTCGGATATTAGACGGCGATCTTTTTGATGACGATGAGTTCGAAGGTCGCGTTACGCAGGTCGATTTATCAAACAGACTGTTTACTATAGCCAACGGTCAGCGAATCCAAATCAACGATGATACCGTATTTGATGATGGGGATTTCAACAGTCTCGAAGAAGTAAGCGCCGCTTTACAGCAGAATATCCGCATCATAGCCGAGGGCGATTATTTCCAGCCGCAGGAAGGTGAAAACCTCTGGATTGCCACGGAAGTTGAGTTCGAGCTTGAAGATAATGAGTTCGAAGATTTTGTAACTCAGGTAAATCTCAGCAACTCTTCCTTCACCCTTGCCGATGGCCGAACTTTCTATATTACCGAAAGTTCTGACGTTGACTACGAAGACGGGCTGGCAAGTCTGCAGGATGTAGCCACAGCCGTGCAGAGCGGTCTTCCGGTCGAAGCTGAAGGCACTTTTTCCATCGATCTGGCTACCGGTTTACGTATGATTAAAGAGGTCGAATTTGAGATAGATCTCGATAGCGATAATGAGAACGTATTCAGCACCTTCGATGAGCACGTGGTATCTGTAAATCTTTCTGAGCAAAGTTTTATCCTCACCGACGGGCAGACCTATTTCATTACCGAACAGACTATTTACGATGAGGACAGCGATTATTTCAGCCTCGAAGATTTAAACGATGCCTTGCTGCAGGGTGAAGAAATCGAGGCCGAAGGAATATACACAGTTGATACAGAGACTGGTCAGCGAATTGTGATCATTATCGAATTTGACGATTAGGAGCATGTATGCAGGAGCACGACAATCTTAATAATAACGACCCTGACCTGATTCTCGCCCGCAATTTCGGGAAGGACCTGGAGGAGGGCCGTGATATATCCGGGCGTGATCCGCTTCTCAGCAGACTTATGCAGGCGCGTGATTCTGCTCAAACCAAATATTCCGACCTGATTCCTGATAGCAAGTCCAGAGTATGGACGAATATCGAGACAGAAACCAAAGCTTCTCCGAAAGACAATAGACTCCCTCTGCCAATAAGCCAGGCCTGGTACTGGGCAGCGGCAGCGCTTGTGCTGGTTTTCTTCGGCAGTCTGTTTTTACTACGCCAGGCTGATGAACTGCCGGTTGGTCAGCTATCCGAACTTTCGAATCAGGTACAAACGATTTCACTTGAAGACGGCAGTACGGTAACCCTTCGTCCTTTTGCATCGCTTTACCGGGAAAGTGCCGGCGAGTCACATCTTTATCGTATAGAAGGCGAAGGTCTTTTTGACGTGACCTCCAATCCCGAACGCATATTTGAAGTGCTGGCCGGGACAGGTCGCATAACGGTGACCGGAACGCAGTTTAAGGCTTCAGACAGAAACGGAATCCCATCGGTTTACCTGCTCGAAGGAAGCGTGGACTTTACCTCGGTTAGCAGCGGCGAAATAATTTCCCTGCAACCGGGCATGTCGGCTCAGCTGGACAGCGTCGGAGCTACAATCCGAATCAGCTCATTTGAGCCGGACGCAATCACATCGTGGACAAATAATCTGCTTCAGTTCGATAACCAAACGGCAGGCTGGGTAGCCTCAGAAATTTCATATCACTTTAAAGAAAACGTACTCCTGCCCGGTGAAGTTGCCGGTCAAACGCTCGGAGGCACCATCAGACTGGAATCTCTTGAACAAAGCCTGACAGAGCTCGGCCTGGTACTCGGTGGCATCTTTGAGCAGCAGGACACCGGTACATATGTTTTCATACAGAACTAAACCACGTATGAAATATTTACTGCTTTCACTGCTATTTCTGCTGCCCTTCTCGTTTCCGTCAGACTCAAAAGCTGCACTAAGCAATAGTTCAGAAGAACAGTCTTTACGTGAAATAATCCGTGAAACTGAGCGCCAAACCGGATATACATTTCTCTACCGGGAGTCGCTGATTTCGGGAATCAGCCTGCAGTTTAATCAGGATGAAGCTATCGGGCTTGAGCAACTCAGCAGTGCGCTCGAACCCTACCCCATCAAGCTTGTAATTCAGCACGACAGGCGCGTGGTGATCATTACGGAACGAAGACAAGCTCAGGCGGATCCTTCCGAACTTCGCATAACCGGTCAGGTTGTGGATGCCCAAACCGGTGAACGACTCCCGTTCACGACCGTAAGCTGGAGAGAAAGCGGGCAGCTGCGCGGCGTAGCCACCAGCTCATCGGGTCGTTTTGACGTACGTCCGCGATTTACTGATCCACAACTGGAGCTCACGTTCAGCTTTGTCGGATACCGTACCTTCACCATGCCTTTTGACCGGTCAGAACTGCCGCTTCGGGATGTAACCATTCGTCTTGAACCGGCTTCAGTAAGGAGTGATGACATCATTGTGTCAGGGTTTTCGGGCAGTACTCCCTCCGACAGCCTGCTTGCCGGAATGATAAACGCATCCCGGTTCAGCCCGCTGGGTGAAGCCAGCAGCATTCGCGCGCTGCAGTCGCATCCTTCTGTTGCAGCCGGTCCCGCATTTAACAGCGGTATGAACGTAAGGGGAAGCAACCCCGACGGTTTTCTGGTACTGCTCGACGGCATGACTATTTTCAATCAAAGCCATTTATTCGGGCTGCTCGACAGCTTTAACCCGCACGCGGTACAGTCTTCCGGCTATTACTTCGGCGTTGTCCCGGCTTCGATGGAATCACCAACCGGAGGCACCCTGAACCTCATTACCCGCACAGGATCAAGAGCCGGCTTTCGAGGAAGGGCCGGGCTAAGCAACACCAGTTTAAACACCACGCTTGAGGGACCTGCAGGCAGCCGCAGCAGCTGGATGCTTTCCGGACGCGCCTCCTACATGAATCAGCTGTCCTGGTTTCGGAATGATGATTTCATACGCTGGGGACTGGATGTAGACCGCCCGACAGGATCTGCCGACAGCTCCGCCGACTTCACCAGCCTTGTACTTCGTCCCGGTGATTCATCCGCCGCTTTTTTTGACCTGCACGGAAAGTTTTACCACGAAACGAGCAGCAACAGCCGCTTTATTCTCAGCGCCTACCTTGGAGGTGATGATACCTGGAGTGAAGCCGAACGAAGGGTGCGCAGGCCCGGAACCGATACGGACAACGGCTTTGTATTTGAACCTGTACGAACCACAAACTTATGGGGCAATGCCTTGGTGAGTCTGCAGTATGAGCACCTTTTCGAAAGCGGACTTTACAGCACCACCAAAACCGGACTGAGTTCTTATGAATCCGATTTCAGCAAGGATGATTTTGTCTACACCAGAATTCAGCAGCAGTCAGGCAGCGTATCCACAACCATATTCACGTATCCGTTCAGAAACCGCAGCACCATGAACGAGCTGCGGTTTGATCAGAATCTGGAGTTCAGGGTTTTGGCAAATCTCGATATCGCTGCCGGAGCCGGACTGCGATACTACCGGGGTGAATATGGCGAATCATCATTCGACCGTTCGGATGTTTTTATTGAAAAAGACGCTCTTTTGGGCACTGCATTCGTGCACGCTGACTGGGAGCCAGTCTCGTTCCTGGAGATTTCCGGCGGGAGCAGGCTCTATTACTTTAATGAAGGAAATGAGATTCTGCCCGCGCCGCGTGCTGCCATTAAAATAACGCCGGTTTCATCACTCAGTCTGAATGCAGGATACACTGTAACCCGCCAGTTTCTGCACCGCATTTCCATAGCCAATACCGCCACGGCAGACGTCTGGATTCTTTCTGATGAAAAGCAGAAGCCGGCTTCATCCGAACAGTTTTCTGCAGGTTTTGAACTCAGCCCTGTTTCCTGGTTTTATTTCAAGATGGATGCCTATCAAAAAAACTATAGTAATATCCGGCTGCACGAGCTCAATACCCGCTCGCTCGAAAATACCTTTTCTGAGTCGCCGTGGTTTTATAACAACTCGGGTGATGCCAGAGGTCTCGAATTCATATTGCGTACCCGCCAGTTTAATACGGTTTTGACTCAAAACTATACGCTTTCCGAAGCCGAGTTCAGTAATCCGGATTTAAGTGATGGCCGTCCGGCTCCTGCCCCGTGGGACCGCACCCACTCTTACAATGCCGTTCTGGAAGTCCCCGTAATGAACAGCTTAACCCTGTGGGGTTCGTGGCTGATGATGAGCGGCAGCCCTAATCCCGTGTACACACCTGAGAACGAAGAAAATGAGCGGCTAAACGCCTATTACCGGCTCGACCTCTCAGCAAAATATCATAGAAACCTTAGCGAAAGATCAGATCTGGAAGTCAGCTTTTCGGTCTTCAACGTGCTCAATCATCAGAACCAGTGGTACAGGGACTACGCTTTCACCTTCGATGAGACCCGGAATATTCCGCGACTCACTCCTGTGCCAACTGATATTCTGGATCTTGGTATTCACCCCTCTTTTTC
>Ga0207421_10008366_pt1 | contig 10752 bp, 16 predicted proteins | sample SodLakKL_010_SED_4_FD_187542 | JGI IMG/M metagenome (GOLD analysis project Ga0207421, IMG submission 187542) | Alkaline sediment microbial communities from Lake Tanatar, Kulunda Steppe, Russia - 8KL_010_SED (SPAdes) (version 2) | ecosystem: Environmental > Aquatic > Non-marine Saline and...
GTCTTTTATCTCAAATCTAATGTCCATTAACTCTTGAAGTATCTTTTGGAATATCTTTAATTCATCTTTCGATGGTTGAATCTTCAGAATTTTAGCAAGAGTCGGATATAGACTTTTAACATCACCGTATATGATTGGTTCTCTAATCAAACCAAACTTAAGTACGTCAGCATAACCACCACTAAATTCTCTTTTTTCACTCGGTTTAGGTAGAGACCATTGTTGTCTGAAATATTCACGTATAAACACATACTCAATTTGTGAACCCGTGCCATATCTAAATACTTCTTGATAAGACATGGGAATCATCGGTGTCATTTTGAATATGGATTGACCAAATTCATTGTAAACAATTTCAGCTTCCCTTACGTCGTCCAATGCGTAGTGTTCGAGTTCGTCCCTCTTATTGTCCCAATACCAACTGATGTCTTTACCTTCGATATACTTTCGATTCTTGTCCGCCTTACCGAGATATTTAACTATATTTTTGAGTCCATAAGACGGCATCTCACGCTTTACTATATCTGCATATTCTGCCAAGAACTGCGTGTCGATTACATGACGCCCGTATATGTCGAAGTTAATATATTCACGTTCTCGTTCAGCAAATTTAATCTTGGTCTCGAAGGTTCTTGGTTCACTACCGTTACGCCCGATAGTCAAACTCATGTTGTGGAATTTACATCGTTGGTTCAGGTAGTTAAGGTCAAAGTTAAATATGTTGTGGTTTGCAAGTATGTCAGGGTTCTTCTCGACAACCAGTTCAATGAAGTTCTCTATCAAGTCTATCTCACCATACTCAGTTGACTCGTCTAAAGTCAATACCTTCTCAAATCCGTCGTTACACCGGACAGCGATCATAATGATCTTGTCGCTTTCCCTTGCGGGATTGGGAAATGAGAAGTCGGGATGGGTGTATGTCTCAATGTCAAAGAACATTACAAGGGGGTCTTCAAATTCCATTCCTTTGAACAGGGTCTTACCTGTTTGTAATGCGTATTGACTATCGAGATAAGGCATGAAACAATCATCGGCGTGTCGTTTCATCCTATATAGGTCTGAGATGTCTTGACTCTTCAACAGTAGGTTGTAGTGGTTATTGCCAAACAGTCTCACTTTCTCTACATCCGCGGACATATTCTTTAGTATGTCGTCATTATCGTTTATGTAGCAATGTGGAGTAAATGTTTCGTATCGAGAAGATAATCCATTTTCATCACGAGTAAACACTTCAACTATACTCTGACCCCTTAACGGTTCTATCGCAACAATATTTTCTTCATTATCTTTACCGTATAATAATCTCATATTAAATCCAGAGTTCAACTATTTTTGGTATGCCTATACCAATTTCCTCAGCATAGATTTCCGCATCGTCTTCTGTATCGAATAACACAGGGTTCCCGTCGGCATCCTTAACGATTTCGACATAATCGAACCCATGTGATAAGTCAATTATGATGTACATTATCTTTCTCCTTAATTATTTTAATAGCTTCTTCTCGGGATACGTCATGTATCCTTGAGTAGAATTCGTAGAAGTCCATGAAGTCGTTTGGTTCACCGAAGTCAGTATAGAACCCTGTCTTTATGTTAACACCTACAGATGGGTTTGTGTCGTCATAGAATGGACTGTATAACCCATCAACATACCCTTTCTCATTTGCCGTGGATATATCGAATCCGTCTATGTGTTTACTGAATTCTTCTACTACTATATTGGTGTTACTTACTAATGATTTAGGTTTCGGTTTCTGTTTTAACTTGCTACATTCTATTGTCCAATGTAGCATATAAGGAAGATAAGAACTTTTTCGGAGAAAGTCAAGTTTATTTTTATCTACGTCAATCTTTTTTCCTCTTAGTTGTTCAGGTGTAACCATAATCTTCTTCCTGTTTGTCTTCTCATGTATAGACCATGGTTGTCTGATAAGTGAATTGGTTCTGTATAAGTTAGGGTCTATGTTTTCTAGTCTTGATCTTATTTTCTGTAAATCTCTTTTATCTGGTACTATTCCAAACGTCTCATAGTAAAGTTTATGCGCTTCGTTGGGAGACAAGTTGTATACATCTGCTACACCATTGTTATGTCTAATGTCTCCAGATATTCTATGCGCAAGGTTATACATTAGTCGTCCTATTCCTGCAATCTTGTTTTGTCTACCGACGACACCGCCGAATACGGACATGTCGATTTCAATGTGTATGCTTCTGTTGCCGGACAGGTAAAGCCTTATAGCTTCTTTGTGTGGGAAGTTATCATATATGATTAGTGCATCATTGATAGCGTCACCAACATCATCTCTGTCCAATTCAAGGTACACACATTCAGGTGATATTATTGTGTTGCTACATGTTACTGTTCCTGTCTTGCGGACGTTATCTATCCAAGTTTGGTCGTGTCGATAGACCGATATATGTTGATCTTCTTTTTGATTGAGTAAGCAGAAGTTGGGTAGTTTGTGGTCTTTTATAACCCTACCCCTTCTGTATTTTGTGTCACATATCTCATAGAATTTTGCAGGATTGTCGTAGTCGATCTTAATATGATCTTCATATATAATAGGATTGGGAAGACGCCACCATATCGAAGCAATAGCTTTACTTAATTGTTCTGGCTCAACACCCCATTCATTCCAAAGGAGTGGCGGATATATAACATCAGTCCTTTTAGTGTAGTCTTCTAGTTTTCCTATTAATTTCTTCATGTCAATATCCTCGTTTCCATTGTATATCGCTTTTCAATTCTCGGTAGTTTTTACCGTCTCGTGTGTTTGTAGTATAACCTCCAATCTTTCTTCCGTCGCTTGTTCTGGCTTCGTATTTCATATTATTTTCTTTTGGTTATCCTGTCTATTAGATTTGAAGCTGTCACTCTGTTTAAACGCTCACCCGTTTTTCTGTAAACAAGTACCGGCTCACCAGTATCTGGATAGTGCTCCTTTAATACTTTAACACCACCCCTTAGTATTTTACATATTAACTCTTTTTGTCCTTTAGTTACTCCTTTGTCGTATCCCGCTCTTTTATCAAACGTAGTGTCATAATGCCTGTCAGAGTATTTGTCTCCTGCGCCAATAGCCCCGGACAGGTCATAGAAGTCATTAAGTTTTTTGGTTAGTTTTAGTTTGTGGTCGTACTCTAATAGTTCATATCTATCAAGGGCGTTCTTACTTACGATCAGAGATTTCTTATCTTTTGAGTAGCTTATTTCATATTCATCGTCTGCTATTTCTATCCATGATTTGTCTGTATGTTGTTTGACTTCTTGTGGTATCTCAAGACTTTTGATTTGTAGTTTTTTGTTCTTTACTATTGAATTAATGTCGTCAAAGTTGAGTATGTTCTTTGGGTCAACCTTCTTTTCTCGTTTGACTTCTTCAATTGGTTCAACAACATCCTTGTATAGTTTCTTGTGTTTCTTACCTAGTTTCAATTCAGGATTGAGACCAAATAATGAAGGAACCGATACAATGCGATGCTCACCAATGTTATCAAACATACTAATAACTTTACACGCTGGCTTCGTAGAATTTTCAATAGCCTTTACTCGTTTTTCTGGTTTTTTAATAAAGTTTATGAATGAGGTTTGCGACGGTCGCAATCCCCTGCCTATGATCTGTCTTAACAACAGGTCGGACTTGATGGGTCTTGCAAGTATAATTGTAGTTGTTTCAGGTGCGTTGAATCCAGTTGTCAGTACCCCATAATTACATAATATCTTTATCTCTCCTTTCTTATATTTAGCGATTAGTTGTTTACGTTCATTCTTGTCCGTTGTAGCATCAATAGCATGTGCTGATATTCCTGCAGACCTGAACATCTCAGCCACATCATGAGCATGTTGTACGTTTGCACAATACACAATAGCACACTCACCATCTGACTGTTCTTTGTAGGTCTTTACAATCAACGTATTGCGTATAGGATTATCAATAACATCAGCCAATTCATCGAGCCTGTGATCTGTAAAGTGTATCTTCGATATATCAGTACCAGTCTTAACTGTAATCAATTCAATGTCGGTCAGGTATCCAGACCTAATACCATAAGATATATCATAGTTTACTGTAATATCATCGTATAGGTAACCCAACGACAACCCATCAGTTCTGTTTGGAGTGGCTGTCATCCCGACCAAGAGCTTGTCTTTAATTTTGCTCTTTGGGCCGACACCCAAGTATGATAGCACACGGATAAATGTATCAGTTATACTCGTGTGGGCTTCATCAACGATGATCTTACCGAAGTCGTCGGGACTGAACTTACCTATACGGTATGAACCCTTCCTACCAATAGTAGGCACACATGCAATAACAACTTGATCGTGTTTCCTTGCACGGTGTTCATTCATCTCAATCCCAACTTTTACACCGGGATTGTTTTCCATAAATTCGTCTCTTGCCTGATAAGCAAGTTCGATTCTATCAACTAGAAATAATGTTTTCTTTTCAGGTTTAAATAATTTGTGTAATTCTGTAGCTATTGTGGTATTATGGGTAACCGTAAAGTCTCCCAACAAAAACCTATGATCTCCATCTATAACAAACCCATAATAGTTTCCAACTCCCCTATCAACTAGAGCAAAACCAGTTTTAAGTGGGTCTTTGATTTGTTTTCTTGATTTAGTCTTTCTTTTTTCAACTTTGCATGGTATCTTATCTAAGTTGCCAGATATAAATAAGCTCCAGTATTCACTTTCAAACCCTAAAGATTTAATAGTGCCCTTCTTTTTCTTAAACGAAACAAACAACCCAAGAGACCTAGCCAGATAAACAATATCTTCTTTTAGTCCGTCAAATTTAGTTGTTATTTCATATACATCATCAATTAAATATCCGCCAGTGTCTATAAGACCAGCTAATAGTTGTAGTCGTTGTTCTGCTGATGAGGTTAAATATTGCTTTGGTATGTGTTTATTGCCACATAAATTCAATTCTTCATTAGTAATTCCACCACCCAAACACAACCCCAATAGGTATGGGTGTATTGATAGTTCCTTTTCTTCAAAGTCAACACCAACCCTAAATAATTTATGGGTGCGTTTAAATGTTTTGCTTTTCTTTAAATAATCCTTTACCGATATGTCTACTATCTGTCCGTATTTCTTTTTTCTTTTGTCGGTACAGACCAAACTTAAAATGTGCGATTCATTACACCCCCAAGATTCTCCTTTTGTTGGGATAACATCATACATACGCTCACTACCCCTAGCTAAAGATAAAACGTTTCTAGGTGTGGAGTCTGGCCCCATTAACTGATCTCCAACAACAATATCTTGAGCCTTTTTAATTGAACCGTCATACATAAGTACGGGTGTGTCTATTTTTAAACACTTACCCAATCCGGTAGCCAATACAATAAGGTTACGTTTTTTGTTCTTATTGTAATTAGATATAAGTCGCTTAATGGTTTCAGATTGATAATCTCTAAGGTTCATTTATAATTTTTTTAATTCTTCTACTATCTGTTCTCTACCATAATCAAGTAGTTTTATTTTGCCATTATGTTTACCCCAATTTCTCCAACCAGCATCACGCATCCATTCTTGTCGTTCAGGTTTCTCTTCTTTCTTAATCATTGGAGCGTATTCCATAATAAGCCAGTCTCCATCGGGATGGCAATCAACTACCGGAACGAGATAGTCTGATACACCTTTGTTTCTAGCCCCTTGCCACGCTTCCCATTCCCAAAGGTTTCTGTCTTTTTTGCTTTCCTTTTTAGGGTATTTGACAACCCATTTATCATTGGTATGCCGATAAACATTGCGACCAGACCCCTCGGCTATTTTCTTTTTCTTCATACAAATATAATAATTTTTCTAGTTAATGTCAAATATTAATTGGTAAATCTCTGTCATCGTCTTGATCTTTGAAATAAAAACTGTCGTCTCTATCTTTCTTTACGTCGTAGTCTGCTACTTTTTTGGCAATGGCGTGCTCTATAATCACGTTACGTATGAATCCATCTTTTAGTTCACGTTCTACTGTCAACTCAGATCGAAATCTATTTACGAAAAACTGCTTAATAAACAATGGTTTATTGAAATTTGTATACATGATGTATCCTAATTGTTCCAGTTCTCCTTTGAGTTTATCAATACCCCAATCATCAATAGGGAACCGTTCCTTTAGATTTCTCCATGCATATTCACCAGTATCAATTGTCCATGTGATCTCTAATAGATTGTCTTTGATTTCGGCATTTGTAATTGTTCCGGTATATTTACCGCTTGGTAATGGTCTTTTTCTATGACTCATAAATAATTTTTCTTTTACGAGGTTCAAAGATTTTGTTATCGGTCGCATGAACAAAATATAACGCGCATACGCCAGTAATTGTCTCTCGGTTAAACAACACCTTTCCTTTGTGTGTTATTTCATATCTAATGTTGTGTAATCCATTAATTTGATCTTCTACATTAATAAACAATGTTGTGTCTCCTATTACATGAGTAAAATCACACTGTAAATTGGTTTGTTTGTATATTTCAACACCCCTTAATTCACCCCTTATACCCCTTACATTTAAATCAAATGTTTTAGGTGTGTCTGTGTTTATTATTATATCAATTGCATAAATTGTTTTGTGTTCACTCATAGTTATTACCTCCGTAATAATGGAATCCTATTCGTTTACATTCATTAACAACATATTGTATACCATGAATATTTGCACCCTCTACCCATGATCGTATGATTCTTTTATCGCGTTCATTAAGTTTACTGTTGGTTATCGCTTTGATTCTTCCCGTGTCGTGTGTAAACATGACACGTATGCCGTCTTCAAAGAACACAATAACATCATCACATTCCAAGCCAAGTATAACTCTCAATCCCAATTCAACAAGTTCACTTTTATTATCAAAGGGCTGTAAAGCTTCATTAACCTCTTTAGATATTGTGTAATTTCTTTGTTGTTTTGGTATCTTATCTGATGGTCTTGTGTTACGAACAGTGATATTGTTCTCACTAAGCCAACGATAGAATGAACCTTGATTGATCTTTATGCCATACTTTTCCCTCTGTTCTTTAAGTAGACTACGAACACTTATCTTACTCGGATTAGGATGATGTCGATATGTCCTAATCAAGTCGTCTATATGTTGTGAAGCTTCTTCCCGTGTGTCGAAATAGCCAAGATACTTTCCGTCTACTTCGGGTATTTTATATTTACACATATTATATTGTTATTGTTTCTGTAGTCCAATAAAACATCTCGTCAATGTCATTATTATTTGCTGTATTGTAGGCATAGATTCTATAAAAATAATCTACCGGCATTTCTTCCGTGTCGTATATTGGTGTTGTTTCTTCCCTAGAGTAACTAGGATATTCCCTAACCATTCGAGTATATAAACAATTAGAGGTTTTTCTTTTATATTCGCACCTTCTAATAGCTTTATTTTTTGTATAAACCATTTGACTTTTAATTAAAAATTTCGTATATTATATGCATGGAAATTATAAACGGAAAAATAGAAACCTTTAAACAACTTCCAACAGAACAGACAATTGATCTCACTCTATTGGAAGGTTGGAAAGACTTGCAAGAAGACCAAACCTTGTATCTGTCGCGTTACTTTGACAACTATCCACAAGAGACTTACCCTGCTATCCAGTGTGGTATATCTCCCCATAAAGTTAAGAAATGGAAGGATGAAGATTCCAATTTTTTTAACATAATGGAAAGCATTAAGGAACTTCACCTTGAAAGTCTCGCGTCCGTTCAATACAAGGAATCCTATACTAATTCTAAAATTAGACACCAAACACTAAACTCTTTTGGTGCAAAGAATTATAGAAAGGAGTCCACACCACAAAAAGTTATACATAACAATTTGGATATGAACTCCTTCCTTAAACAGTTAAAAGATTAATCAATCTCGTCCATACGCTTTTGCGCTAGTTCGAGATATTTATTCTTGAATGTTTCAGGGTCGTCTTGTTTATTCATGGCTTCATTAAACCACTCAACAAGTTCTGTTGTGTCAGTGAAAGATTGTATCTTTTCTACAACCTCATCACCCTCTTTCACATTAGCAGACTGTTCGGGTTCAGATTGTTCTTTTTTGTCGGTCTCAAATGGAGGTTCTGAATCTGAATGGGTCTTTACAGGTTCTCCTTTCTTTCTATGTTCCTGCAATCTTCGAACCTTTTCCATTTCAGTCTTTGACGGCCTACCACCCTTACCTGTATAGTTGGCGTTAGCAAGTGCTCTGCCAATTGCAGAAGTTTCACAGTTTTCGAGACGAGACGTCTCATTAACGAATCCTTCCCATGTTTCTTCTGCCAAACCAGTGGTGTGTATAGCCCCATCAAGTTGTTCTTCTTTTGACTTATAAAGGGAAGCCATAATTACTACTGTTCCGTCTTGACTATAATGTACGATTTTTGTGTCAACTCTATAATCAGGATGGTCTTCCTGATACATGAGTAGGCGCTGATCAACTTGTGTATAATCATCAGGATTGAATTTTTTCTTTGCCATATTAATCTATGTTGTGTTTATGTGTTCTCATTGTTTTTGCTTCGCGATCACATTTTTTGTTAATCGCGTTTTTGTCTCGTTCAATGTGTTTTACTTCTAGTTCTATGTCATTTGTCAATTGTAGTATTTCTTTTTTGATTTCTTTCATGTGTTTGTTTTTAGAACCACCCTTGATGTGATCCCACAACATGTGACAACACATCATAGAGTCAGTCCTAACCACAATCTTAGAAATCAAACCTTCCCAATTTAGTTTTGCAAGTTTAATACTTTCTCTGATTGCTATGAATTCTGCAATATTGTTTGTGTCGGCATAATCTATTTTTCCAGACGCTGTTATTTTTCCTTTATCGCTGACTAAATACACAGCCCAAGAGCCCTTTTTATCTTTATAGGAAGCGTCTGTGTATATGGTTACTAGCAAATAATAATACCTCCTTTATTTTACAATAATACTATGCTTATCTCCTTTATAGATAGCTTTACCTTGTTCGATAAGTTGTTCTTTAATGGTTTTGATTTGCTCTTTATGTTGTTTAATGCTTTCTTTGTACTCTTTCATTTCTGTTTCTAACCCTTCAATCTCAGCATTGATTCTATTGATTTTTGCGTGTTTAGGGAATAGATACTCAGGAGTACGCCTGAGTGTGATCTTATTACCGCCATATTCAACAGTAGATTTGTCGCTAGGTAGTCTATCAGGTATAATAACAGTTGATTTTTCTTTTATTTTGTCTGCTATCTTTTTTAAGGACTCTGCCAGTACAATACTGTTAAACGGTTCATCACTAATATACGAATAATTTACATCATTGTCAAGTTCTTTTTGTAAATTGTTAAGATTTATTGGTGTGTCCTCTGTTATCATTGTAAGTTCTGACTCGTCGCAATTCAATGCGACACAAAGGGTTTTAATAAGTAGTTTTGTTTCATTCATAAGAACCATCTCCTTTTCATGTGCCGTTCAGCTTTCTCGTAGCTTGGAAAAATACTCTTCTTTCTAACAACAAATATATTAAAAGTATTGGACGAGATTTCTTCTTCTACATGTAAACTCTGTTCTATATTAAGCAATATAGATGTCTTCCCGCCCAACGTTTTTACAAGGACGTAGTAGTGTTTCAACGGGCTATTCTTATCCGACCACTCACGTATCTTGTAATATATTATTAAGTTAAGAGGTTTCAATGGTCTCTTCATATTCCCATGCTATTTGCTCTTCAAGTTGTTGTTTTGATTTCTCTGCTTGTTTTTGTGTTGAGTAAATTAAAAGATTATCTCTTTCATCTCTTACTGGTATCCACACACCGAAAAACATTTTTTTCAGTATGGTATATCTTGTTTGTTCGCTTATTTTATTTCTTTCTTTTACGATTTTGTATTGCATATTATTTACCTTCCATTATTTTAAAAATTATAAATAATACTATCATAAACGATATAAACACGTATTCTATTATAGTTGTACTTTTTATGGGCACTAAAAACAATAAAGCTAAAAGCGTCCACAATATTTGCCCAGTTAAGAATGCGATAGTAATAGGTAGGGTAAGTATAAACAATAATAGTACGAGTAATACTAATATTGCTATTGGTAAAACTATTATTTGTTTTATTATCTGTAACATATTATTATTTTTTTTTGGTTTTGGTTTTTTAGCTATCTGTTTACAATGATCTGCACATCTTGCTGCATCTTGATAGTATTCAAGCATAGCTAATTCTGGTTGTTTCATGGCTCTTCCTCGTTTACCCCCGCATCCCGCAAGGCGGTTTTGATTTGCTGTAAAATATCATCTCTTACCCATAGCTTTGTGCCCTGGTCGTCTCCATAGGTTCCAAATTGCTCTTTGGGAAGAGTCTTTAACCATGTATCAGCCTCCACCAGCGCATCTATCAATGGGTTGATAACCTCACTAAGGTCATCATAATACTTACCATTTACCCAACCATACGCATCTATTTCTGGTTTCTTCATGGCTCTTCCTCGTTTACCCCCGCATCCTGCAAGACGGTTTTGTTTATCTCCACTTCATCAAGAAATAGTTGGGAGTGTCTACTTGGTTTTGGAAGTGTTGCATAGCGATAATCAGCATGCGACTCCATTGCATGAGTTGACCTCACAAGTCTATTTATCAGTTGCTTGTTGGTGGATTCGAGGTGTTCGGTGTAGTTTTCAAGAGCTTCGTAATAATCTTGATACCATTCCGCTACATCGGCACCATCATAAACATCTCGTTCAAAGTCTTTGAGTTCCGGCTT
>Ga0207421_10008367_pt1 | contig 10751 bp, 10 predicted proteins | sample SodLakKL_010_SED_4_FD_187542 | JGI IMG/M metagenome (GOLD analysis project Ga0207421, IMG submission 187542) | Alkaline sediment microbial communities from Lake Tanatar, Kulunda Steppe, Russia - 8KL_010_SED (SPAdes) (version 2) | ecosystem: Environmental > Aquatic > Non-marine Saline and...
AAACGTCACAATAACAGATAACTCAGGTGGGGCTGTAATAATTGAGGACTTTACCAATACAACGGACACAGCCGATGCCGTATTTAGCAGACTTGAAAATTCGCATAATGCTTCTCTTTTATCCCGTAAAATGCAAACGAATAAAGCCGTAATTTCTGAAGATCGTAGGAGAGTGACAATTTTTGACGATGATGGAGTTACTGCTTTGATCGAATTCGATATCTCTGAAGATCAATTGCAAAGGATTCCGATATGAGTATATTCCCTGAATGGCTTTCAATATCCTATTATGAAACATCAGTAGAGCGTCACTATTACCTGATTGATGTTGATATTCCTGATCCGACTTTAAAGGTATCCCTTGAGGATTCGGTTATTGATGTCCAACTTTTTTCAGACATTATGGAGGTGTCCCTTGTCTCAGAATGGAAATAGCATACCCGTTATTGATATTTCGGATAGGAGGAGAGGGGATACCTTTCCTTTTAGGTTTCGTATTTTACTGGATGGGGTAGCGTACAGTGGTACGGAAAAGACGCTTACTATGTCGGTTACTCCTGAACCACGGCCAACAACTGCAAACTATATTTTTCAGTTAACGGGAACGGATGCAGGCGATGGTGTGATTTCGTTCCCAATAAGCAAAGAACAAGCCGATATTACTGGTAGGTTTTATTATGATGTTGAAGAGCGGGAGGGAGATATTATAAAAACGCTTGTGGAAGGCGTTATTGTTTTCAAGCAGGATAGAACGAAAGAACCCGTTTCGGGTTAATTTAAATCTTTTCATATTTTGTGCTGTTTCACAGAACACAAAATGGGGGGTTCTATGAAAATCGCAATTCTTACCAATTTCACTTACCTGAATTACGGGTATTCCCTGACCTCTATTGTTATCGACCAAGTTACCATGCTAACCCGGCATGGGCATGATGTGTCTTTGTTTGTTTCTGAAGGGTTTGCATACAACGATGTGTATACCTCTTTCCCCGATATTCAACTTTGTCCTGTTATCCCTTTTTCCTTTTTAACGGATTATTCCAAATCTTCGGATATGTCTGAAGACCACGAAAAAATGGCCGAGACCTTTTGCAATCTGATTGCAAACAGGTTGTCGGACTTTGATTTCATCTTTACCCATGATTTACTTTTTACAGGATGGAATCTTCCGTACGCGAAAGGGATCTATCTGGCCTCCAGACATCCTGAGATGGCTCAGGTTCGATGGTTTCATTGGGTGCATAGCATCCCCACTGCCCAGCGCGATTGGTGGAATATAAAGAGTTATGGGCCTCGTCATTCGCTTATATTCCCCAATCGCACAAACCAGTTGAATGTGGCTGTTCAATTTTGTGGGGATCTTGAAGATGTCAAAGTGATCCCACATATAAAAGATTTGAGGTCATGGTTCGAGTTTGCCCCGGATACATGGAAGTTTTTTGATATTTTCCCCTCTGTTATGGGGTCTGAAATTGTTCAGGTGTACCCTGCGTCTACCGACCGTTTGACGGCGAAGAGGGTGGATGTTCTTATCCGAATTTTTTCATACCTAAAAAAAGCGGGGAAAAGTGTTTGTTTAATCGTAGCCAATCAATGGGCGGCTAAAAAAGCAACGGGAAGGTCGGTCAAAGAGCCGGGAAATGAGGATATATCACGGATGATAAAGTTGGCGACCAGAAATGGCCTCCGCTTAAATGAGAATTTGATTTTTACCTCTGACTGGTCTGATGAATTCAAAAACGGTATTCCCCGACGAATACTGCGTGAGCTTATGCTCTGCTCCAATTTGTTTGTATACCCCACCCGGGAGGAAAGTTTTGGGCTTATTGGGCCTGAAGCTGCGCTATCCGGATCAAAACTCATGGTATTGAATAAAAGTTTGGCAATGCAAATGGAAGTCCACGGCGGAACCGGGCTTTATTGTAATTTTGGAGCGTTTGACCAGCCTTTTTCCCACCCAGACCCTTCGGCGTATTACCGGGATCTCGCAAACTTAATCATAGCAAAAATGAATTCGGACGAAGCGATCCGGAGTGCTACCCATCATAGGCTTAAACACAATATGGATTATATATATTTAAATTATTACGCCCCTTTAATGGCGGAAGAAAATGCCAAAAGATAATCAAGGACATCTTATGGACTTTAAAAACTTCATGAAAAAATTTGAAAAAGAAGTCTTATTGCAAGGGATTGCGTCTGGTCATTTCAGAAAAGAGGAAGAAATTTCTATAAGACCCGGCAAATTGTCTATGAGCAAATTCGGCAGGGTTATGGGGCAGATTATTGATTCTGATGAGATATTTGTGATTGATTATTACGGACTTCAGAAGAAAAGCAGGGGGTTTTTTGACAGGTGCGAGTCTATTCAAAGACACACAAAAAACGGTCAGGTAAAAAAAATACGTGCGCCTGTTGTTCATTTCGGGTCGATTAAAATTGAAACTTTAGCGTCTATTACAAAAGATGTAGAATTCTTGGGTAATTTTTTAATTTTTAAAAATGAAATCATATCAATAAGATGGGGGAAGTAGTATGCTTTCTGTGATTGTCCCATTTGTAGGAGAATATCCGCAAGTCGTATTTACTATTCGGAGTATCGCTGAAAACCTTATGGGAAGAGCAGATTTTGAGGTTATAGCTGTCGATAATTGGTGTACGGAAGTACGGAGACAAGGCTTTAAAAGGGATCGTGGGTCAGCCATGATTAAAGATATGGCGAAGACCCATGATTGGCTGCATTATATCGAGTACAAAGACAAACTGTCTCATTGGGGGGCCAAAATAAAGGGAGTTTCTATTGCCAAGGGAGATATTTATTTTTTTGTGGACGCGCATTGTATTGTCGGGAGGGATATTTTATACGATGCGTTTTCTTATTACTCGTCGCAATGGGAAAAATTGAATGGCACTCTTCATCTTCCTTTGACTTACCACATTTTAGAAAAAAAACGCCTCCAGTATTCTTTGGTGTATAAGCCAGAATACGCAGAACTTCATTATACTTTTTCCGAGTATTGCCCAACTGGAAAAAACCCTTTTGTATTTGAAGTTCCCTGCATGTCGTCATGTGGAATGCTTATTCACAAAAATATATATGACGGTTTCGGTGGATTCCCCCCATTGCTTGGGATTTACGGAGGCGGGGAAAATTTTGTAAATTTCGTATTAGCTATTCAGGGGAAACGGAAATACATTTTTAAATCGGATACAGCGTTATACCACCATGGGGAAAAACGAAATTACGTCTTTAATGCTATGGATTACGCTCGGAATAGGGCCATAGCTTCGTACATGTTCGGCGGTTTCGATTGGATGGACAAGTATTTGAGGACATTGGAACCGGCCCCGAATGGCTGGTACCCTAAAATATCCGCACAAGTTCTTGAGGCTTGCGGGAAACAGAAGGGACTTATTGACCATACAAAACAGATAGATATAGAGGATTGGGTAAAACAGTGGGAACATTCTATTGACAAATAAAAAAAGCTATTATATATTGGAGTAGATTATGGTTGAGAAGTCTTTATCAGAAATCGATGTGAAAAACTTTTATCTGAATTGTGACGGAGAGACTGTCCGTGAAGAAGGGTTAAGTAAAACCTTGATAAAAAAATTGCAGGATCTTGGTAAGGTGGACGCTTTTTTGACGCTTACCGGGACAGGGAAACAATTTTTTGACAAGTGTAAAACCGCTTTTAGTGCTATGGAAAAAGGGGTTCCTTTGCGTAAAAGCCCGAAAACAAAAGAATCAAAAACAGTGGTTTTGACCAAAATAGCCAATAAGTGGATTTCTGTTTCAATTGGCAAACAAGTTGTTCTTATTGACCCGTCCAAGGTGTTAATGATAACAACCAATGTGAGTGACGTTGGCCATAAACGGATAACCAAAAAGGAGCAATCGAAATTTCAGACGGCGATAACAAAACTGTTATCCGAGTTCTCTGAAAACAATTTTGAAGTATTCCCTGTGCTATTCCAGCGAACTTCGGATTGGGAAGATTTTATATGGCTTAACTCCGGGGATTTTTGGTGTTGTGTTCAGGCTAAATTTTTCTACTTAATCCAGAATAAGTATAGAAACGTTAGATTTTTTTCTGTGGACTCCGGGCATGCTGTTTTTGTGAAAACGGAAAATATCGGCATCGAGGGAATCACGGCGATAATAATGACCATGGAAGGGGTTGTTTGTGAAAATGCAAAACAGGAGGCTTGTTAAACATGAAGCAATGCAATAAACGGGAATGCGAGTTAATAGGATCTCCGGAAATACCGTATTTCGGTAATAAGAACGCTGATATTGTGATTTGTGGGGAGCATCCGGATATTTTCGAGGAGAGAAAAGGGACGGCTTTTTCGGGGGAGAAAGGCACGTTTTTAAAGTCTCGTGTTATAGACGCGGGGCTATTTGGAAGAATTATGTGGCTTAATGCCGCAAGGTGCAGAGTTGATAAGAATGAGATGGGGCAAAAAAGTGTATCTCAAGTTTTAAAAAATTGCCGCCCTTATATTGAAAAAGTATTGAAAACCCTAAAACCAAAGGTTGTTTTATTGACCGGAGCATTAGCCCTTCAACAGGTTTTAAAGAAGAAAGGGGTTAAGAACAATCGGGGGAAGTGGCATTGGTCAGAAGAATTTAAATGTTGGTGTATCGCTACATGGAGTCCGGGGTATATTTTTCACAAAAAAGCTTATGAGCCGGAGTTTGATCAGGATTTCAGAAAATTTGTGGAATTTATAGAAAATGGGTACCAGCTTCCGAAACACATTGAGGGGTATGAGTACAAGGAGGTGGATACTATTGAGGATGTTTTATCCCTTGCAGAGCATACGAAAATAATATGCTCTTTTGATACAGAGACTCAGGGATTGGATTGGGTAGACCCTTTGTTTGTTCCGATATCCTATTCCATAAGTTGGGAAAACGGAAAAGCCTATCATGTGCAGTTTTATGAGGAAACGGATCAGGATAATTGTGACCCGGAACTGACTATCCAATGGCCACGAAAAGTTTCCGGCACAAAAAAACAACTTACAGATGTTTACATACGGAGAACAGATAATTTTGAGCAAAAACTTGAGGAACTGAGAAAGTTTGCGGAGCATCCCAATATTCTCAAAGTCATGCAACATGGCAGCTTTGATATTCATGTCAGCGAGGCATTGTGCGCTAAAAACAATATTCCCGAGTTTACATGGAAGTCCTATATAGCGGATATTCAGGCAATGGCGCATCTTTTGGATGAAAATATATATGTCATGGCAAATCTGACACAATTGCAATATGGGTTTACAGAATTCCGGGAAGACTACAATACTGTTTTTGACAAAAAATTCGATAAAGGGGATATGTTGAAAATCCCCAAAAAAGAGTTTGTATATTACAGTTGTTGTGACGCGGACGTTACCAGACAAGCGTTTGAGGGTATCTGGGAAAAACTTAAAAAACACAAACGTTTGGTTTTCTATTACAAGAATTTTGTGCATGAAACATTAACAAAGTCTTTTTATGGCATCGAAAAATACGGAGTTTCCGTTGACGCCGAGAGGCTACCGGACGCCACTGCTGAAGTAAAGAAAATACGGGATGAACATGAGCAGAAGGTCATCTCCGTACTCCCCCCAAAAGTAAAAAACAAGCACAGGGAAAAGGGGCTTAGACTTACCAGAAGGGATATAATGAGAGATACCTTGTTTTCGGAGGACGGTTTCAATTTACCCCCAGTAAAACTCACAAAAGAAAAAATGCCGAGTGCGGATAAAGATTCTCTTAACGAAATCTCTGATAAGACAAAAAACAAAAGAATTAAAAAAATCATAGAAGAATACCAAGTTTTTAGCGAATATGACATGCTGTGGTCGAGGTACCTTAAAGGGTATTCCAAAAATATCCGTGCCGATGGGAAGATCCATTCTTCCATGTCTTTAACGGCGGCATCGACGGGAAGAGGATCTTCCAGAGACCCGAATAACATGGCTATCCCTAAAAGATCAAAAGCGGCTCCTGTTGTCCGTAGGTTGTTAGTTGCAGACGAGGGGTGGGTTTTTGTAGTCATCGATCAAAGTCAATCAGAGCTTCGAATTTTAGCGCACATTTCCAATGATGAAAATATGATATCCGTTTTCCAAAAGGGGGATGACATACATGCTGAAACAGCTTCAGAAATTGTGAAACGTATGGGAAAGCGTTGGAGTTCTTTGAGCGATGCCGAAAGAAAGGATTTCCGCAATAAAGCTAAACCTGTTAATTTTGGGGTCATATACCTTATGTCCCCTCCCGGGTTAGCGGCGTATGCCCATACTGATTATGGGTTGGATATGACCGTAGATCAGGCAAAAGATTGGATGGGCGCACTTTTTAAAAAATACCCAAAAGTGCCGAAGTACCATGAGAATATGATAAATTTTGCAAGAAAACACGGGTATGTAGAATCCCCGTTGGGTAGGCGTAGGCATTTGCCCGAAATAACTTCAAAAGAAAATTTTTTGAGGTATGCCGCAGAAAGACAGGCAGTTAATTTCCCAATACAGGGCATGTCTTCTGATATGGTAGTCTTGGCCGGGAATACAATCGCTGATAAGGGATTCCCGAAAGATGAGATTGTCCCCGGCCCGGTTTTATTTATTCACGACGAGCATTTTTTTCTGGTAAGGGAAGACAAGGTAGACACTTACGTCCCACATATTGTACACGCTATGGAAAATCCGCCTTTGGAAAAATTTGGGATAAAGTTAAAAGTCCCTTTGTCTGCCGAGCCTAAAATAGGGCGCAATGCATCAGATTTGAGCAAATACGAATTGAAATAGCAATTAATTGCAAAGGAGAAAGTCATGGCGGAGAAAAAGAAAACTACCAAAAAAACTGCTGTCTCTGACGATACCGCTACAAGAAAAAAAGCGTATTCCCGTTTAAAAAAATTAAACGATGCTTTGAACGCGGGTATTCCGACAAAAGGAAAAAAGGATGAAAAGGATTCTGAAAGTGGGCATGTGTATGAAAGACAAATACAGGAATCTGACCCTTTTTCCGCGTTTTATTCTTCCAACCAGTTAGCCATTCCGCCGTACGATTTTACGAGACTTTATAATATCTACGAGGAATCCGACACCCTTCAGGCTTGTGTCGAAGCGATGAAGCAGAATGTTGATGGGTTTGGGTACACTTTGGATTTCATGGGAGACGATCTCAAGGAAAGAGATAAATCCGATATTCAGAAAGAACATCAGACGCTTTCTGATTTTTTTGATCGTGTGAACGAGGCTCAGAGTTTTACGTCTCTTCGAAAACTGTTCCGTGAAGATTACGAAGTTTTAGGGATTGGGGGTTTTGAGGCAATACGGAACCGTAAAGGACAATTGAATCTGATGTATCACGCACCTTTCAGGAATATCCGGATGTCTAAAAAATTAACTGAACCGGTGGCTGTTGATTATAAAATAAAAAGAGGGGGAGAAATTGTCCCTATAACAATCAAACGGAGATTTCGGAGATTCGCGCAGATATCCGATACCACAAACCAGAAGATTCGTTGGTTTAAGCAATTCGGAGATCCCCGCACTATGAATTATGAGACAGGTAAATTTGAAAAAACAAAAGGAAAAGAGGCGACAGAGATTTTGGCTATAAAACACCCTTTCGGGGGGCTACCTTATGGGATGCCCCGGTGGATTTGTTGTGTTCTGGAGGCGATGGGGAGAAGATCGGCTTCTTTTGTCAATTACGACATGTTTAATAACCAAGGAATTCCCCCTATCCTGATTTCTCTTATCGGTGGGAGTCTTACAGATGAATCCGTGGATTCTCTTCGGGACATGATTTTGGGGTTACGAGGGGTTCAGGAATGGAATAAGGTATCTGTTATCGAGATAGAGCCGGAGGCGGTAGGGTTAGACGACAGGGGAAAAGCGGATTTAAAAATACACGATTTGGCGGGTATCCGAAAAGAGGATTTAATGTTCGGGGACTACAGAAAAACAGCGGCTAATGACATACGGCAGAGGTACCGGCTACCCCCGGTATACTCTGGCGGCACATCAGACTATACGTACGCTTGCCATTCTTCGGATACAGAAACTTTAACAGAGAATGGTTGGAAAAAATACTGGGAAGTTTTGCCGGGAGAGAAAATCGCAACGCTTAACTCAGATACACAAAGAATCGAGTACCATGTACCAAATGAGAAGTTTGTATTCCCCTATAATGGCGAGATGGTTCATATTGGAACAATGAATATTGACTGTTTGGTTACACCAAATCATATGCTATGGACTTCTAAATACACAGAAGACGACTGGTCGTTGGTTAAAGCCTCTGATTGGGTAGACACACAACACAGGGATTGGGTATTTCAGCAAGCGTCTGAGAATAGCAGTATCGATGAAAAACATGCTTCTGTCTTTAAAGGAATCCCTAATTACCTGTTTTTGCGATGGGTGGGCCAAGTTATCGGAGATGGGTCGATTCGAATGGATGATCTCAATCGGAAAGATAATCGAATTACTTTTTCGGTCAAGAAAACTCGGAAAATAAAAGCTTTCCGTGAAACGTCGTATGCGCTTCTACGGTATCTTCCAGATCTTGAGATATACGACACTCCAAATTTGGACGGTAAAGTATCCATTACGTTACGGCATGCAGATTTATCGTATTGGTGTAGAGAAAATCTTTTAACGAATTCGGATGACAGGGAGAAAGTTTTTCCGTTGTATTTGATGTCTAAACACCTTTTTAAGGGGTTAATGGAAAGTGACGGATCTTGGAACCCTGAGAGCAAAAATGGTAAGTTTCATAGCGGGGTATACGTTACGTCATCTATGGCCCTCGCCAATAATTTCCAGATTCTTTGTTGTCACCTCGGGTACCGATCTCGGATGTACACAGTAAGAGATACGCGAGAAGATAGAAAGGATTCACACCGGATTGTTGTTACAAAAAAACCGACAAACATCATTAAAATGAGAGACAGTGAAGTAATCCCGTATGAGGGGGATGTGTATTGTTTTAACGTCGAAAACCATTTGTTTGTGACGAGAAGGAATGGAAAAATAAGTATTCATGGTAATTCAGCACGGGTGTCTCAGACAGTTGCTGAGGAGCAAATTTTTATTCCAGAAAGATTCGAATTCGATGAAGATATAGATATCTCCATCATTTGGAATGAGTTTGGGATACATAAATGGAAGTACCATTCTCGCGGCCCCCAAATTGTCGGTTCCAAGGAAATAAGCTCAGGGATTGGGGCGTTCACCCGGGCCGGTGCGTTATCTGTTAATAATGCTATCGACCTCATAAATCGTTCTTTCGGCATGAGTGTTTCGAAAAGACATGAGAAGTGGGCGGATCTCCCTGTGGTTCTTCTCACCAAATGGGTTGAAAAGGGTGGGCAGCTTCCGGAATTTGGAAATATTGGCACTATTCCGGATGACCCTTCGGGGAATCCCCCTGCTCCAGTATCTGAAGAGGAAGAGAAAATAAAGATCCTGAAGACGATTGAGGAGCTTGGGAAATTACTGGAAGGGATACCTGAAAAAAATCCTGAAAATATTTCTTGACAAAAGAACAAAGTTACTATATTATATCCCCATAAACCATAAAAAACGGGGGGTGCCTTAATGGGGAGTACGATGGATTTTTCTTTTTCCTGTAATGTAGGGGCGGGGAAAACTTGTGATACTTGTCGGGACAATACAGCGTTTCCACGCAGATCAGGGATTCCGGATTCTGTTAGAAGGACTATGATGGGGAGGGAATCCGATAGGCATGTTTCTCAGCTTTCACAGACATGCAATCCCGCGACTTGTTATGAGTATTCGGTGGAATACTTCCTCGTTTTCGCTATTGCTGGAAGAGAAGAATTCCCGACGTACAAAGCAAATCAAATGGGCCTGATTCAGAAAGATTATCGCACGGGTTTGAAATCCTCAGAAGGTGTTTCGTACCTTTCGACCATACAAAACTTTAAAATTTTTGTATCATTAAGGGGGGTGAGAACAAGAAAACAATTTTTTTCATTTTTTGTTCGTCTGGTTTCCGATCCAACTCTTCCGGAGACTATTATTAAACCTTTTCCGAATTCCCCAGTGAATTCCGGGTTCTTTTTCAAAGGGCGGTTTATTTTTTTGAACAAAAGGGAAGTTTTGGAATCCGTTATCAAGCCTGACGGAGAGTCAGCAAGATTTTTGAGACTCCAAAAGATGTTACCGGTAGAAACGTTAAAGCAAATGGTCAGCAGGGACTACAGCGAACTCCGGAAAGGGGTTCGCAAACTTAAAATCTAAAAAAATGGAGGAAACGCAATGTCATTTTGGGCGAGCGTAAAAACACAAATCAAAGATCTGCGGACTTTTGAGAAGGTCTGTAACCGGAACGACGTTACCTTCGACCGCAAGGGTAAAAATATCAACATGATGATGGATGGCCGGGTTGCCGGGTATTTAACCCCCAGTGACGGGAAAGCGTGGACTTTGAATGTCGACAACGATGTCAGCTATTCTCCGTTTTCTCGTAAATTCGGTAAGAATGGCGGGACTCTCATGCGGGATTACGCCGCTGAAGTTGTTCAGGTTCAGATGGTCGCTAATGGGGGTTTCGTGACCAGCCGTTCCGAACAAAAAGACGGCTCCATCGTCATGAGGATTCGTCGGTAATCACTTTGCCGGTGGTGGCGGAATAGAGACGCGAACCTATCACAGCATTAGCATGGGTGGGGTTGGGTGGATTGAGAAGCCCGTCCGGGTATCGAATCCCGGCC
>Ga0207421_10008368_pt1 | contig 10749 bp, 10 predicted proteins | sample SodLakKL_010_SED_4_FD_187542 | JGI IMG/M metagenome (GOLD analysis project Ga0207421, IMG submission 187542) | Alkaline sediment microbial communities from Lake Tanatar, Kulunda Steppe, Russia - 8KL_010_SED (SPAdes) (version 2) | ecosystem: Environmental > Aquatic > Non-marine Saline and...
GGCGCATCGCGTCTTTTGCCATCATCTCTTTCAGTCAGCCAGAGTGCAGCATCTGCAGGGAGGAATCCTGTTTCGAAGTGGGAAGATGGTTCAGTGAAGGCAATTTCGTGAAGGGGTGTGCTCAATGACTGAGGAATGTAGTGACCCCAGGGCTTGGATCCTCGATCGCATGAGCTGGTTAGAGGTCGATGAGCAGATGCAGAACGGGATGGACCTGGTACTGATTCCGGTTGGTTCAACCGAGCAGCACGGTCCGAACGGCACTTTTGGGGTGGATTCGGGCCGGGCGGAAGGATTTGTGCGACGGCTGGCGGAGCGCCTGCATCCGAGGGCACTGGCGGTGCCGGTGATGCCGTTCGGGATTGCTCCACACCATATGAATTTTCCCGGGACGCTGACGGTGGAACCGGAGACGTTTATTGCCGTTCTGGAAGATCTGGTGGACAGCATGTATCAACATGGGTTTCGCAAGTTCTTCTTCGCCAACGGGCACGGCGGCAATCGTCCAGCTATGACGCTTCTCATGGGCAAGCTGAGGGCGAGGTATCCTGATATTGACGCGGCCTGGGCTTCTTTCACCTCGGCAGCCTCGGATGTAATCCGGGAGAAGGTGGACAGCTTCACCCATGGGCATGCGTGTGAGGCCGAAATCTCGCAGGCAATGTATCTGGCGCCCTGGTCGGTGAAGGAGGAGCGTCGCCCCGGTGAAGTTGTTATGTCCGAGGATGAGTACTCGCGGAGGAAATACATCAGCCGGGCAGAAACCTTTGATGAAATTACACAAAACGGAGCCCTGGGCGATGCTACGAAGGCCAACTGGGAGCTGGGACGCGAGATTGCGGAGAAGGCACTGGATGAAATCGAGCAGTACTTGCGTGATTTCTAGAATAGAGGAGGCGCGGGAGCAAGATGGAAGATGCAAGCAAGTACCTGAAGGTGGGCATGAGGGCTACTGCGACCGAGGAGGTTTCAGCGGATAACATCGCGACGAAGTTCGGAAGCGGAAACCTGGAGGTGTATGGGACGCCTGCCATGGTGGCCCTGATGGAGAACGCGGCGGTCAGGGCAGTGGATGAAGCTCTCCCGGAGGGTTGGACAACGGTAGGGATCGCCGTGGATATACGGCATCTTGCTCCGACTCCCCCCGGAAGGCGCGTGCGTGCAGATGCCGAACTGGAGGAAGTTGATGGGCGCCGCCTGGTGTTTTCAGTCACTGCCACCGACGAACAGGACAAAATCGGGACCGGCCGACACGAGAGGTACTGTGTGGAGATGCAGCCGTTTCTACAGCGTGCGAATCAAAAGAGCGTGGACGTTTAGGGCCCTCCAGTGAAGGGAGGCTGACCATGACAACTCTGTTTTCTCCAATAAGGGTCAGCGGGCATGATTTCAGGAACAGGATAGTGATGCCGCCCATGGCCACCAACCGGGCCACGCCCGAGGGAGCGGTGGTCGAGGAAATGATTCAGCACTACAGCAAGAGGGCCCGGGCGGAGGTGGGCACGATCATCGTTGAACACACCTATGTGGCGCGCGATGGTCGGATAAATGACCGCCAACTCGGGGCATACAGCAGGTCGCTGCTTCCGGGCCTCGGCGAGCTGGCGAGGGGCATCACCGGTGGTGGTGCCCGCGCTGTGATCCAACTTACCCACGCCGGGGTCTCCGGCTTGGGCGATGAGGACGGAACGGTCTATGGTGCCGGAACCCTACCGCGTCCCGGGCAGGAGGGGGTGACCCCGCGACCCTTCGCGGTGAGTGAGATGCAGGTGCTGGCGGAAAGATTTGCGGAGGCTGCCGCCGGGTGCATCGAAGCCGGTTTCTGCGGCGTGCAGCTGCATGGGGCCCACGGTTACCTGCTGAACCAGTTTCTATCGCCTCTGACCAATGACCGGCGAGATGAGTACGGCGGAGATCTGATGGGCCGGGCACGTTTCCCGCTCGAGGTCGTCGAACTGGTGCGAGAAGCAATCGGTGATGATGCATTGCTCTACTATCGTCTGGGTGCGGACGATTTCTTTGATGGAGGGTTGACCACGGATGAGACCGGCCCGTTCGCACGCTGGCTGGTTGACAAGGGGGTTGATGTGCTGGATATCTCCGGCGGCCTGGGCGGGTACCGTCCAGACGAAGCAGTGGAGGGACATCTCCTTCCGTTGAATCAGTCGATTCGCTCGGAGGTCACCGACGAGGTTCCCCTCGTCCTCACCGGCGGAATTGTGAATGCCGAGTCAGCGGAGGAACTGGCTGGAGAACCCGCTGTTGACTTTGTGGGCGTCGGGCGGGCACTGCTGCGGGATCCATGCTGGGCGGCCAGAGCTCGGAAGCAGATGGCCATATGAAGGCTGTAGCTGGGGCCAGCGTGGACATCTGGACCCGGCTGCCTTCATCATTGGGCGGCGCTCTGAACTCGCTGCGGTGGGCAGCAGATTGTGGATTCTCCGGGCTGGTCGCAGTTGGAGAGCCGGGGGAGCGCAGAGTGCAGCTTTTGGAAGGTGCAAGGGCATTGGGGCTGAACCTGACGCTGCGCTTCCGTGGCGCCGCTGATCTGACGGGGGCATCTGTTGGATCTTGCCCCTGCATATGGGCAGATAATTTGGTGTTCGGTACTGTCCCGTCGTCTAGAGACCTCAAGCGCACTGCCCGGATTCTGGGGCGGGTAGCGCGCAGTGGGTTGGTGCCTGTCGTGGTTGGGCCCGAGCTGAACGCCGAGGTCGGGCGACAACCTGAGCTTCTCCGTTACATTCTACAGGCTGGTGCCTGCTGCTGCGCCCGTGCGGGATCACTTGTGGGGCAGTATGGAAACGGAGTGCGGTGGACGGCGTCCCGAATTGCCTGGATGGGGTACTACTCGTTCGTCGGCGGGTATGTGCAAAATGGTGTGCGCCCCGATGAGGTGGCGGCGGGTGTCCGGCGACCTTCCTATATCTGGCGAACCACACAGGGGGACTGGCTCGCAAAATCCATGGTGCGGGCGCGGGAGCTGGTACGACGAATGGACAGTGAGGAGTGTGCAAAATGAGCAACTTCGAGGTAGTAGAGCAAGTCAGGAGTGATTGTCCTGCTGCAGAACGCCTCAGCTATATGAACACCGGAACAACCGGCTTGATACCCGCCCCGGTGCTGGAGCGGTTGATGGGTTTCGTCCGGTGGTACAATGAGTGCGGGCCGGCGCTTCCCGAGGCACGCGAGCGACGAACAGAGCAGCAGGACCGTGCTCGGGCCAGCCTCAGAAATTTTTTTGGCACAGAAGATGATGAGATCGAGTTCGTCACAGATACCACTGCAGGTATGAACGCTGTCATATCCAGCCTCCCGCTGCACAGGGGTGACGAGGTGCTGGTGAGCGATATTGAACATTATGCGGGGCGGGTGCCGTGGGCATACTCGGCGCAGCGGACCGGGATTGAAGTTAAAGTCGTACCGTCGCGCGGCGGTGTCGTTGAGCTGGATGATATTGACAGGGTTGTCAGCGATCGAACCCGGGTCATCTCCATCAGCCACGTGAGCTTCACCACCGGAGGCCGGAGCGACATCGAAAGGATCGGGGCCTATGCGAGAGAGCGCGGGATATTCCTGCTGGTGGATGGGGCGCAGGCGGCTGGTGCGCTGGATCTCGATCTGGGTGCCTTGGACTGCGACGCGTATGCGCTTCCGGGATACAAGTGGTGCATGGGACCGGAAGGGAGCGGGGCCCTGTATATTAACTCGCGTGCCCACGAGCAGCTGGATCCTCCCGTAGTCGCCCTGGGCGCGGCCGAGGAAAGCAACCTGGACGGACAGTATGCTCTTCGACGTGGTGCGCGCCTGTTTGCTCCTTCAACGCAGGGAGTGATGCAGAGTGTGGGGCTGGGGTATGCTCTTGAATACCTGGCCCGCCTCGATATGAAGTGGATTGAGTCGCGGATCGAGACACTGACCTGCAGGCTTATCGGGCAACTGGATGAGATGCCGCCAATTGATATCATCACGCCCCGTGATTTTTCTCGTCGGGCGGGACTGGTGACGTTCAGGGTGCAGGGTGAGGAGGCGGGTGAGATGAAGGATGCTGTGGAGGCATTTCTTGCCCGCGGTGTCGACATCCGCGTGGTCCCGCGGCCCAGCGCATTCCGGGCATCGCTGCACATATACAACGACGAGGAGGATATTGAACGCCTGGTTGAGTTGCTTCGTGAGCGTTATCTGTAGGAAAATGAATGAAAGCTAGAAGCGGGAGGGACTGCTTTTGTATCTGGAGAATCCGAATCCGTACATTTTTCGTTTGGGCGACTTCGGGATACGCTGGTATGGTTTCCTGCTCGCCCTGTCCATGGCCGTTGGAACATGGTATGTGCTCAGGCGTGCGCAGAAGCGGGGATGGAACGAAGATGTGATCATGTCGGCTCTACTTTATTCCATCATTATGGGAGTCGTGGGAGCCCGAGCTATTTACGTGATTACCAACTGGCCCGCTTTTGCCGCCAGTCCCGCAGACATGATTCGTATTGATCACGGGGGGTTGTCGTGGCACGGGGGGTTACTCGGGGGAGTCGGCACAGGGTGGCTGTACCTGCGCCGTGCGCAGATTGATTTCTTCGCGGCGTTGGATCTCGTGGTTCCCGGGTTGACCCTGGGCTACACGCTGGTCAGAATAGCCAACATTCTTAACCAGGAAATTCTGGGGAGGTACGCCGAAATTCTCGGCACCCGCCACCCTGCTCAGATCTACGGGTCGGCTATCGGAGCCATTCTCCTGATACGATACTTCCTAATCCAGCGGAATGACCCTCCGTCCGGGTATCAGTTCTGGAGTTTCTTTTTCTGGTATTCAATACTGCGGGCCCTCATTGAGGAGACTTTTCGGGCCAACCCACTGTATGCTCTGGGGTACGTCAACGAGTATTGGGGCGCAGGTCTTTTCACGCTTACGCACCTGGTTACCCCGCCTCTCCTTCTCATAGTGGGCTTTTTTATGTACAGATCCCGGGATGCTGGGGACAGAAAATAGCATTTATAGGGTCACGAACCTAAGGCGGAGACCCGGGCGCGCAAGGCAATTTAGGGTGGCGAACTAATATCCGTTTCCCACCTCCAATGCTATCATTGACAGTGAAAAGAGTGATGCGTGGAGGAGGGGTTACGGATGGAATGGATTCCAGTTATCTTGTTTGCCGCGGTTATTGTATGGTTCGGCTATTCTGCCCTGAACAATGCCGAAGGTGAAATGCCGCTGGACGAGGAAGAAGTTGACGAGGAGAAGTAACTCAGATATAGTTGTGTTGTTTTGGTGATAGCATATTGGAGACCGCAGGCGCCACAGCAGACGCCACAGCAGTCGCAAAAATTCTCTTCGCAGTGAGTGATGCAGCAAAACCTGAACCCTTCGGTCTCGAGAGTCGGGGACACCAGTTCCCGGCTCTTTTCGTGTGCCCAGCATGTCTGCTGAGCTGATGGGCTGCAAGAAGCCCTATCGCCTAACCAGCGGGAAGATAACCTGAAGGCAAGGGCGCCACTGGCAACGGTGGGGTCTGAAGGAAGCCGTAGGGGGAACTCGGAGCGTAGCGTGAGCGAACCGAGGTTGGCTGTGCAGGTCGGTAACCTTGGGGAATAGGGGAAAACCGGAAAGCTGGAAGCCCTGTGCAGTTAGGACGGACGGGTTCGAGTTCAGGCAAGCAGACTTACCTGGGGAAGCCCAGTAACATCCCGAGACATCGGGTAATCTCACCGCAACACTGATCGATCGCCTTGTTCATCACGCACACATTCTGACCTTTGCGGGGCCGAGCTATCGGCTACGCCAGGCACTGGCCCGCACTGATCACGATTAAGATGCCATTCTGGAGGATGTCACACTGACAGAAAAGTGAAGCGGACACCTTGAAAACTCAAGAACACAATCAGGATGCTATGCATTTTTACCCATTCTGTGCACGCCGGGGTTGCCAAAAACACCCTGGATCAATGGTGTGATCTGGCGTTGGCCACGGGGCTCAAGCCCCTGGAGAAATTCGTACCTGCTCCAGTCTCACAGACAGGACATCCAGAACTATGCGTGTCATAGAATTCACACCAGTAAACTCGAGGGGATTAACAACAAGACACCAAGCGGCAGCACTATGGCTATCATGACGAACGACACATCACATTATGCGTCAAGAAGGCGCTGCCGGGCAAATCAATGAGCCTGGGGCAGGCCCATGCAATCTAATCCCAAATCCTGGACCAACCCAAACGGAGAAGAACCAGATATATTAACCGGGCGAACCATTTCAGGCTTCGGAACCCAGTTCCTTCTCGGCCCTCTTTTTGGCTTTGTCTCTCCTGTTCTTGTCCATATGTTTTTTGCGCAACCGGATGTTCTTTGGAGTTATTTCCACCAGTTCATCATCATCGATGTACTGGATGGCATCCTCCAGAGTCAGGACCCTGGGTTCTTTCAGCTTGACTATCTCATCGGCACTGGCCGCCCGAAAATTGGTGAGTTGTTTCTGTTTGCATACATTTATCTCCACATCCGTATCCCGGGCATTTGCACCGACAATCATTCCCTCGTAGACCCAGGTGCCCGGTGTAATAAAGAGAGTTCCCCTTTCCTCTGCTTTCAGCAGACCATAAGTGGTGGCAACACCTTTTTCCCAGGCAATGAGAGAACCGTGGGTGCGCGTCTCTATATCACCCCTGTACGGCTCATAGCCGTAAAAGCTGTAATTCATAACTCCCTCACCGCGGGTTTCAGTCAGAAACTGCGAGCGGAACCCCCCGAGACTCCTGGTGGGTATAAGGTAGTCCATGCGCATATCTTCCCCGCCGGCCGATTCCATGTTTACTAGAGTAGCTTTTCTTTCGCCCAGGTTTCCCATGATCGTTCCCTGGGCTTTTTCGGGTATTATAACCGCCAGGTATTCCATCGGCTCCATCAATTCTCCATCCACAGTCTTGTATATAACCTGCGGTTTGGAAACCTGTAGTTCATACCCCTCTCGGCGCATATTTTCGATGAAGATGGAAAGGTGCAGCTCCCCGCGACCCGAAACCTTAAATCTGTCGGCACTTTGGGTTTTTTCAACCCGCAAACTCACATTGGTGTTCAGCTCCTTAAACAACCTTTCTCTCAGTTTGCGGGAGGTCACATACTCGCCCCCCTGTCCCGCAAAGGGACTGTCGTTGATCATGAAAGTCATACTGAGAGTGGGCTCATCCACCGTTATGACGGGAAGCTGTTCCGGTTCCCGGGGATCTGCCAGCGTTTCGCCAATATTGACCTCCTCGAGGCCGGCCACCGCGGCCACCTCTCCGGCGCCCACCTGTTCTATTTCTGCTTTTTTGAGACCATCAAATACGAATAATTTTGAGGCCTTGCCTTTTTGCACGGAACCGTCGTGATTTATGACGGAGACTTCCTCCCCTTGCCGGAGGGCTCCACGCTGAATTCTTCCTATAGCATAGGTTCCCAGATAGTTATCATATTGCAAGTTAGAAACCAACATCTGAAAAGGCCCTTCGGTATCTACGGACGGCGAATCGACGTGATTCACAATGGTCGCAAAGAGGGGCTGCATATTGACGCGCTCATCTGAAAGATTCCTTGCGGCCCAGCCCTCCTTGGCTGAAGCATAAATGACCGGGAATTCCAGTTGATCATCGTCAGCTTCCAATTCGATGAAAAGGTCAATGATCTCATCGTGAACTTCTTCGCAGTGGCTATCTGGCCGGTCAACTTTATTAATCACCACCACCGGCTGCAGTCCCGCTTCAAGTGCCTTGCCCAGTACAAACTTGGTCTGGGACATGGGCCCCTCAAAGGAGTCGACAATCAGAAGAGCTCCGTCAGCCATGCTCAGGGCCCGCTCGACCTCTCCCCCAAAATCGGCGTGACCGGGCGTGTCCACAATGTTTATTTTGGTATCTTTATATGTGATAGCAGTATTTTTGGCCAGGATAGTTATCCCACGTTCTCGTTCAAGGTCAATGGAGTCCATAACTCTCTCTTTGACCTCGGCTTTCGCATGAAAGATGCCGCTTTGTTTCAAAAGGCAATCCACGAGAGTGGTCTTGCCGTGATCCACGTGGGCGATAATGGCCACATTTCTTATATTTTCGCTGCTGAATTCTGAAAACAACCTTAACTCCTCCTACACACGAAAAATTAATTCCTCATTGATTGGTGCTATGGTATTACATCAGATAACCGTGGAAAATACAAAGATAACTGAAAATGAAATTGCAATCTTGGCTTGACTTTTCACGATACTGAAAACATCACACCTCATTTTTAGCAAGTCACCTGGTGGAGCAGAATTGATTAGAGAAGCAGGCGAGGTCCATCCTGGATCAGGTAGACAAGCTAACTCCAACAGTGCTACATGGCCTGTTCTTTCAGGGCCAGGGGACCACGAGGGAGGTAATCCTTCAGTAATGTCAAATAAAGCTTAGTACTGTAAACGGATAACTGACAACGGAAGCAGTGACCCAGACGGGCGGTCGGACCGGGATGTCCGATGCTTCGTCCCTGGGAAGAGATGACGGAAAGGCAGGGAACTCATATTGAGAGGCTTTGAACAGATACGAAACGACTTTCCAGCAGCCCGGGAATCTACCTATCTCGACATAGGCACCCGTAACCCTCTATCAAACACAGTCAGAACTGCCATTGAAACCTTTCTGGATGAGTGGCAGAGCCCCGATCCAGCCAAGGAACAGTGGTATGCAGATGCCGAGGAGACACGTGAGATGATGGCTGAGCTGGTCAATGCCAGTGCAGATGAAGTCGCCTTCACACTGAACACCTCAAATGGATTATCTGCTGTTGCGTCATCTATCGATTGGAGCAGCCGGGACAACGTGATTGTAGCACCTGACGTGGAGCATCCTAACAATCTCTACGGCTGGCTGCACCTGTCGAGACAGGGAGTTGACGTGCGTATTGCTGAGGCGAAGGGTGCATTAGTGCTACCGGGTGACATCGAACGGCTGGCAGATACAAACACCCGACTGGTGGCCGTCACCTCAGTTTCCAACAGGACTGGCGGGCGGATGGACCTCAAGGGAATATCCCGGGTATGCAAAGACATAGGTGCCATTCTGGCCGTGGATGCCGTACAATCCCTGGGAGCAATGGAGTTTAACGTGGACTTGTTGGATATAGACATGTTCTCCGCGGCAACAAACAAGAGCCTTCTGGGAGCATACGGGCTAGGCATTCTTTACTGCAGGAGGGATCTGATCGACGAACTGCAGCCGCGCTTTTTGGCAAGAAGCAGTGTGATGCAGGGAGAAGACATCTTCAGCTACCGCATCCGCGACTCGGCCCGCCGTTTTGAACTTGGCAACTACAACTTCCTGGGCATTCGCGCCCTGCGTGCCGGGCTGAAGCAAATTGGCGAGCTGGAGGTGCCCAATATTCAGGCTCATCTGCTTCAGCTGTCGCGGGAGCTGACCGGCGGCCTGGATGAGCTCGGTTTCCGTGTCCGCAGCAGCCTTTCTGAGGCGGGCATGTCCCATCTGGTGGTGTTCAGCGCACCCCGGGGCGTCAACCGGACCGACCGCGACATTGCTGATCACCTGAAGAGAAATGGCGTGATGTGCAAGCTGCAATCTGACGGGATAAGGCTATCCCTGGGTGTTTACAACAACCGTACGGATGTAAAAGAGACCCTGCGGCTGCTAAAATGATGAGCCCGCGTCGTCCTGTGTCGACGCCAATCCGGTGCTGTACTCGCCGGTGAATTGATTGATCCCCGGTCATCCGTCTGTGCGGGACGGGTCGGGCAGCAGCCATCAAACACGCTCACAATTTCATCAACTTCATGTGTCCGGTTCTGCCCTGTGCTGCGACCGGGGAATGGTTTTTGCTGCATCAGGTATGAAAATGCTGTCAGCTACGTCCCTCCCACCTCAGTATCCCATCTGAATCGGCCGCTCGTACTTGTCAATCGCCGATAATGCCGAAAGAGCTGCCAGGTAAGCACTCCGGGGATTATCCGGGCGGGGAAGCAGATTGAGCTCCGCCTGCAGCTCACCGAACTCTCCCTCCACGTGCAGCACATGCCGCGTTCTGGATATTTCGGGGTCGGCATGTATTTCCACCGCAGTCTCACTGCTCCCGATCCCAGCCAGTGCGACGGCCGCAGCAACGTTGACATTCTGCGGAAAACCCTTGATTGCTTCCCGCACATTGCCGGAGAACACACATACAGGTTCAGTCAATGCTGCCCAATCCACCGGATTATCCACAAAATGCGGGGCCCCCTTGAGACTGCGCGGAGCCTTGGTGGTCATCAGCTGCACGCGCGAAACTCCACCCAACACATTTGCTGCCTGTACTGTGCGCAGGGCGGTTATGGAACCGGCAGGCAGGATTACCCGCCTGTCTGCGCGGATTGCGGCTTTCTCCAGACCAGTAAACGTGCTCTCTTCGATCAGCCCCCCGATGCTCATTATGATCAGGTCCTTCCCGGACTCGACCAGGGGTACTGCGTGTTCTTCCACTGCGGACGGGTGGGCCACCTCGAGCACCACGTCGACATCAGCCGCTCTGAGTTCGGATGGATCCCGTGATATCTGTACATCCGCTCCGTGTGTAGCCGCCAGCTCGCACATGCCCTCTGTTTCGACAACGTCGGCAGCAGCCACCAGTTCCGCCTCGACTTCACCCTGCAGTATAGCTTCGGCCACAAACATACCCATGTTCCCGCAGCCCAGCAATCCAACTCTTGTCACAGCTCGCATCCTCTCCAATTACTCAACGAGTACCAGATCCCGGGTGGAAGA